>Ga0315904_10013663_pt1 | contig 10154 bp, 11 predicted proteins | sample LakEriMetagenome_6_FD_203529 | JGI IMG/M metagenome (GOLD analysis project Ga0315904, IMG submission 203529) | Freshwater fungal communities from buoy surface, Lake Erie, Ohio, United States - Buoy 12 MA120 | ecosystem: Environmental > Aquatic > Freshwater > Lake | place: USA: Lake Erie, Ohio...
GGCTATCAAAATGTTCCAAGACACCATGATGCGTTGTCGCTACTCCTCTATTCCGGTTGTAGTTGCACCACATGGCATGACGCTTGGCGGTGGTTGCGAAATGACAATGCATGCTGATAAAGTTGTGGCTGCAGCAGAAACGTATATCGGTTTGGTGGAATTTGGTGTAGGCGTAATTCCTGGCGGTGGCGGTTCCAAAGAAATGGCATTGCGTGCCTCTGATTTATTCCGTAAGAACGACGTCGAATTGAATGTTTTACAAGAGTATTTCTTGACCGTAGCGATGGCAAAAGTATCCACTTCAGCCTATCAAGCCTTTGATTTAGGTATTTTACAAAAAGGAAAAGATATTGTGGTTGTCAACAAAGACCGTCAAATTGCCGAAGCCAAAAAACAGGCGTTACTAATGGCAGAAGCCGGTTATACCCAACCTATCCGCAGAACCGATGTAAAAGTTTTAGGAAAACAAGCTTTAGGGATGTTCTTAGTAGGAACCGACCAAATGGTAGCCGGAAAATACATCTCAGAACACGATCAAAAGATTGCTAACAAACTGGCTTATGTAATGGCTGGAGGTGATTTATCAGAACCAACAATGGTAAGTGAACAATATCTTTTAGACATTGAACGTGAAGCTTTCTTATCACTTTGTACGGAAAGAAAAACGTTGGAAAGAATTCAGTTTATGTTAACCAAAGGAAAACCGTTGAGAAATTAGTATTAAGATTACAGTATTAAGTAGTAAGACTTTTAAAGAAGACTATGCATAATTTTGAAAAACTTAAAATATGGCAAAAAGCAATGGATATTGCTGTTGAAGTTTATGAAATTTCATTGCTCTTACCTAATGATGAAAAGTTCAATTTAATTCATCAAATTAAGAAATGTGCGGTTTCAATTCCCTCAAACATAGCTGAAGGATCAGGAAGAAATCACAATAAGGAGTTTATTCAATTTTTAGGAATTGCAAATGGTTCTACTTTTGAATTAATCACACAATTAATACTAGCAAAAAGATTAAAACTTATAAACGAAGAAATAGTACAACCAATAATCAGTCAATTAGTGGAAGTCTCAAATATGAATTTTTCATTTCAAAAAACATTAAAATCATAGATAACGATTGGCAAGTCTTAATACTTAATACTCCAATCTTAATACTCAAAAAAAAATGAAAACAGCCTATATAGTAAAAGCATACAGAACAGCAGTTGGAAAAGCTCCAAAGGGAGTATTCAGATTTAAAAGACCTGATGAATTAGCTGCAGAAACCATTGAGCACATGATGGCTCAACTTCCCGATTTTGACAAAAAAAGAATCGACGATGTAATGGTCGGAAATGCCATGCCCGAAGCAGAGCAAGGATTGAACGTTGCCCGTTTGATTTCGCTTATGGGATTAAAAGTTACTGATGTTCCAGGTGTAACCGTAAATAGATATTGCGCTTCTGGATTAGAAACGATTGCTATGGCAACGGCTAAAATCCAAAGTGGTATGGCCGATTGCATCATCGCCGGTGGAGCCGAAAGCATGAGTTTTATTCCAATGGGAGGTTATAAACCTACACCGGATTATGCTGTTGCTAAAGAAGGTCACGAAGATTACTATTGGGGAATGGGTTTAACAGCAGAAGCCGTCGCCAAACAGTTCAATGTCTCTCGTGAAGATCAAGATGAGTTTGCTTACAATTCGCATCAAAAAGCGATGAAAGCACAAGCCGAAGGTAAATTTGACAAACAAATAGTTCCGATTACCGTAGAGCAAACGTTTATCAATGAAAATGGTAAAAAAGAAACCAAATCCTACACCGTAACCAAAGACGAAGGCCCAAGAGCAGACACAAATACTGCTGCTTTAGGAAAACTCCGACCAGTATTTGCTGCTGATGGTAGCGTGACTGCCGGTAACGCTTCTCAAATGAGTGATGGTGCTGCTTTTGTCTTAATCATGAGCGAAGAAATGGTCAAAGAATTAAACCTTACGCCTATTGCTCGTATGGTGAGTTATGCCGCAGCCGGTGTAGAGCCAAGAATCATGGGGATTGGTCCGGTGAAAGCTATTCCGAAAGCTTTAAAACAAGCTGGATTGACTTTGAATGATATTAACTTAATCGAATTAAACGAAGCTTTTGCTTCTCAGGCTTTAGCTGTGACAAGAGAATTAGGAATCAATCCTGATATCGTAAACGTTAATGGCGGTGCAATTGCTTTAGGACATCCTCTGGGTTGTACAGGAGCTAAATTATCGGTCCAATTATTTGATGAAATGAAACGCAGAGGTGATAAATACGGCATTGTATCCATGTGCGTTGGGACTGGACAAGGTGCGGCAGGAGTTTATGAGTTGTTGTAGAAGAAATAGAAAAAAGAATATAGAATATAGACTTACTTACTATGAGGTATAATTATAAAAATTTGAAAATATGGCAGTTAGGAATAGAGATTGCTAATGATATTTCAGATATTTTATTAGAATTTCCAAAACATGAAAGATATGATTTAAGTTCTCAAATAAGTCGTTGTTCAGTATCTATGCCTAGTAATATTGCTGAGGGTTCATCAAGAACTGATAAATCTTTTAGTCATTTTTTAGATATCTCACTTGGATCATCATTTGAATTAAATACGCAACTAATTGTTGCAAAACATAGAAAATATATAAACGAAACAATTTTTAACCAACTAGAAATTAAAATAGAAGAATTTCAAAGAATGACTATGTCATTTCAAAATGGCTTAAAGTAACGTCTTTTTTCTATTCTCTATTTTCTTTTCTCTAAATAATAAAAAAATGAGCGATATAACTCGTGGAGGACAATTCCTCGTAAAAGAAACCAAATGTGAAAATGTTTTTACACCAGAAGATTTCTCAGAAGAACAAATCATGATGCGCGATTCTGTTAAAGAATTCGTGGATAAAGAAATTTGGCCCAACAAAGACCGTTTTGAGCATAAAGATTATGCCTTCACCGAAGAAACAATGCGTAAAGCTGGCGAAATGGGATTCCTAAGCGTTGCTGTTCCTGAAGCTTATGGTGGAATGGGCATGGGATTTGTAGACACCTGTTTGGTATGTGATTACATTTCGGGTGCAACAGGTTCGTTTTCAACAGCGTTTGGAGCCCATACCGGAATCGGTACTATGCCAATCACTTTATATGGAACCGAAGAGCAAAAGCAAAAATACGTACCGAAGTTAGCTTCAGGCGAATGGTTTGGCGCATATTGTTTAACAGAACCAGGCGCAGGTTCGGATGCTAATTCAGGAAAAACTAAAGCTGTTTTATCAGAAGACGGAACTCATTATAAAATCACAGGACAAAAAATGTGGATTTCTAATGCAGGTTTTTGTTCCCTATTTATTGTTTTTGCTCGAATTGAAGATGATAAAAACATTACCGGTTTTATTGTAGAAAATGATCCTAGCAATGGAATTACTATGAATGAAGAAGAGCATAAATTAGGAATTCGTGCCTCTTCTACGCGTCAAGTCTTCTTTGCTGATACCAAAGTTCCTGTAGAAAATATGTTGGCTGCTCGTGGTGAAGGCTTCAAGATTGCAATGAACGCTTTGAATGTTGGACGTATTAAATTGGCAGCAGCGTGTTTAGATGCGCAACGTCGTGTAACATCCAATGCGGTGAATTATGCTAACGAGAGAGTTCAGTTTAATGTACCAATTTCTTCTTTTGGAGCCATTCGTTACAAATTAGCCGAAATGGCAACTTCTGCTTATGCAGGTGAAAGTGCTACGTATCGTGCTGCAAAAGACATTGAAAACCGCATCAAACTTCGTGAAGCAGAAGGTGCAAGTCATCAAGAAGCGGAATTGAAAGGTGTAGAAGAATTTGCTATCGAATGCTCTATTCTAAAAGTAGCCGTTTCCGAAGATGTTCAAAATTGTGCTGACGAAGGAATTCAAATTTATGGAGGAATGGGATTCTCTGAAGACACACCAATGGAAAGTGCATGGAGAGATGCTCGAATTGCTCGTATCTATGAAGGAACAAACGAAATCAACAGAATGTTATCTGTTGGAATGTTAATCAAAAAAGCCATGAAAGGTCATGTTGATTTGCTTGGACCAGCGATGAAAGTTCAAGAAGAGTTAATGGGAATTCCATCATTTGACACTCCTGATTATTCTGAATTATTTTCGGAAGAAAAAGAAATGGTTGGCAAATTGAAAAAAGCATTCCTAATGGTTGCTGGTGCTGCTGTTCAAAAATACGGAATGGATTTAGACGCCCATCAACAACTCTTAATGGCCGCAGCCGATATGTTAATTGAAATTTACATGGCAGAAAGCACCATTTTAAGAACAGAAAAATTAGCAAAGGCAGCAGGAGAAGCTAAAGTACAAGAGCAAATTGCAATGGCAAAATTATACTTATACAAAGCAGTTGATATCGTGGCAGCAAGAGGAAAAGAAAGCATCATTTCTTTTGCAGAAGGCGACGAACAACGCATGATGCTTATGGGATTAAGACGATTTACAAAATACACCAACATGCCTAATATTGTTGGTTTAAGAGAAACTATTACTGCTAAGTTGGTGGCAGAAAATAGTTATTGTTTTTAGTTAAGTTAATAGTTTATTCTAGAAAGCCGTATTATTAAAAAAATGCGGCTTTTTTGTTTACCTTTTAGTTTAAAAAGTTTCGCCTGCATTAAGATAAAATGCCTCTGAATTCCTACCCCAACCATAATTGGCTATAATATTAGTTCGTGTAGGCTTGTCAATTAAAATACGTAAACCTAAACCAACGGCGGGTTGGACGTATTGAAACAACTTAATATTGTTCTCTTTATTACTAGCGGTAGTAAAATTAGAAAAAATAGTTCCGCTAAATAATTTGTTACAACTAATTGGAAATCGGTATTCGGTTTCAAAATACACCAAATTAAAACCTCTAAATAATCCTTGAGTATATCCTTTTCCACCTCTACTTCGCTGGTCCCATCCTATGGCTGGTAAATTTAAATACGGTACACTTCCACCGATTAAAAACTGACCATACGTCCAAAAAGCAAGAACATGTTGAAAATTAGTTTTGCTTAACGGAATAAAATAACGGTATTCAGAAAAAAGTACCTGACTTGACTTTTGATTTCTCCCAATCTCAGGATTCACTCTGTAATTAATATTGGCAAACCAACCAGAATTAGTATTTACTTGATTGTCTCTAGAATCAAAAACCATATTAAAACTCAAACCATTTACATAATACTCTTTATCCGTAAAACCATATTTGTTACTATAATTGTAATGATTTGTAAATTGATTATTCTCAATATCTAAATTTTGATCTTCAATATCAGTATAACCATCTATATGCAAACCAGAACCCATATATAGATTTTTAATTACTTGAAAAGAAATCGTTTGGTGAAACTTAAAGTAATTATACTTCATAGGCTCTTCTATAGCTTCAAACTGAAAATCAGTATTCTTTCTGTCACGTGGTATGATATCCGTTCCTAATCCAAAATTTCCTTGGGAGAAAATATAATAGCGCCAGTCTCCACTTAAATAAATTTTGTTATTGTTAAGAATCAAATTATTTTTTAAATTAACCAATAATTGATTTTTAGTCGTGTACGTTGCCCCTAAATTGACTGAAGAATATTTATCTATTATACTTTTCCCTTTAAAAGTATATTGAGCCACTGCACCATACATAAAGCCATTTGCTGGTTGAACACCGATGATTGGAATAATCAGAAAAAAACTATTCTTTGTAGGTTTAATAACTTGTATTGAATCTCTTTTCTTAAAAATATCAGGAAGTGATTTTACAGCACAGCTCACAATTGAATCCTTTTTTATTTGAGCATGACTAGCGAATTGCATAAAAACAAATAGTAAAAGCACACTCGTTTGTAACCAATATTTGTTCTTAAAAATAATTTTCATTTTCCTTTTTTTATATGCTAGTCTAACTCATATATCCCAAATATTGTCGTGAGACTATGGAATTTTAAAAACCTATAACGCTTACTATTTGAGTATAAATTGCTCTACTTGAAATAACAAACTTTCATTTTGAAAGCACTTATTTTTATGAAGTTAAGAGTTGCAAAAGTAAGGAAACAAAAGACTATTTTAATATCTAATCAATTATCTTTTCTAAAAATTACTAAAACGTTACTACAGTTTCAATTTTATAAAAACAATAGCTTTTTATGTCCATATTGTTAATGCTCGTTTTGCTAGTTATTATTTAGTTGCTTATTTTCGTTAAAAAATATATCAAAATGAAAATACTAGGAATAGGTTCAAGAATAAATCACACCGAATATGGTAAAGGTGTAATAACAAACGTTTCTTCAAAGGAATATTGGGTAACTTTTATAGAAAAAGGTCTGGAAACTATAGCTATTGATAGCGAATTTGAAGTCATCGAGGCTGCCGAAAACGAAGTTGATACTATTAGTTTTTATGATGTAGAACAAAGTTTACTTTCAATACTAAAAAAATGGAATGGTCTTTCAGAGCCAGTAGCGATAGGTGATAAATGGAAAGGGGGAAAAATGATTTTAGATCCGGGTCAAGTTGGATTGGCATCTAAAGAAATCCCCATTGATACTTTTTTTCATAAAATTATTATGGTTCGTGACCGTATTCGAGTTATGGAACAAAAAATCAATGCCAGTAATTTGGAAGAAATTGAAAAAATAGAATTGCAACAGTACATTACTCGAATTTATGGCAGTTTAACCACTTTTAACGTACTATTTAAATCTCAAAATGATTATTTTGTTGGTGAAAAAACGAAATAGACTTTAATTTAAATTTAATTCATTTTGAAGAAATTATCCGTAATTTAGACAACAATTAATTTCCTATTAAATCATGAAAAAAATAATTCTAGCTACCGTTCTATTTATATTAGTTAATGCGGGATGTAAAACATCAACGCCAAATATTCAGTCAAATACACTAGATGTCACTTTTGAAGCTAAAAGTGAAAGTACAGTATCTGGTGAAGGTACCTTTAGCGAAAAAAAAGGGTTAGTAACCTTTACTGCTAGCTTCAAAGGATTAAAACCTGGAATTCATGCTATACATATTCATGAAAAAGCAGACTGCTCCACTGCGGATGCTAGCTCAGCTGGTGGACATTGGAATCCTACTTTCAATAAGCACGGTAAACTAGGTGTAGGTAAAGTTCATAAAGGAGATATAGGAAATTTTAAAACCGATGATTTAGGAAATGGAACCGTCTCTATAACTACCTCTGAATGGTGCATTGGTTGTGGAGATACCACAAAAGATGTACTAGGAAAAAGTTTGATTGTTCATCAAGGACCAGATGATTATGTTACACAACCATCAGGAAATTCAGGAACTAGAGTTGCGTGCTCAGCTATTATTCGATAATAGATTTGTAAGATTAAAATCAAACTATGATTAACCCATCAGCATCAGGTTGGATAGAAAAATTTTTTGTTGAACAAAAGTTTTCAGAGCGCTCTGTTTCTAGAACTTATGATGATTTTTATTATAAAGTTAGAAATACCGGATTTATTTATGGGCATATCGTTTCAATTGATGTAATTACTCCTATTTCAATTACTGATTGGTTCAAATCCGAAATTTCTAAGCTTGCTTTATTAAATACCTTATATGATGTTTACTGTTTAACGAAAAACGAAACAGAATCATCTACCTTTATCACTGAAGCAGTCACGTTCTATAATCAAATGAGCCCTCAAGGTTTTAATTTATTTGAAAAAATATTACCCAAAAATGCGCCTTCGTTAACATTAGAAAAAATTATTGATGCGCGTGTTCAAACCAATGAAAATATTGTTAGTAAAAACTTTTCTCATTTAGTAACTAATGCTTTATTGTTTGTTGATGTTTTGGCTTTTCATCAATATCTAATTCATGGGGCAATTCCTGAAAAGTATTTAAAGAAAATAGAAGAAACCGTTGTAAATGTGGTGACCTTAGCCTTAAAAACAAAATCAAATAAATCACAGCATGATGATTTGTTAATCAAACTTTTTGAAGCATCCATTCGCTACAGTAAATTTTCAAAAGTTTCAACTCAAAGTTTGGAAACATTAGAATTGGATTTTTTTACAAATGATTTAGAAAAGAAATATATCATTGATATTGCAGGTATGGCTTTATGGAGTGATGGGGTTATTGAAAATAATGAAGCCTATTTTCTGTACAAATTAGCCGAAACTATTTCTGTTTCAGATGAATTTGTAAAACAAAGTATCTTAGACACTGATGATTTTATTACAAAATACAAAGCAGAAATACCCTATTTTAATTATTCCAATCCTGTTAAACATTTTTATGATCATACCACTCAAGGTGTTGTTACTTTAATTACTCGTAATAAAAAAAGATTAGTTAAAGAAATTATTCAAAGTAAGGAATTAATGATTTTGCTCGCCCATTCTACACGACGAGATTTGAGTGAAAAAGAAAAGAAAAAAGTCAAAAAACAACTATTAGACATTTGTAAAACCATTCCATCTCTTACCATTTTTTTACTTCCTGGAGGAAGTTTACTTCTTCCTATTTTAATTAAATTTATACCTACACTCCTACCTTCAGCTTTCAATGAAAACTTGGACGACTAATATGAATTAATCCAAGAAAAATTTTCAACATTAATTCTCTCTTTTTCATTGGTAACAAACTGTAAATAAGCTGAGGCAATTGGGCTTAATTTTTTCCCTTTCAACCAAATCAATCTCCAGTTGGTGATAATTGGCAACCCTTTTACAGGCAGAATTTGAATGTCTTCTTTTTCTAATTCATTTTTTAAACCAATTAAAGGCATAATTGATAATCCAAGACCAGCAATAACAGCTTGTTTAACAGCTTCATTTGATGTTAGTTGTAATTTCATTTTAGCCCTAATTCCTTTGTCAGTAATAAATTTTTCCATCGAAATTCTTGTCGCCGAACCAACTTCTCTATAAATGAGCGGAATTTCAGAAAGCAATGCATCAACTTTGATTTTTTCATTTACCGCTGTTTTTTTATTCCCAACAAGAAATAGTTTGTTTTGCATTAAAATTTGAGATTCAACTTGAATGTCATTCGGGATAATAGATACTAGCGCAAAATCTACCTCATTATTTTTTAGTGATTTTATTACCTTAGACTTATTGGTAACATCCATTTCAATTTCTATTCCTTTGTTGTTATTGGCAAACTCAGATAGAAAGTATGGCATCACATATTTACCTGTTGATACTACAGAAATTTTAAGTTTACCTGACAAAATTCCCTTGTAGGCCAGCGTTTTATAATTAATAGCATGTACTTCTTCTAAAATTCTTTCAGCCGCTATTGCGATTTCTTTTCCAAAATCAGTAACATATAATTGTCTTCCTATGATTTCTGTTAAAGGAATTTCAAATTGGTCTTGTAAATTTTTTAACTGTATAGAAACTGCGGGTTGAGTCAAATGCAATTCCTCGGCTGCCTTTGTAATGCTTTTTGTTTCAGTAATTTTCAAAAAAACTTGTAGTTGGTGTAAAGTATAATTCATAAAAATAGTTTATACATATCATTACAAATATAAATAAAAATGTATGAATAAAATACTTCAATTTTGTACCGAAAAATAAAATAAACTAAAAATGAAGGAATTTATAAATCTGAATCAAGATAAAATTAAATTAACATTTATGATACTTGTACTATTGTTAGGCGTAGTAATGAGTATCAAATATAATGAAAATATTTTGAGTATTGGCTTCTTAGGCCTAGCCATACTTATCAGTGTACTTCAATTAAAAAAAATGAAAATTAAACTTTAAATACACATGGAAAATCATTACGATTTTAAATTGATTGATGGTATTTTTGCGCCCTCAGAAGCGGAAAAAGTTCTCATATCATTGATTAACAACAAGATTAATTATCATCATTTAGAAGATTTCAGCAATCATATTCGTTTTAACAATGATCTATCACATTCTAAGAAAAGAGTTTTAGAGTTGAATCAAGCAAAAGATGGAATTAAAAAAGTATTAGAATTAGCTAAGGAAAATGGTTATAATTTGTCTGTAAACAGCACTATAGAAATTACGTTTAGTAAATAAATATGTTTGAAGGTAGAAGGTTGTTAATTGCAACTAAGCATCATAAAGAACAAGTCATTGCTCCTGTTTTT
>Ga0315904_10013664_pt1 | contig 10154 bp, 10 predicted proteins | sample LakEriMetagenome_6_FD_203529 | JGI IMG/M metagenome (GOLD analysis project Ga0315904, IMG submission 203529) | Freshwater fungal communities from buoy surface, Lake Erie, Ohio, United States - Buoy 12 MA120 | ecosystem: Environmental > Aquatic > Freshwater > Lake | place: USA: Lake Erie, Ohio...
TTTTTGAGCCAATGATGGGATTTGAACCCATGACCTCTTCCTTACCAAGGAAGTGCTCTACCCCTGAGCTACATCGGCTTGATTCCGAAGGACCTGCCATCGGAGCTTTTGTGGCCCGTAAACCACGTTAGAGCGGGAGACGAGGCTCGAACCCGCGACCTACAGCTTGGAAGGCTGTCGCTCTACCAACTGAGCTACTCCCGCATCTTTACAGCGTCCTGCTCTGCTTTCCCTGGAAGCGGGCCCGCATCGCATTGTCTGCTCCGGTCAACCGGCTGGTGGGGAAAGAAGGATTCGAACCTCCGAAGGTAAAAACCAGCAGATTTACAGTCTGCCCCATTTGGCCACTCTGGTATTTCCCCATTTCTAGCACCCGGTTGTTTTGAGCCGCCTGTCGGGATCGAACCAACGACCTACTGATTACAAGTCAGTTGCTCTACCAGCTGAGCTAAGGCGGCGCTAAAATTTGTTTGTTATACTTACTAAGAACGCAAGGTGGCGGACCACCTCTCAAAAAAGGACTGCAAAAATAGTAGTTTTCTCTGAGTATTCAAATGCTTTCTTAATTTTTTTCTATTAAGTTCTTCAAAACCGCCCTATCACAAGCTTCCCTTCCGTTTCATTCATGTCATTTCAAAGATTTTTTATCAGGTATTCGTTATCCTCTCAGTAACTTTGCCCCACAATGAAGCGAATCCTTATCACTTTGTCGCTACTAATTGCAGCTACAGCCGCTTTCTTTTTGTTCAAAAAGAACCTCAATCGAACCGCAGAAACCGGCTCCTTTGACTTTGCCCTCAAAAAACCAGCTGCCATTACCAAAATCCACTATAGCTCCAACAACAAAAACCTCGGCTATCTTACCTTTACCAAAGAAGCCGATGGCAATTGGTGGGTGGATAACGGGAAAAAGAAGTTTAAAGCCGATACCAGCAGCCTGAGAGATCTCCTATATTATGTGATGGCTAAAATTGAAATCAAAACCCCTGTCAATGATGCCAGCCTCGATAATGTAAATCGCGACCTCGCCCTCAATGCCACCAAAGTCCAATTCTATGAAGGAAACGAATTGGTCCTCGAGTTCTACGCCGGTGGACGAACCGCAGACGACCTTGGCACCTATATGTATTTGCCCAAACACGACCGCCCTTGCATTACCCAAATTACAGGTCATGATGGCTACTTAACGCCTTTCTTTAATACAGACATCCAAAACTGGAGAAGCCCTGTCATCTTTGAAGCACCCGCAAGTCAGATTCGCAGCCTTCAAGTGCTTTGGAACGAAAACCCGAACGAAAGCTTTACCATACAACAGAAAGGAGAAGAACTTACCCTCACATCTACCAAAGGCAATATCCTAAACTCGAGTCGAAACAGACTCCTCGCCTATTTAGATATGTTTGTTTCCATTACCCGCGAGGGAGGACCTCCTGCTGGCATTAACAACACGCCGCAGCGGGACACGATATTAAGTGGAGTGCCGTTTTTTGAGTGTAAGGCTGTGTTGCAAAACGGAAAAACACAGCATTTAAAGCTATACCGCAGAAAAATCTCTATGGAATCCTACAGTCCCGAAACCAAAATTGGTGAACTCAAAGTATATGAAACAGAAACTTTCTGGGGCGCTAGTGGAGACGAGAAGGAAATTTGGCTGCTGCAAGATGCCATCCTGCATAAAAATCTGAAAACCCTTTCTCAACTCACCGCACCGTAATTTTAGCGTTCGTCTGTTTTGAAAATTCAAATTGCTCTCTTCGGCGCATTAATTGGATTCATAGCCAGTGGTCCATTGGGCGGAATCGTTGGATTTCTCTTGGGCATGTACATTGACTATATATCCAAAGACGGCAGTGCTGCATCGGAGACTATAGACCCCAGAGGCAATTCCAATCCTACTGGAACCGGCAGTGACTTTTCTATGTCACTCCTTATATTAATAGCTACCATCATGAATGCAGATGGTGTGACAATGAAAAGTGAACTTGATTTGGTGAAACGCATGCTTGTGAGAACCTATGGAGAGGTGAAGGCAAAGCAAATGCTGCTCATGTTGCGTGAACTCATCAAACAAAAGCATGATGTCATTTCCGTATGCAGACAAATACGACTGCGAATGGCATACAGTCAGCGTCTAGAGCTATTGCATGTGTTGTTTCGAATTTCCCGCGCGGATGGAAACATTAGTCCTGAGGAAATGCAATTACTCAACACCATTGGGGTGCATATTGGAATTACCACTCCAGATTTCATGTCACTCAGGGCCATGTTTGTGCATTCTCCTGATTCCGACTTTACCATATTGGATGTAGCAACTACCGCTTCAGAAGAGGAGGTTAAAAAAGCGTACCGTAAAATGGCCATGCGCTTCCATCCCGATAAACTGCAAGGATTGGGAGAAGATGAGAAAAAAGCGGCGGAAGAGAAGTTTGTTAGGGTGCAAAAAGCGTATGAGAATATCAAACGCAGAAAGGGTTGGAAATGAGGAATAGCAGGGTCCACCTCTCCTTGTTTATGGTAAGCTTGTTCTACGCCGTGCTATTTAGTTGGGCTGGCCAAATCATGCCTACCTACATACTTCCCGAAGGATTTGTGTGGCTTCGGATTGTAACAGCCGCCTTGTTGTTTAATCTCACGGCACTGTTTTTCAAACGCGAAAAAGTAGATCTGAAGCAAGACCTTTGGCTCTTCGTTGTTTGTGCCTTTTTCGGCACTGCAGCCAATATGTTCATGTTTTTCAAGGGCTTGAGTATCACCAAACCCATCAATGGAGCAGTGCTCATGATGGTTACTCCGCTATTTGTAGCCATATTTGACCATATCAAGTTCAAGAAAACACCCAGCCTTGAGACCATACTTGGACTTTGCATTGGCACCGCAGGCGCAGGTTTATTGATGGCTGAAAAAGGGGCTTCATTCTCTGGTTCTACCATCGTAGGTGATATTTGGGTAGCTGTGAATGCCGCATTCTACGCCGCGTATTTGGTGCTCGTAAAAAAACTATTGCACAAGTACCATCCCATCACCGTAAATCGCATCACCTTTACCATCGGCATACTCATCATTGCGCCGCTGGGAGCCAACAGCCTATTCCACACCGACTTTAAGGCAATACCGCAAGATATTTGGTTAAAAATCGCCTATACCCTGCTGATCACCAGTTTTTTGGTGTACTTGCTCAATTCATTTGGGGTAAAACATGCCAGTCCTACCTTGGTAGGTATCTATATTTATTTACAACCCATTCTTGCCACCATAATTGCTTTGGTACTCCAAACCGACCACTTAACCTTCTCAAAAGTCATGTTCAGTCTCATGATTTTATTTGGTGTTTGGCTGGTTATGCAAAACGATCGTCGAGGATTTAGCTGGCGCGAACGTTTTCAATCGAAATAATATCAGAATCCTGTATATCTTTGCACCCTCAATAGATATGCATACTAAAGAAGCCAACGAATTACTCGAGAAACTGATTGCCACCATTGAAAAAAACGGAATTCAGCCAGAAGCCAACATTCCTGCAATTCAGAAAATTCGCGAATTCGCACTTAAAGAAAACGACCCATTGGTTACGCGCGCGCTGCGTTTGGCATGGCAACATTTGGAATCAAACGAAACATTTGCTTTGAACTACTTGTTGGAAGAAGATGAAAATGCTACTAGTGATGACAATCTTTTGTACATGCTCAATTTGTGTTTGAAGAGTGAAAACACATACAATCGCGACGAGCTTCGCGAAATGACCAACCAGTTGCAAGAAATGCCTTGATTTCTAGCTTGCTCACATATTGCCGATTTCTATTTGCACTCCTCATTATTTGGACTGCAATACCTGTAAACCTATGGCATAGCTGTGAGCATGAAGACATTGTAAGTGCAGCTACGGAATCCTCAGAATTGCACGAGACTTGCCATGTATGCGATTTTGAATTTCCACCTGCCATACAGCAGTCAAGAACTCAGGTTCCACAATCTACAAGCTTTACCTTTCCCAAGCGGGAATTGGCAATTTGCGCTGCCATTGCCTTGCCTCCCGCACTGTGCCTAAACAAGGCACCTCCTGTAGTTTAATTCAACCTACAGGAAGCTGGCATGCCTTCCCTACAGCCTGCCACATGGGAAATGAAACACACAATATCGATACTTATTGCGGTGCTGCTTTGGAGCAGTGCTTCCTCGCAAAATACGTGTAATTTGCGGCTAGGAGGCTATTTGCGCTATGCTGAAGACAGCGTAGGGATAGCAGATGCCGAAATTTTCATTGAGGACCTGCACCTGAAAACACAAACCAATGCCTCTGGCTATTTTGAGTTTAAGCGCATTTGTCCAGCACAGGTTTTGCTCGAATTTGATATCATCCCGAAAATCCATATACATCACTTTATGGAAATTCGACAGGACACCCAATTCACCTTGTATGTCTCTAGAAAAGCGGTAAAAATCGAAGCGGCCCATATTACGGGGAAATCCAATCAACAAAGTATCGCTGAAGCAGATATTCTTAAACAAACAGGGAGAAGTCTAACAGAACTTTTGGGCGCACTTCCAGGTGTGCAGTCGCTTCAAACTGGCAATGCCATTTCCAAACCCATGCTCGACGGCTTCTATGGGCAGCGGGTGCCCATATTTATCAATGGGGTGCGACAAGAGGGACAGCAATGGGGTGCAGAACACGGAACCGAAGCCGACCCATTGAGCTACAATCACATTTCAATACACCAAGGGACAGCAGTGCTGAGAAAAGCCCATGATGCCTATGCGGGAATTGTGGAATTAAACAGCAAACCCGATGCCCATCCTGGGGAATTCAACATTCACAGCGGAAGCGCATATTCCACCAATAACAGACAGCTTGCCTTGTTTTCAAAAATCGCGGCACATCCATGGAGGCAAAACCATCAATGGTATGCCAATATGAGTTCGCGAAGAGGTGGCGACTACGCAAGTCCTAGCTATGTGTTGCAGAATACAGGATTGTTCGATATTGGCTTAAACCTTGGCTTAGAAAAGACATTTAAACACAAAGTAGACCGTTGGAATCTATCCTACTACCATTTTGAAGGCGGCATATTTTCAGGTTCCCGAATTGGCAATGTTACCGATTTGTTAAACGCCATATCCAGAACACAACCCTTGTATGGAACAGGTGCCTTCTCGTATGCCATCCTAGCACCCAAACAACAGAGCTCTCACCTACAAGGACAATACGAGATTAGCACTTCCAACAGCAGATTTTTGGTCTCAGTACAAGCAAACCACCGCAGTGAGTATGACCTTCACCGAAGCAGAAAACTCACCTTCCCGCAATTGGACTTATACCTTTTCAATGCCGACATCAGGAACGACGCCAACACATCATTTCTCAGGCACAAGCATATACAATGGGGCTGGAGCAGTAGTTTTTGGGCACACCGATATGCGGGATACTTTTTTCTACCCGATTTCATTGCAAATTCTAGTGGGATTTATGCCTTGCATCGCAAACAAATCCATGGTTTTATTTGGGAAAATGCCCTACGTGGCGATGCCAAAATCATGCATGCACAATGGGTAAAGGCAGGAATTCAACACGACAACACCCGATTCTTTGGCAACATAGCGGCAAGTAGTACCTTGAGTAAATTGCTTCGAACCGGTAAATATGCTGTGAGTTTGCAACGCCTGTGGCGGTCGCCTTGGTTCAATGAGCTCTATAGTGAAGGCGTGCACCATAGTGCAGCCTCATTTGAAAAAGGCAATGCCGAACTGCGTAGTGAAGTCAATTACAAACTTGAGACGCAATTTGAAATGAGCCGAAAATCCAGCCAATTCTATTTGCGAGGATATGCCCATTACATTCGGAACTTCATCAATCTAAGTCCTTCCGCACAGCCTGTATTAACCGTTCGCGGCGCATTCCCCGCCTATGAATATCGGCAATTCAATGCCCTGTACTCAGGTATGGATGCCAATTTCAATTTCCACATTATCAAATCCATAGAAATACGCAATCAAGGGGGATTTACCTATGCGCGAAACCTTGAGAACGCCACCTTCCCTGCTTTTATTCCTCCTGCATTTTTCCAATCAGGCGTCCGTTATCACTACAAAAACCTCAATCTCTATGCTGATATCAGGCGCCAATTCAAGCAAGTTTTTTATACCGAGGGCACAGATTATTTGCCCCCACCCAATGCCTACACCAAGGTAGACATGGGTATACAACTGGAAAACTTAGGACGAAAGCAACGGTTGAGTATTTCAGCAGATGCACAGAATATTGGAAATGTAGCCTACCGAAATTATCTCGATCGATTTAGATACTTCACAGATATACCTGGAAGAAATATCAATTTCAGACTCATCTATAATTTCCACCACCATCAAGAACACACAGATTAACATCAATACATATGAAAAACGCAAACACACTTAAAACAACACTTGTATTCGCTTCATTGGCGATTCTCAGTCTCATGGCTTCATGCAGAAAAAAAACAGATGAAGGTGAAACCATCACTACCATCAAGATTACCCTTAAAAAAGCGGGGATGGCTGATGCCGTGTACACCTGGAAAGACCTTGACGGCAACGGCGGCGCAAACCCTATTTTGCCTGACACCATTCAGTTGAGTTCAGACAGCAGCTACATCTCCAAAATTGAATTTTTAAACGAAAGCGGCAGCGAAGTAGAAGACATTACCGAGGAGGTAAAGACCGAAGGCAAAGAGCACTACATCTGTTACACTGCAAGCCCTAATCTAGTAACCGTGAATCACACAGATAGCGACGGAACCTACAGCATTGGCATAGAAAGCACTTGGAAAGCTACTGCTAAAGGCAAATCCAGCATGCGTGTAGTACTGCGACACCAGCCCGGAACCAAAAATGGCACCTGCGATCCCGGAGAGGCCGATGTGGATGTTGAATTTCCAATAATCGTGAAATAAGGCCCGCACCGCAGCTTATTTATTCGTTATCTTTGCCGTAGTACAACTATGTCAGATTCAGCATCACTCAGAAACACCGCCCTCACCGACCTTCACGTGTCACTCGGCGCTAAAATGGTACCATTTGCAGGTTACAACATGCCTGTATTATATGACAATCTTATTCAAGAGCATCTTGCAGTGCGCAACTCTGTGGGCGTATTTGATGTGAGTCATATGGGAGAATTTTTGGTAGAGGGACCTCAGGCCTATGATTTGGTAGAATATGTTACCAGCAATGATGTTTCTAGCCTAACCGATGGTCGTGTGCAATACAGTTGCCTTCCAAATGAAGATGGTGGCATAGTAGATGACCTTTTGGTTTACCGCTATCATGCTGAGAAGTATTTGTTGGTAGTAAATGCCAGCAACATAGATAAAGATTTCAACTGGATTCAGAAGTTTGCATCGAACTATAATGCAACACTCACCAACCACAGTGATGCCTACAGCCTCTTGGCTATTCAAGGTCCAAATGCGGAAAAGACAATTCAAAAGCTAACCAGCACCAATTTGAGTGAAATTCCATATTACCATTTTACCGAAGGTACCGTGGCTGGAATTGACAACATGATTATCAGCAACACAGGCTATACCGGTGCAGGTGGTTTTGAACTATATGTAAAGAACGAACATGCTTTGGCGCTGTGGAATGCACTTTTCGAAGCCGGAGCTGAGTACCAAATCAAACCTATCGGACTGGGTGCGAGAGATACCTTGCGTCTTGAAAAAGGGTTCTGCTTGTATGGCAATGACATCAACGACACTACCTCACCGATTGAGGCTGGACTTGGTTGGATTACCAAATTCAACAACCCATTTGTAAATGATGCGTTCCACAAGGCATTGAAGGAGAACAAGCCAAGCCGTAAGTTGGTTGGTTTTGAATTGATTGACCGTGGCATTCCACGTCAGCACTACCCTATTTGCAACGCAAGTGGCGAAGTTATTGGCGAAGTTACAAGCGGCACAATGAGCCCATCGCTTAACAAAGCCATTGGACTTGGATATGTAAAAGCTGAATTTTCAACTGCAGGATCAGAAATATTTGTAGAAGTGCGCGGAAAGCTACTTGCTGCAACTGTAGTAAAAATCCCTTTTCTATAATATAACACATGAATCTTCAAGATATACTTAGCGGCCTGCAGACGGGTATTGCAGAACAAAGCCATAACCTTAATCTGCCCGAAGAAATTAATGCAAGCAATATCACTGAAATTGCCTCAAGCACTGTAATGTCTCAACTGACTTCGCAGGCTGGATCAGGCAATTTCAGTGGTATTATGGAAATGTTTAGCGGTTCTGAAACCAGCGCTGACAATCCAATAATGCAACAGTTAAGCCCTGCGCTAATAGAAAACCTAAGCAGCAAACTGGGTATCGACGGGGCTGCCGCAAGTGGCATCGCAGGTCAACTGCTGCCACAAGTCATGAATATCTTCAATGATAAAGTGAAGGGCGGTGAATTTGATTTGCAATCCATCATTGGGCAATTTCAAAATGGCGGAATTGGGGACATGATTCAGAATTTCCTAGCCGACCAAGGCTCCAAAACGGGTAGCAATACCGGGGGTGGCTTTTTGGATGTAATCAAGGGCCTTTTCGGCAAATAAGCGCTTCTCTTTATTCGTATCGCAGCGCCTCAATGGGATCCATAGCTGCGGCTTTGTTTGCAGGATAAATACCTGCTGCCAAACCTACTATGGTACATACTAGTATAGAAACACCAATCCATAGCCAAGGAATGATAAAGCCACTACCCAGGCCTATGGCCACGGCATTGCCCAGCAGCATACCCAATATAATACCACCAAAACCTCCGACCTGACAAATCACAATCGCTTCTGTTAGGAATTGGTTGCGAATCACCATGGGTGCAGCACCTAATGCTTTGCGCACCCCTATTTCTCGGGTTCGTTCTGTAACACTCACGAGCATAATATTCATGAGACTGATAGCAGCACCTAGCAAGGTGATAACGGCAATGATGGTTCCTACCAAGCTTACCATGCCCAAACTATCTTGGGCTTCCTTGGCAACGGCATCACTTTTTTGAACGATAAAATTATCTTCATCTTGAATGTGCAGGTTGCGCACCCTGCGCATAGCGAGGTACGCCTCATCCATGGCTTTTTCCAAATCTTTTTCATCCTCTACCATAATGGAAAGCTGAACATTCTCATTTGTAATTTGAAAATCTGTTCTGGCTTTACTCACCGGAATATATGCATTTCTGTCGCCACCAGAACGGCCAAGCGTGCTGCCTACTTCTGCCAATACACCAATGACTTGATACCGTTTGCCATTAATAGAAATGTACGAATTAATAGGATCGCGTTTGCCAAAGAGTCTTGTAGAAATTTCCTTGCCAATAATGGCTAAGGGTAAAGAAAGTGAGAGATCATTTTGTGTAAAAGCCCTTCCTTTTTCAATATCCATAGACTGAAGATCCATGTAATTTTCATCGATTCCCGTAACAGACACATTGGGATTGGTTTCTTCACTTCCACTGCGCAGGCGGGCGGTTCCTGAGACAAACAATTCTGCAGAAATTTTCGCAGGAAACTCGAACAAATGTTTGAACAATTGGGCTTGACTGTAGCGAATAGGAACATAATCAACGACTTGGCCAGGGCCACCGTGGCGCCTTACGGTATTTGCATTTTGAATGGTAAAACTCCGTGAACCCATTTTGGTAAAGGTACTTCCCACGGCATTTTTCATTCCGTCTATAGAAGTAAGAATTCCTACCAATGCGGCAATCCCAATCGCAATAATTAAACAGGTTATAATAGCACGGGTAGCATTAGCGCGAATACTTTCTAGACCTTGGGCGATATTTTCCCTAAAATTCAAAGTACAGCGAAGGTATGCGTGGTTGTGAGTAGACTGTAAAAATATCTGTGAAAAGCCTTAAAATCAGGCCGAAAAAGACTGACCACAGCCGCAGGTTTCTTTGGCATTGGGATTTACGAATACAAATCCGCGGTTGTTAAGGCCGTTTTCCCAATCTATTTCCATACCTAACAGGTACATAACATGGGCCTTATTGATTACCACTTCTATGTTTTGTATTTCATACACCGTATCCTTTTCCTCCCGTTTATCAAAGGCCAACAAATAGCTCATACCTGAGCAACCGCCACCTTTTACACCAATTCTAAGGTATTGATCTTCGGCAAGTTCTAG
>Ga0315904_10013667_pt1 | contig 10153 bp, 10 predicted proteins | sample LakEriMetagenome_6_FD_203529 | JGI IMG/M metagenome (GOLD analysis project Ga0315904, IMG submission 203529) | Freshwater fungal communities from buoy surface, Lake Erie, Ohio, United States - Buoy 12 MA120 | ecosystem: Environmental > Aquatic > Freshwater > Lake | place: USA: Lake Erie, Ohio...
CCTCCTCGCCAAGGTTCGCGAGCTGCCGGGCTGTCGTCACGTTGTCGCCGTCGGGTTTGTCAGCGGCTGAGGCCCGTCCCCCCGGGGCGTCCCCGCCGTGAATAACCTTGCAACCCCCTTGGTTCCCAAGTGTATACGAACCTAGGTTTCACCATGCTCAAGCGACTGCCCGGACTGTTCACCCACGCCATCGGCATCGACCTTGGCACGGCCAACACCCTGGTCTTCCACAAGGACCGCGGCGTCGTCCTGCGCGAGCCCTCCGTGGTCGCCATCCGCACCTCGACCCGCAAGCCCATCGCCGTCGGCAACGACGCCAAGATGATGCTCGGCCGCACGCCCGGCGACATCCTCGCCCTCCGCCCGATGAAGGACGGCGTCATCGCCGACTTCGAGATCAGCGAGCACATGCTCCGCTACTTCATCGGCAAGGTCGCCAAGAAGTCCCTCTTCACCAACCTCGTCGTCGTCATCGCCGTGCCCTACGGCATCACCGCCGTCGAGAAGCGCGCCGTGATGGACTCCGCCTACCGCGCCGGGGCCGACGACGTCATCACCATCCCCGAGCCCGTCGCCTCCGCCATCGGCGTCGGCCTGCCCGTCGAGGAACCCGCCGCCTCCATGATCGTCGACATCGGCGGCGGCACCACCGAGGTCGCCATCCTCTCCCTCGGCGGCATCGTCCACGCCCGCTCCATCCGCGTCGGCGGCGACGAGTTCGACAGCGCCATCACCAACTACATCAAGCGCTCCTACAACCTCATCATCGGCGAGCGCACCGCCGAGGACATCAAGATCAAGATCGGCTCCGCCTACCCGCTCGAGCAGGAGCTCACCATGGAGGTCAAGGGCCGCGACTCCGTCACCGGCCTTCCCCGCCAGCTCACCCTCACCTCCCAGGAGGTCCGCGAGTCCATCATGGACAACCTCAACGCCATCATCGACACGGTGAAGGCCTCCCTCGAGCGCTGCCCGCCCCAGCTCGCCGCCGACCTCGTCGACCGCGGCATCGCCCTCGCCGGCGGCGGCTCCCTCATCCGCGGCATCGACCGGCTCATCTCCGAGGCCACCGGCCTCCCGGTCTTCGTCGGGGAGGAACCCCTCTGCGCCGTCGCCAATGGCACCGGCAAGATCCTCGCCAACTCCTCCCGCTGGGGCGGGGACTGAGCTGAACCGGCATGTCCGCCCCTGGCAGCCAACTGAGGGGGTCGATCACGGCCCTGGCCCTGATTCTCGTCGCCTGGGTCTTCCTTCCCGCCGCCGGGCGCCTCTTCACCCGGGAGACCTTCGCCGAGCTGCAGGCCCCCTCGCTCAACCTGCTCTCCCGCACCCGCGACCTCGTCCTGACCGCGGAGATGAAGGCCTCCGGCGCCGCCGAGCTGGCCGCCGCCGGACGCGACCTGGCCCGGGCCAACGCCGGCCTTGAGCTTCGCATCGCCGAGCTCGAGTCCGCCGCCGCCGAGAACCGCCGCCTCCGCTCCATGCTGGCCGCGCCGGCCTTCCCCGAGTTCCGCACCCTGGTGGCCCGCGTCGCCGCGCGCGAAAGCGGCGCCTGGTGGTCCAGCCTCACCATCCGCCGGGGGCGCATCGACGGCGTCCGCAAGGGTTGCCCCGTGGTCTTCGGCAACCGGGTCGTCGGCCGCGTCAGCGCCGTCCACGTCAACACCAGCGAGGTCGAGCTGGTCACCAGCCCCGGCTTCCGCTGCTCCGCGTTCATCGAGGGCGACGACGCGCCCGACGGCAGGCGCAGCATGGTCTTCGTCGAGGGGCAGGCCGCCCAGCCCTTCACCGCGCCGCGCGGCCGCGTCACCTACCTGCCCTACACCTACAGCGTGCCCGCCGGCCAGCCCGCCAGGGTGGTGACGACCGGGCTCGGCGGCCTTTACCCCGCCGGGCTCAAGCTGGGCACGCTCTCCCCCGGCCTCGAGGACACGCCGGGAGGCGCCTATCGCAACGGGGTCTTCACCCCCGCGGCCGACCTCCTCTCCCTCCGCGAGGTCGGCGTCCTCATCCCGACCCAACCCCAGCCCTACGAGGAGCTGCGATGACCCCTTCCCTCGGCTGGCTGGTCGCCCTCGCCGCCTCCTACCCCTGGCTGCTCGCCGGCGACCTGCTCGGCGACCTGCTGGCCCCTTGGCATCTCCTCGTCTTCCTGCCCGGACTCCTGCTCACCACCCCGCTGCTGCGCCTGCGTCCCTGGCAGGCGCTCCTCTTCGCCGCCTGCCTCGGTCTCGCCTACGAGTCTCGACGCCCCCTGCCGCACGGCTCGGCGGCGTTCGTCCTCATGGCGCTCGCCGCCCTCCTCCAGGCCAACCGGCACCTGCTGGTCCGGCGCAGGGCCCACCTCGTCGCGGCGGCCGCCAACCTCGCCGCCTGCCTGCTCATCCTTCCCCTGGCGTCGATCGACCACCCCGGCGAGGACTGGAGCGTCTGGCTCTGGTCGCTTCCCCTCCAGGCCGCCTTCGCCGGGCTCCTCGGGCTCGTCCTTCACCCGCTCGCCGGTTCGTTCCAGTCGGCGCTCCTCGAGCGGGCGGGCTTCCCCCAGATTCGCGAGCCATGAGCAGGTTGCCCGGCTCTTCGGTCGAGAAAATCCCCTCGGGGAGAAGCCATCGCGGGCGCATCCTCCAGCAGGCGTCCCTTTTCGCGGCGTGCCTGCTCTTCCTCGCCGCCGGCCTCGGCTACCGCCAGGTGCTCCAATCCGAGGCGTACCAGGTCCAGCACGAGCGGCAGGTTCGCCACGCCACGCTCATTCCCGGCACCCGGGGGCGCATCTTCGACCGCAACGGCTTCGTGCTCGCCGACAACCGGGTCAAGTGGAGCGTCAGCCTCGACCTCGGCAAGGTCCGCCGCGCCATCCGCGCCGAGCAGCGCCGGATCATCGCCGCCCAGAGGCTCGCCGCCCCCGCCCCCTCCCTCTACCGGCCCGACATCGAGAAGGTCCTCGCCGAGGCCCGTCGCATCGTCGCCCAGCGGCATCTTGACCGGGTCAACCGCGCCCTCGGGGAACCGGGGCGCCCCGCCGCCTTCCGAGTCAACGAGGTCGCGCTCGCCCGCCATGTCCGCGACCGGCGCCCCTTCCCCTTTCCCCTCATCCCCGACCTGAGGATCGAGGGCGAGGATCCCTCCCGGCGTCTCGCGCGCTTCGTCGAGCAGCTGCCGACCGGCGCCGAGGAGCCGCTGACCATCGAGCCCGAGGTCGTGCGCGACTACCCCGAGGGCGAGCTCGCCGCCCACATCCTCGGCCACGTCAAGGCCTCCGCCGACGGCGAGTCCGATGACGAGCGCGAGCTCCGCCGCCAGCTCGCCGAGCGCCACAACCTGGGGTCCAACAGCTTCACCGTGAGCGCGGGGTATCGCGGCGCCGCGGGCGTCGAGCAGTCCTTCGACGCCATCCTCTCCGGCCGGCTCGGCCACCAGGTCTGGGAGCGCAACATCGCCGGCGAGCGCCAGTCCCTCCTCGAGCAATCCCCGCCGCGGCAGGGCACGCACATCAACCTCTCGCTCGACCTCCGCGTCCAGCGCGCCGCCGAGGCCGCCCTCCGCGCCACCCGCGACGCCAACGGCGTCCCCCTGCCCGGCTCGGCCGCGCTGATCGACATCGACACGGGCGAGATCCTCGCCCTCGCCAGCACCCCCGCCTTCGACCCCAACCAGATGTCCGGCCGGGTCAGCCAGGAATACTACAACTCCATCGACGAGCGCGGCGGCTGGCTCAACCGCGCCACCCAGGGCCTCTACCCGCCCGGCTCCACCTTCAAGCTCGTCACCGCCCTCGCCGGCCTGCGCACCCGCGCCGTGCGCCACGACGAGGTCATCGACTGCGGGCCCGGCCTCCTCGTCGGCAACCGCGTCTTCCCCGAGCACATCAGCGGCGGCTACGGCCCCACCGACCTCGAGAAGATGCTCATCGTCTCGGTCAACGTCTGGAACTACATCGTCGGCCTCCGGGTCGGGCCCGAGGCCCTCGCCGCCGAGTCCCGCCGCCTCGGCCTCGACGAGACCCTCCTCGTCAGCGCGCACGACGGCAAGCCCGAGACCCGCCAGGTCTCGCGGAGCATGGTCGTGCCCGACCCCGCCTACAAGCGGCGGCGCGGCCACGGCCCCTGGTCGCAGGGCGACACCGCCAACTTCTCCATCGGCCAAGGCTACCTGCTCACCACGCCCCTCCACATGGGCGCCCTGACCGCGTCCGTCGCGGCCAACCGCACCCGGACCAACCTCACCCTCGTCGCGGACCCCGGCCGAGGCTCCCTCACCCACGGGGGCGGGCCGCTCGGCATCACCGCCGCCGAGCGCCGGGCGCTGGTCGACGGCATGACCCGCTGCGTCGACGAGGGTACCGCCGGCCCCGTCGCCATCGCCGGCCTCAGCATCGCCGCCAAGACCGGCACCGCCGAGTACCCGAAGGACGGCGCCAAGGCCCACCTCGCCTGGGCCGTGGGCTTCGCCCCCGCCAACCGCCCGCGCGTCGCCTTCGTCGTCTGCGTCGAGGGCGAGGACATGACCAGCTGGGGCGGGGCGACCGCCGGCCCCGTCGCGCGGGCCATGCTCGCCGCCTGGGCCGAGCTGCCCAACGAGGTCGCCGGGGCGCGCTGAGGCCGGGCTCAGCCGATCATCACCAGCGAGCCGGGCGCCACCGCGTCGTGCAGCTCCAGCATGTCCGCGTCCGACAGCAGCACGCAGCCGTGGCTGTTCGGCGCGCCCAGCCCGGCCGCCTGGTTCGTGCCGTGGAGATAGACCAGCCGACGGTGCGTGTCGACCACCCGGCCCTCCGCGTCCGCCCCCCGGTTGAGACCCGGCTCCAGGCCCTCGAGCCTGAGGATGCGCGTCGTGATCAGGTTGTCCTCCCGGCTCGGCCAGTCGCGCCAGAGCACGCCCGTCGGCTTCCGGGCCTTGAAGACCATCCCGACCGGCTCGCCCTCGCCGATGCGCTCCGTGACGCGGTGCAGGCCGACCGGCGTGCGGAGCGAGTTCTCCACGCAGCCGACCCCCGCCCGCGCCGTGCTCACCCGATAGGTCCGGACGGGCTCGCCGCGGCGGAAATGGTCCAGTCTTTGCTGGACAACCGAGACCACCAGGCAATCGTCCGAATCGGCCAAGCCGAGCGCCCGTCGGCGCTCACCGGCCAGACGCAACAACCTCAAGGCTTCCTCGGATGGCATATCGCATCGGCATCGTGGGCGCGACCGGCGCCGTGGGTCAAGAGCTCCTCGCGCTGCTCGCCGCCCGCCGCTTCCCCGTCGCGGAGCTCCGCCCCCTCGCCTCCGCCCGCTCGGCCGGCCGCAAGCTCGCCTTCGGCGGCCGCGAATGGACCATCCAGGAGGCCCGCCCCGAGGCCTTCGAGGGGCTCGACGCCGCCATCTTCTCGGCCGGCGGCTCCATCTCCCTCGCCCTCGCTCCCGAGGCCGTGCGCCGCGGCTGCGTCGTCATCGACAACTCCTCCGCCTTCCGCCTCCGCGACGACGTCCCCCTCGTCGTCCCCGAGATCAACCCCGAGGCCCTCGACGCCCACCGCGGCATCGTCGCCAACCCCAACTGCTCGACCGCCATCACCCTCATGGCCCTCGCGCCCCTCCACCGGGCCTTCGGTCTCCGGCGCTTCTTCGCCGCCACCTACCAGGCCGTCTCCGGCACCGGCGCCGAGGCGATGCGCGAGCTCGAGGACCAGCTCCGCGCCTGGGCCAAGGGCGAGACCCTCGCGCCCAAGGTCTACCCCCACCCCATCGCCTTCAACCTCATCCCCCACGTCGACAGCTTTCTCGACGACGGGTACACCAAGGAGGAGATGAAGATGCTCCACGAGGGGCGCAAGATCCTCGGCCACCCCACCCTCCGCGTCACCACCACCTGCGTGCGCGTGCCCGTCCTCCGCTCCCACTCCATCGCGGTCAGCGCGGAGTTCGAGCGCCCGGTCGACGTCGCCGCGGCCCGCGCCGCCATCGCCGCCTTCCCCGGCGCCGAGGTCCGCGACGACCCCGCCGCCAAGTCCTACCCCATGCCCCTCGACTACGCCGGCCGCGAGAAGTGCGGCGTCGGGCGCATCCGGCGCGACACCCTCTTCGACAACGGCCTCTCCCTCTGGGTCTGCGGCGACCAGCTCTGGAAGGGCGCCGCCCTCAACGCCATCCAGATCGCCGAGTGCCTCGCCGCCCGCTCGCGGCTCAGGGTCGCCTGACCGGCTTTCCGGTTTGCCTCGCCGCGAAGGCCGCCCCAATGTCAACGCGCAGGGGCCCGATAGCTCAATGGTAGAGCAGTTGCCTTTTAAGCAATTGGTTCTGGGTTCGAATCCCAGTCGGGCCACCCGCCTCGCGCCGAGGCGCTCGCCCGCCATCTTTTCGCTTGAACCCCGGCCCAGGGTTTGCCCTCATCGCCTTTCCGCTGTCCCGGCCGGATAGCTCAATGGTAGAGCAGTTGACTCTTAATCAATTGGTTCGGGGTTCAAGTCCCCGTCCGGCCACCAGCGGAAACCCCTTTCCCCCGCCCCTCAGCGCCCGCCGCGCTGCCGGACCGCCTCGAACAGGCACACCCCCGCCGCGACCGAGACGTTCAGGCAGGGCACCTTGCCGAGCATCGGGATCCTCAGCAGGAAATCGCACGTCTCCGCCGTCAGGTGCCGGATGCCGTCGCCCTCGGCCCCCAGCACGATGGCCAGAGGTCCCGTCAGCCGCGCCGCGTAAAGGGACTGGCTCGCCTTGTGGTCGCTCGTCCCGGCGATCCACACGCCGTTCTCCTTGAGCGTCGCCAGCGCGTTGCGCAGGTTGTTGGCCTGGACAATCGGCAGGGTCTCCGCCGCGCCGACCGCCACCCGCCGCACCGTCTCGTTGACCGGCGACGAGTTCTTGCGCGTGAGCACCACGAAGGCGCACCCCGCGCAGTCGGCCGTGCGCAACAGGGCGCCCACGTTGTGAGGGTCCTGGATCCCGTCGAGCACCAGCACCAGCGGGTCCTTCCTTCCCTCGAGCAACCGGGGGATGTCCCCCTCGTCCAGCAGCCGCATCGGCTTGCTCAGGTCGGTGTGGCGGTTCTCGCGGGCCATTGGGCTACCCAAGGCCAAGCCCCCTCCCATGTGAACCCGAAACTTCCCCCTCCGCCCCCCGCTTTCCCACCCAGCTCGGCGCGTCTTCCCTATTGACATGAACACCTTATCACCTGACCATTCGTTCATGCAAGCCCTCACCCCCCGCCAGCAAGCCATCCTCAGCTTCATGCAGAAGTTCCTGGCCAAGCACGCCTACTGGCCGTCCATCCGCGACATCCAGGCCCACTTCAGGTTCGCCAGCACCAACGCCGTCCACGGCCACATCCAGGCCCTCGAGCGCAAGGGCTTCCTCGAGCGCGTTCCCGGCGCCGCCCGCGCCTATCGCATCCACGCCGCCAAGGCCGACCCCGACAGCGTCGTCATCCGCTTCGAGGGCCCCGGCGACGACGCCGCCGAGGTCGACTCCCTCCCCGTCATGGGCGCCATCGCCGCCGGCTTCCCCGACCACACCGAGTCCTCCGGCGTCCTCGGCCAGCTCCAGGTTCCCGTCAAGGAAGGCGCCCGCCGCCGTCCGCCCCAGACCTTCGCCCTCCGCGTCCGCGGCGACAGCATGATCGACGCCCATATCTTCGACGGCGACATGGTCGTCATCGAGCCCGGCCAACCCAAGCCCGGCGACATCGTCGCGGCCCTCATCGACGGCGAGACCACCCTCAAGCGCCTCGTCCGCCAAGGCGGCAAGACCTACCTCAAGGCCGAGAACCCCGCCTACCCCGAGCTCTACCCGGTCACCGAGCTCACCGTCCAGGGCATCGCCCGCTCGGTCGTCCGAAAGATCTGACCCGCCTCACTTCTCCGCGGCAATCTCGCGAACGCGGATGCTGCGGAACTCCACCGGGTCGTTGTGCCCGGCGAAGCCGATGTGCCCGCTGGCCAGGCCGAGACCCGGGTGCTTCGCGTTGCCCATCGCCTTGGTCAGGTCGACCTTCCCGAGGTCCGCGTCAAGGATGAGGGTCCCGTTGAGCTCCACCTTCAGGCGCTTGCCCACGAGGGTCACCTCCTGGAAGTTCCACTGGCCGACCGGGCGCTGGTAGCCGCGCGCGGCCGCGACCAGGCCGTAGGCCGAGCCGTGCGCCTGCCGGAGGTCGATCTTGCTGCCCGTGGCCGTCTCGTAGTTGTCGTCCAGCACCTGGCACTCGATGAAGCCGTCGTAGGCCGGATTGCCCTTGCCGGGATAGCGCAGCGCCAGCCCGTTGTTGCCCCCCTTGGGCAGCCGGAACTCCAGGCGCAGCGCGAAGTCCGCGTAGGCCTTCTCGGTGAAGATCGTGCCGCCCTTGCCCTTCTTGCAGCGGATGGCGCCGTCGACCACCTCGTAGTTGTCGAGCGCGCCCTTCCAGCCGGCCAGCGACTTGCCGTCGAACACCGACTGGAAGCCGGCCTCGTCCTTGGCGGCCAGGGCGGCGTTGGCCTCCTCGCCCGGAATCTCGCGGATGCGCGCGTTGCGCCAGAGCACCGGGTCGCCGTGCGACTGGAGCAGGAGGGGCGCGGAGGCGGGGATCGGCCGGGAACGGTCGTAGTAGTTCTCGAGGCGGGCGTGGTCGACCACCTGCTGGCCGTTCAGCCAGACCGTGACGCGCTCGCCGAGCTGGAGGACGCGCAGCGAGTTCCACTCGCCCGCGGGCTTGTCGGCCCGGACGACCGGGTCCTTTCCGGGCTTGCCGCCGCTGTTGTTCCAAAGGCCGCCGCTGCCCAGCTTGGCCCCGTGCTTCCAGGCATCCTGGTGCTCGGGATCCCAGATCTGCACCTGGGGGACGTTGCGCAGGTAGATGCCGGAATCGCCCTTGGGCGAGATCCGGTAGTCGATCCGGAAATCGATGTCGCCGTAGTCCTTCAGCGTCGCCAGGCAGGGCCCCTTGCCGGTCGTGAACAGGTGGCGGTCGGCGCCCGAGCCCTCCGGACGCCAGTGCTGCTGCGCCGCCTTGTTCCACTGGTCGATCTTGGCCGCGCGCTTGTCCGCCGGCATCTCCATCAGCTTGCGATGGTCGAAGGTGTCGCCCCCGCGCCAGCCCGCCAGCCCCTCGCCGGGCAGGATGTCGGTGAACCCCTCCTCGGGCGCCCCGCGGAGCGAGGGCGCGATGAGGCAGGCGGCGAGGAGGAGCGAGGCGGGAGTGCGCATGGGGAGACCGACAACCTACACGCCGCGGCGTTCCGTTAGCACCAAAAAAAAGACCCCGCCGGAGCGGGGTCGCGGACCGCGCCTCGGCGGGCTCAGTTCAGGCCAACCGGCTCGGGCGCCGGACCCGAGGCGGGGGCGGCGTTGATCGGGCGGGCCGTCTCGGTCGAGCGGGCACCGGGGCCGGCCTTGTAGTTGGCGTCGACGATGTGCACCTTGCGGTCCTGGGCCGCGGCGGCGGAGCCTGCTCCCTGGGCAGCCTGCTGCTCGCCCAGCGCGATCACCTCCATCTTGGTGCGCGAGCCGCCGAGCCGGACGAGGTAGTCGGCCACCGACTGGGCGCGGCGGTCCGACAGCCCGAGATTGTACTCCTCCGTGCCGACATGGTCGGTGTAGCCCGCCAGGAGCACCGTGGTGGCGCCCACGCGGCCGGCGATGGCGTCGAGCTTGGCGCGCTCGCCGGACTCCACGGCGTAGCGGTCGAAGCCGAAGTAGACCGTGGCGAGGATCGCCTCGGGCGGGATGTTGCCGCTGCGGATCGCGTCGGCCATCGCGTCGATGCCGCCGGGGCGCTTGAACATGTCGCCGCTGTTGAGACCCGAGTCGAAGTCCGAGGGATTCTGGGCGGGACCGCAGGCGGTCAGGGCGAAGGCGGCGGCGAGGAGGGGGAGCAGGCGGCTCATGGTGGCCCGAAACATTCCCCCGGAACGGCCCGGGGGCAAGCGATAATGGGAGGTCAGTAGCGGGGCACGGAGGGGTCGACCCGGCGCGACCAGGCGTCGATGCCCCCCTTCACGTTGCTGACCGTGGCCAGGCCCTTCGACCGCAGGAACTGCGTCGCCCGCAGGCTCCGCCCGCCGTGGTGGCAGTGCACCAGGATCCGGGCCCCGCGGGCAAGCTCCTGCCAGCGCTCCCCCAGCTGCCCAAGCGGGATGTGGTGCGTCGCCCCCATCCGGCAAATCGCCAGCTCGTCGTCCTCCCTGACATCCAGAAGCACCACG
>Ga0315904_10013678_pt1 | contig 10149 bp, 7 predicted proteins | sample LakEriMetagenome_6_FD_203529 | JGI IMG/M metagenome (GOLD analysis project Ga0315904, IMG submission 203529) | Freshwater fungal communities from buoy surface, Lake Erie, Ohio, United States - Buoy 12 MA120 | ecosystem: Environmental > Aquatic > Freshwater > Lake | place: USA: Lake Erie, Ohio...
CCCGGATGATCTCATACCCAGCCGAAGGTAACGACGCCTGCCGGCAGGTTGAGGATGGAAGCTATTGGTTTGCCCACCGCAATGCCTGCATCGTGGAACTCATGCGGCTGTATCCGCCCGGTGGCGCGGTGTATGACATCGGAGGCGGCAACGGCTTCGTTTCGCTTGCCCTGCAGCAGGCGGGCTTTCCGACGGTCCTCGTCGAACCAGGCAACGGCGCATTCAACGCAGTTGGGCGGGGCGTTGCACGCATCGTGCACAGCACCCTCGAAGATGTGGAGTTCGCCGCTGGCTCGCTCGACGCCGTCGGCGCCTTCGACGTCATCGAACACATCGAGCGCGATGACGCCTTCGTTTCCACGATCCGCACGTTGCTGAGGCCGGGTGGACGGCTCTATTGCACCGTTCCCGCCATCAAATGCCTGTGGTCGGTCGAGGATGTGCGGGCCGGCCACTTTCGACGATACACGCAGCGCACGCTGGCTGAACTCCTGCGCCGCAATTCCTTGGATGTCGAATTTCTTTCGCCCGCATTCGCCTGGCTCATCGGCCCTGTATGGTGCTTGCGGGCGATGCCCCACGTGCTAGGTTTCAAGGCGCACAACGGCGGGGCGGATGCAATGAAGGCCGACCATTCGTTGCCAAGATCGCTGGAGCCACTGGTTCGTCGGTGCCATGCCTGGGAACTGCGGCGGCTCGCCCACCGAAATCCCCTGCCTTTCGGTACGAGCCTGCTGTGCGTCGCAAAGCGATCAGCCACTTGATTCGGACACCTTCGCGGTCAAAAAGACCATGAGCAGCGAACAGCCGGTAATCCCCTTCAATCGTTCTTCACTCCAGGGACGTGAGCTGGAGTTCATCTTCGACACGATCCGCATCGGCCAAGTCGCCGGCGATCAGACGTACTCGAAAAAGTGTCAAAAACTGCTGCGGGAAACGCTCGGGGTGTCGTGTGCGCTCGTCACGACCTCTTGCACACACGCCCTCGAGATGGCAGCCGTGCTGCTCGGCATCGGCACGGATGACGAGGTGATCGTGCCGTCATTCACGTTCGTGTCGACCGCGAACGCATTCGCGCTCCGCGGGGCACGGCCGGTGTTCTGCGACATCCGGCCCGACACGCTGAATCTCGACGAGAAACGGCTCGAGGCCGCGATCACTCCCCGGACGAAGGCGATCCTGCCGGTGCATTACGCCGGCGTGGGCTGCGAAATGGACGAGATCCTGGCCATCGCCGGCCGCCATGGCCTCGCCGTGATCGAGGACAACGCCCACGGCCTGTTCGGGAAATACAAGGGACGGATGCTGGGCACGTTCGGTGCGTTCGCCACGCAGAGTTTCCACGAGACCAAAAACATCACCTGCGGCGAGGGCGGGGCGCTCATCGTCAACGACGCGCGCTACGTTGAGCGAGCCGAGATCATCCGCGAAAAGGGCACGAACCGGGCCCGCTTCTTCCGCGGCCAGGTGGACAAATACGGCTGGGTGGATCTCGGATCGAGTTACGTGATGAGCGACGTCTTGGCCGCGTTCCTCTACGCGCAACTCGATCAGTGGCAGTCCATCCAACAAAAGCGGAAGGTTATCTGGGAGCGGTACGACGCCGCACTCGCCGGCTGGGCAGCCCGGCACGGCATCGGCACGCCATTCGTGCCGCCGCATTGCGAGCAGACCCACCACATGTACTACCTGATCATGCCGAGCCTCGAAGCTCGCACGTCGTTCATTTCACACCTCAAAGCACAGGGCATCCTGGCGGTGTTTCACTACCTTCCGCTGCACCTCAGCGAATACGCCCGAAGGTGGGGCGGAAAACCGGGCGACTGCCCGGTGACCGAGGACGTCAGCGATCGGCTGGTCCGGCTGCCGTTCTTTACGAGCATGACGAACGAGGAGCAGTCGCGGGTGATCGACCGTGTGCTGCTCTGGTGACCGAGCACTCCAGGCGTTAATCAGGTGAAGGACTTGCCGTCCATGAGTGCCTCGTCCATTCAAGCCGCGATGCGAAAGGCTTTCGCGTCAACCATGCCGGATACACCCCGCCTGCCTGCATCGCCGCCAACCGGCGGCGAAACGCTTGCCGTCCTCGCGGGGTTGCTGGTGTTTCTGGTGGCGAGCACGGTCGTCGTGGGTCACGGGAGTCAACATGCCGATGCCGTGATGGATGCCGAACCGGCAATCAACGTGGTCCTCGGACACGGCCGGGTGTCGTTCGCCCATCCACAGGTGCTGCCCGGCGCACGCCTGACGGACATCGCACCGCTCTATGGCCGCGCGTTGGCTGCCTGGGTGACGGCCTTCGGAATTTCCGCCCACAGCGTCATGTCGATGAACTGCGTCCTCGTGGCCATGACCGCCCTCCTGCTCTGGGTGTTCGTATCTCGCTGGCAGCTCATCGAGACTCCATGGCTGCGCGTTGCCCTCGCAGTCGCCGTGCCGCTGATTACGCCCGTCGCCACGATCTATCGCATCAACCGCTACGACTCGTTGGGGATGTGCGGCTTGGCCGCGGCAGCCGCGACACTGACCGTCGAATCGCGGGCTCTCCGGCTCGTGCTGCTCCTGGCCTGCGGGTTTTTGGCCGGCACCGGCGGATTCCACGTCATCATCGGCGGCGGCCTGCTATCCGTGATCGCGTTAGCGTTTCTGGGGCGACGGCATGTCGGTGAGTTTTTTGCGTTCAACACGGGCGTTGCGACGGGACTAGCGGTCACCCTGGCGATCATCATGTCGGAGGGCGCGCTGGAGGAGTTGCGCACGTCCTTGGCACAGAACGGCACCAATGCCGTTCGACATCTGTCTTGGTATCTCATGGCGCCGATCCGGGGTGGCCAGAAGACCGGCGTCTTCGATGCAGACCTGCTCCTCGTGGGCGCATCGGTGTGCGCTTTCTACCTAACGCTGCGATCGCGGAGCGCAGGCGGGCTGCGATCGGCGGCCGGATTCGGCCTCACTGCCGGCATCGTGATCCCGATCGTGCTGTCGTGTTTCGGGAGATACAGCAACACGTACGTCTGGGTTGCCGCCGTGCCGATGTTCGTGGGCGCGACGATCGCCGTGGATGCCGCGATTCATGCCCGCGCTCCGGCTGCAGGCGTCGGCGCACTGCTCCTGGCGGCCGTTCTGGCCGGATTCCCCGCACACGCGCTCGTACGCGCCGCGGAGTGGACGGCGCAGGATCGTGCGGTCGTGGAGGCCTTCATAGCCGAGCATCTGCGTGACGATGACGTCGCGTATTCCTGCACGATCGGTTACTACCCCGCAAAAAAGTTTCTTCACACCGCCTTCATCGGCAGCGCGTTTCACTCGATGACCGACCAGCAACGCAATGCCGTGAATCTCCTGGTCATGGACGGGCGGGAAAACGGCTACGCGATGTATGAGCCGACCGTGAACGAGGCGATCGCCTCGTTCGGCGGCGAGTGGGACATGGTGGCGGAGCTCACCGTGCCGCGCGGGGAATTCCGCAGCCGGATCCCCCCGAAGCCCAAGAGCGACTGCACCTATCACGTGATGCTCTACAGGAAACGCGCCCCGGAGCGCGAGTGATCCCACCGACCCCGGCGCGGAACGTGGGGACGGCTCGAAGCACAGGGCGACCGTCGGTCACCCGCCGCACTGCTCGAGCCAGCCGGGATTCCGCTCCGCGTGATCGGCGATGTCGGTGAAGATCGCGGCGGCCGTCCGCATGGGCGTCCAGCCGTGCCGCCGTGTCGCCTCGGCGTGGTCGAGCACGACCCAGGCCAGGTCGTACGGGCGCCCCTCCGGCGAGGCCGCCACGTCCCGCGACCCGAAACGGTCCGTGCACCAGGCCGAGAGTTGAGCCAGGCTCGTCGCCGACGCGACGCCACCCGACACGTTCACGAGCTCGGGCTTTCCACCACGAGCCGCCGCCATCTGCCGCAGCAGGATGTCGGCGAGGTCGAGCGGATGCAGGCAGTCGCGCACCTGCAAGCCCCGGCCGCCAAACCCGATGTAGGAAAGCTGCCGCTTCGTAGCCCAGGAATGGATCCACCACGAGAAGATCCCCTGGTCGGCCCGACCGAACTGGCCCGCCCCGGCCATCACGCCGCAACGGTCGATGACGAGCGGCGTGCCGACGGCGTGGCAGTATTCCGCGGCGAGCGTTTCGCTCGCAAGCTTCGTGGCGCCGTAGAGCGAAATGGGAGCCGCGGTGGTAAAAGCCTCGGTGATCCCGCGCTCCCCAATGCCAGAGGGAAGCGGTCGGCTCGCATCCGGACGGAAGGCGCCGGCAACGACGCCGGTGCCGCCGATCGGCGCAGTCGTCTCCACGAGCGGCAACGCCGCCAGCGGCTCGATCGCGTAGACGCGACTCGTGCTCAGGATCGCCACGCCCGCGTTCCAGCGCGCCGCGCTCTCGAGCAGGTTGCAGGTGCCGAGGAGGTTGTGCTCGACGAGTTGCCGTCGGGAGGTGCCGCGGCCGGCCGCCGCCGTGCCCGCGAGCACGCTCGGCTCCGCGGCCGCGTCGATCACCCAGTCGAACGTGCCGAGGTCGTCGACGTCGCCGGCGAGGCGGACGTCGCCGTGCGCAACCCTCACGCCGAGCCGCTCGAGCACCGGCCGATTGAGTTCGGAGCCTCGCCGCCGCTGGTTGTCGAGGCTCGTCACCTCGGCGCCGATCTTGGCCTCGACGAGGGCCCGGCAGATGGCCGCTCCCACGAACCCGCAGCCACCGGTGACGAGGTATTTCATGACGATCGCGACGTCAGCCGCGGGACCGGTGGGCGGCGATGATCTCGTCGAAGGTGCGGGCGAGCGAGATCTCGGGCTTCCAACCGGGATAGTCGGCCATCATCCGCCGCAGGTCGGAGTAGTAGCAGATATGGTCGCCGGCCCGGGCCTGCTCGGAATAGGTCCAGTCCATCGGCTTGCCCGTCCGCTCGGCCACCATCCCGAAGGCCTCGAGAATTGAGCAACTGTTCGCCTTGCCTCCGCCGATGTTGTAGACGGCCGCCGGTCGCGGCTCGGCGATGAATCGGGCGATGAAGGCCGCCACGTCGGCCGCGTGGATGTTGTCGCGGACCTGCTTGCCCTTGTAGCCGAAGACGGTGTAGCGCCGCCCCTCGAGGTTGCACTTCACGAGATAGCTCAAAAAACCGTGGAGTTCGACGCCTGAGTGCGACGGTCCCGTCAGGCAACCGCCCCGCAGGCAGCAGGTGGGCATGCCGAAGTAGCGGCCGTATTCCTGCACCATCACGTCGGCCGCCACCTTCGAGGCCCCGAAGAGCGAGTGCTTGCTCGCGTCGATGCGGAAGGTCTCGGGAATCCCGTGGGCGTAGGCCGGGTCGGCGTAGTCCCACCGCGTCTCGAGCTCGACGAGTGGCAGCTCATTCGGGGCATCGCCGTAGACCTTGTTCGTGCTCATGTGCACGAAGGGCGACTCGGGTACCGCGCGGCGAGCCGCCTCGAGCAGGTTCAGCGTGCCGACCGCGTTCGTGTCGAAGTCGTCGAACGGGATGGCGGCGGCGCGGTCGTGGGAGGGTTGGGCGGCCGTGTGCACGATCGCCGTCGGCCGCACCTCGGCCACGAGCTTCAAGACGCCCTCGCGGTCGCGGATGTCGAGTTCGTGGTGCGTGAACGACCGCAGGCTCGAGGCGAGCCGCTGCTGGTTCCAGCGAGTGTCGCCAGCGGGGCCGAAGAACACGGCCCGCTGGTTGTTGTCCACGCCGTGAACGGCCCAGCCGGCGGCGTCGAAATGGCCCGCCACCTCGCTGCCGATGAGGCCGGAGGAACCGGTGACGAGGAGTTTGCGGTCGGGCATGGAAAGTCGTTTCCGGGAAATCGCGATTTTTCACTGTTCGGGGCGGGCCCGCCAGCCCTCCGTAAAATTCCGGCGGGTTGGCGGAAATCGCCGTTCGGCACCATATACTCGTATCGTTGGGAACTTCCGCTCAGCTTGGACGCGACGACACCACCCAGGGGAACGGAGTGCACCGAACCCGACCCCCTCGCTTGGGGCATCTGGCTCCACAGGCCGTCAGTCGCATCCTCATCGTGGGCGCCGGAGGATTCGGCCGCGAGGTGTTGCACTGGGCACGTGATGCGTGGCCCGATCACGCTGCTCTGTTCGCCGGCTTTCTGTCCGAAAATGCAGACATCCTTTCGGGCCACGACTGCCCGCTGCCTGTCGTCTCCGATCCGGCCACGTTCGAGCCGCAGGCGGGCGACGCGCTCGTGATGGCAATCGGCCTCGCTGGCGTCCGTCGTCGAGTGGCTGAAGACCTGCTCGCCCGCGGCGCTGAGTTTCTCACGCTCGTGCATCCCACCGCGATCGTGGCGCCCACGGCGACCATCGGTGCGGGCAGCGTCGTCTGCCCTGGCGCGATCGTGAGCGACAGTGCGCGGCTCGGCCGCTTCGGCCTCGTCAACTACCACACGTCGCTGGCCCACGACGCGACCGTGGGCGACTTCGCCGTCCTCTCCCCGTATGCCACGCTCGCCGGCGGCGCCCGCATCGCCGATGACGTTTTCCTTGGACTGCACGCTTCGGTCGGCCCAGGCGTGTCGATCGGCCCGCGGAGCAAGGTGGCCGCCAACTCGTGCGCCCTGACCGACGCCCCAGCCGACTCGCTCGTCGTCGGCGTCCCCGGCCGCACGAGCCCGCTGCTCACGTGATCTTCCCAGTTGCCACGCATCGCCACCTATGTCGATCTCCGCTATACGACGCGGCAACCGACCGGGGTGGACAAGCACATCGCCCGGATGGTGCGCGGCCTGGCGACGCGGCCCGGGTTCGACGTGTCGGTGGTCGCGCCGCGGCGGCAACTCGATGGCTCCCGGGCGATTCCCGCCACGAGCAGCCTCGCGGGCCTGCCGGTCGATCCGCTGCCGATGTCGAATCGCGCGGCCCGGATGCTCTGGGCGGTCAGTTCCCGGCCGCCGATCGATCGCTATTGTCCCTCTGCCGACTGGATCTATTCGCCGCAGGAGCTGTGGGCTCCGGCCAAACGGGCCCGCACGGCAGTCACGATCCACGGGATCACGTGGTTCGAGCACTCCCTGCCGGGCCGCGATTCCGCATGGGCCCTGTTCGAGCGGGCGCGCATGGCCTGGTTTTTCCAGCAGGTCTGCCGCCGTGCCGACCTCGTGCTGCCGGTCTCACGTCACGTGGAAACATTTCTCGTCGATGAGTTCGGCCTCGACCGGGGAAAGTCGCTCGTGATTGGCAACGGCGTCGACGACTGCTTCTTCGCGGCGGGCGATGCGCCGGCGTCGCCGGATATGAACCGGATCCTCGTGGTCGGCGGCCTCAACGACTGGGACGGCGCGAGCCACGTGCTCGCCGTGGCCGACTTGCTTGCCCGCGAACTGCCGGACGTCTCGATCGACATCGCCGGCACGCTCGACGAGCCGCGCTACATCGCGGCGGCCGCCGCACGCCCCAACATCCGCACGCTCGGCTACGTGGCCACGGACCGCCTCGCCGCGAGCATGCCCGGCTATCTCGCGCTCCTCTATCTGCCGAACGTCGAGTCGTTCGGCCTGGCGGCGGTCGAGGCGATGGCCGCGGGCCTGCCGGTGATCGCCTGCCGGCTCACGGCCGTTCCCGAAACCACAGGCGACACCGCGATCGCGGTCGATGCGGAGTCGCCGACGGAAGTGCTGACCGCGGTCCAGCGACTGCGATCGAGCCGCGATGATCGGAGTGCATGGATCGCTCGCGGCCGTGGCCGCGCGGGTCGCTACACGTGGGCCACTTGTGTCGATCGGCTCGTCGAGCGGTTGGCTGCGTGAGGGTGAACACTCCGCACTCGATGCCCCCCTCCCGCATCATCTTCTGGCAGCCGATCGACTCACCACATCAGGATGCATTCCTGGAAGCGGTGGCGGAGCGGTTTTCCGGGGAGGTGCTCCTCGGCGTGGAGCGGCCGTTTCCGCAAGAGTTGGCCGCGCAGGGATGGCGGACGCCGGAGCACCGACTCGTGAAGGTCCTCGACATCTCGCGCCCCGATAGTCACGCCGCCCTTGCCGCGCACACCGGCCCCGATTCGCTTCACGTTTTCTCGGGCTTCTTTTCTCACCCTCACGTATGGGCCGCCTTCCGGAAGCTCGCCCCGTCCCAGGCCCGGCTTGCGATCTACTCCGAGGCTCCCGAGCAGCCGCCGCTCACGGGCTGGCTCAAACGCCTCCGCGGCCGCCTGCTCGCGACGCGCTGGGCCGAGCGATTCGCCTTCGTCCTCGCGATCGGCGGCGTCGGCCGCGAGTTCTTTGCTGCGGCTGGTTTTTCCGGCGTGAAGATCGTGCCCTTCGGTTACTATCTCGCGGTGCCGCCGCTGACCGCGGAGTCCCAGGCAGGGCAGTCGCGAGCCGGCGAGCCCTTCCGGTTCGTCTCAGCGGGCCAACTCATCCGCCGCAAGGGCGTCGACCTACTCGTCGAAGCATGCGGACCGCTCCCGCGTGACGGGTGGCGGCTCGACATCTATGGCGCCGGCCCTGAGCGGGCGGCCCTCGAGCGACTCGCGGCCAGCCGCGGCCTCAGTGACCGGATCACTTTCCGCGGCACGATCCCGAACGCCGACCTGCAGCGGGTGCTTGGTGCGGCCGACTGCGTCGTCCTGCCCAGCCGGTTCGACGGTTGGGGCATGCTCGTGACCGAGGCCCTCGCCGCCGGCACGCCTGCGATCTGCACCGACCGCTGCGGATCCGCGGATCTCATCCACGCGGCCGCGAACGACGCCAGACCCGTGGGCCACGTCGTCGCCCCCGCGGCCAAGCCGTTGAGCGTTGCACTCACCGGAGCGCTCGCCGCTGGCCCGCCCTCAGCCGACCAGCGGCTTCGCTGCCACGCTCTCGCCGCCTCGATCGCATCTCCCGCGTCGGCGGCCGACATGTTTCTCCAAGCTGCCACCACCCCCCTTGCCCGAACACCGGACCACCTCGCCCTCTCATTGACCATCGCATGAAGGCTCTCCGAAACCTCTGGTCGCTGCTCACACCGGGCGAAAGGATCACGGCCTTCGGCCTGGTCGGATTGATGCTCGTCAGCATGGTGCTCGAGATGCTCGGCATCGGCCTGGTTTTGCCCGCGCTAGGCGCCATGTCGGCCGACACGCCCCTCGACCGGTACCCCGCGGCGGCCCGCTGGCTGGCTTGGCTCGGCAACCCATCACCCAGCGTTTTGATGCTCGGCGGCCTTGCCGTCCTGCTGGCTGTTTACGCCTTCAAGTCCGTGTTCTTGTTGTTTGCCTCGTGGCGCCAGCAGCGGTTTGTCGCCGTCTTTCAGGATCGTATCGCCCGCCAGCTCTTCGGCGTCTACCTCACGCAGCCTTGGACATTCCATCTCCAGCGGAATTCCGGCACGCTCGTTCGCACGCTCTCCGACACCACGATCCTGGCCAACACTTTCACCAACCTGTTGAGCACCCTCGCCGAGTTGCTCGTCGTAGCCGGCGTCCTGGGCCTCCTGTTGTGGTTCGAGCCGGTCGGAGCGGTCGCGGTGGCGGCGATCATGGGGGCTGCGACATGGCTGCTCGACCGATTCACCCGCAAACGGCTCACCTACTGGGGGAAGATGGTCCAGCATCACTCTGGGCAGGGCTACAAGCACATGTTCCAGGGACTGCACGGCGCCAAGGACGTGAAGGTGCTCGGGTGCGAGCAGGACTTTATCGACCAGTTCGCGGCCCACCGCTCGACGCACGTGCGGATGCTCGCCAAGCAGGCGTTCGCTTCCCAGATACCCAGACTGTGGTTCGAACTGCTCGCCGTGGCGTCGCTCTGCCTGCTCACGGGCGTGTTGGTGTGGCAGGGCAAACCAACGCAGGCAATGATTCCGACCCTCGGATTGTTCGCCGCAGCCGCGTTTCGTCTGCTGCCGTCGGTGAACCGTTTGGCGAACAGTCTGCAGTCTCTCCGCTTCACGCAAACGCTCGTCGGCACGATTGCCACGGAACTCGCGATGGGACAGTCCGCAGTTCCCTCCCGCCGCGGCGTGCCGATGACGTTCCGCGAGAGCATCTCGCTCGAAAACGTCTCCTTTCGCTATCCGAGCGGCCATACCAACGCCGTGACCGACGTGAGCCTGACGGTGCCGCACGGCTCGTCCGTGGGCCTCGTCGGCGGCAGCGGCGCGGGCAAGAGCACGCTCGTCGACATCATTCTCGGCCTACTTGAGCCGTCCACCGGACG
>Ga0315904_10013681_pt1 | contig 10147 bp, 6 predicted proteins | sample LakEriMetagenome_6_FD_203529 | JGI IMG/M metagenome (GOLD analysis project Ga0315904, IMG submission 203529) | Freshwater fungal communities from buoy surface, Lake Erie, Ohio, United States - Buoy 12 MA120 | ecosystem: Environmental > Aquatic > Freshwater > Lake | place: USA: Lake Erie, Ohio...
CAGCGCGTAGGTGCAGACTGGCAGTCTGCACACGGTCGTACCGCCAACCGACATCGCGACGGCCAAACGACGTCGCCACCCCCATTCCGCAGAGTACCACTCCGCGGCTACAAGCCTGTCGAAACGCATCGCCCCCGCGCAGCGCGTAGGTGCAGACTGGTAGTCTGCACACGGTCGCACGCCAACCGACATCGCGACGGCCGAACGTCGCGGCGGACCGCATTCCGCAGAGTACCACTCCGCGGCTACATCCGGGCGACGCAGAGCACCATTCCGCGGCTACTGGCCGACTGGCGGACAACGCCTCCGCGCCGCACGTGGTATAACTGGTGCTTCCGCCGCCACGGCCGAACCCACTGCCCTCCGGAAAGGATCTTCCGCGACCATGCTCTCCCGACTCGGCTCGCGTTCTGCGTCCCTCGCCTTCCTCGCCCTCCTCGCCTGCGTTCCGGCCGCCGCGGCCGACGTGCCGGCCACACTGCCCAAGCCCGACGGTAAGGCTGGCGACGCCGCGAAGCCCGTGCAGGTGTACATCCTCGCCGGCCAGTCCAACATGATCGGCTTCGGTCTCGTCTCCGGGGCTCCACCGCGCTACACCGCCGAATACCTCACGAGCGACCCGGCGGCGCCGGCGGGATCGCTGGGCGTCTTCCGCGTCGGCGAGTTCGGCATCGGGCGCTGCGCGGTGTTCAAGGCCGACGGCACGAAGACCGACGAGCCGCTCGCCGCCGGACTGCTCGAGGTGCCGATGAAGGGCGTGTACCGCGTCCACTGCGGCCACGGCGCGACCGCGACCTGCACGATGACGATCGACGGCAAGGAGGTCTACCGCCGCGCGGCCGGCGGTGAGCCCGTGCTCGCGGAGATCACGCTCGAGCCGGGCAAGCGGGTGCCCTTCGCCATCACGGGGGCCGCGGCCCCGGCCCCGAGGTTCTGGATGCAGAAGACCGACCTCGAGGGCCACGGCGATCTCGACAAGGTGGTCCGTCGCGACGGGAAGTTTCCCTGGATCAACGGCGCCGACGGCACGTGGGCGGTCCGCAACGACGTTACCGTGGTCGAGGCCCGCGGCACTCCCGAGGACAAGCGCACGGGCGGGCCGCTCCAGCCGGGCTACGGCGCCCGTCCGACGCAGCTCGGCCCCGAGCTCGGCTTCGGCCACGTGATGGGCACCTTCCACGACGGGCAGGTGCTCATCATCAAGACGGCGATGGGCAACCGCTCGCTCGACTGGGACTTCCGCCCGCCGTCGAGCGGCCGCACCGAGCGGCCCGGCGCCGCGGAGTGGGAGGGGCTCGAATACCGGCTCATGGTTGAGGGCGTCCGCAAGGCGCTCGCCTCGATCGACAAGCTGGTTCCCGGCTACGCGGGGCAGGGCCACGAGATGGCGGGCTTCTTCTGGTTCCAGGGTCACAAGGACAAGGACTCGACCAAGGAGGCCTACGAGAAGAACCTCGTGAACCTGATCGCCGACCTCCGCAAGGAGTTCGCCGCCCCGAAGCTGCCGGTCGTGGTGGCGACCGTCGCCTTCGACGGCCCGCGGCTGCTCGCCGGCCCGTGGCGCGGCGTGTGGGAGGCGCAGATGGCCGTGGGCGACCCACGGCAGCATCCCGAGCTCGCCGGCACCGTGGCCTCGGTGGATGCCCGCGACTTCTGGCGGGAGCGGGCTGAATCGCCGATGGGCCAGGACTACCACTACAACTGGAACGCCGAGACCTACACGCTCGTCGGCGACACCGCCGGCCGCGCGATGGTGAATCTGCGCGGCGGCAAGGCCGAGCCGCTGCCGCAGCCGCCGCGGGCCGCGGTCGAGCCCGTGCCGGGGATCGACGTGGCCGCCCTGTCGCCGGCTGCGACCCAGGCGCTCGCCCCGATCGTGATCGACGGCATCGCGGCCGACTTCGCGGCAAACGCCGGACGGCGGGCCGCGCTCGAGGCCCAGGTCCGCGGCGATCGTCCCGAACGGCCCAACCAGCTGCTCGGCGACACGATCGACGACCTCGCCGGCATCTACCGCAGCGTGGGCATTCACGACTACGACTGGCACGTGTTCGGCAAAGACCTGCGCGACCTCGAGTGGGACGTGTTCAGCTTCGACCCGCCGGAGACGCTGCCCACGGAAAAGTGGGGCCGCTTCCGCAAGGTCACGCTGCCGGCCGGCATGGAGGAGTGGTTCGCCTCCGGGTTCGACGCCGCCAAGGCTGGCTGGAAGAAGGGACTGCCGCCGTTCGGCCACCTCGACGGCAAGCCCGAGGCCTACGGAAAGTGCGCGCGGGGCGCGTGCGGCTGCGGTGAAGAGCCGCGGACGCCGTGGGAGAAGGAGGTGATCCTCGCCCGCGGCACGTTCGACCTGCCGCCGCCGCAGCCGGGGCACCGCTACCGGATCGTGGTCGGCGGCAGCGCCCACGTGTACGCCGGCGAGGGCTACGCGATCCTCGTCAACGGCCGCCCGTTCGCCGAGTCGCCCGCGGGCATCGGCGTGGGGGGAGGCGGGCAGGCCCGCGGCGGCCACGTCCACGCCGACTTCCGCGACGACTTCAAGGGCGGCCCGGTGACGATCGCCGTGACGAGTTTCCTGCAGACGGCCAACCACAAGGGAGTGATCCCGCCCCGCGGCCACCTCACGGTGTGGGTGGAGGAGCAGAAGCTCCCGACGCTGCCATGATCCCGGCACGCTTGCCACATGGCCTGCATCTCCTGCTGGCGGCGGTGATCGCGGCGGCATCGCACGCCCCGCTCGCCTCAGCGCCAGTCGAGCGGATCACGGTGGACTGTGGCCGCGAGGCCGGGCGGATCCGGGCGATCCACGGCGTCAACGGCGGACCGGTCTCGAACGGCGAGAACCCCGACCTTCGTGGCTGGTTCAAGGAGGCCGGCTTTGCCACCGCACGGCTCCACGACTGCCACTGGCCCTGCCCCGACGTGGTCGACATCCACACGGTGTTTCCGCTCGCCCACCTCGACCCCGACGATCCCGCCAACTACACGTTCGCCAAGACCGACGCCTACCTCCAGGGCATCGTGGACTCGGGGGCGAGGATCGTCTACCGGCTCGGGGAGAGCATCGAGACCAAGGGCACGCGGTATCACATCACACCGCCGCGCGACCTCGACGCCTTCGCCCGCGTCTGCGTCAACATCGTGCGGCACTATAACGAAGGCTGGGCCGACGGCCACCGCCACGGGATTGAGTATTGGGAGATCTGGAACGAGCCCGACGTCGATCTCATGTGGACGGGCACCAAGGAGGAGTTTCTCGCCCTCTACGAGACTGTGGCCCGGGCGGTGAAGGCCCACGATCCGGCGCTCACCGTCGGGGGGCCTGGATTTTCCGACGTGAACGACAAGCCGGACGGCTGGCCCCGCGTGTTCCTCGCCCGCTGCCGCGACCGCAGGCTGCCGCTCGACTTCTTCACGTTTCACTGTTATGGCGGCGACATCGTGCAGAAGGTGCGTCTTGCCCGGCGGCTGCTCGACGAATACGGCTTCGAAAACACGGAGATCCACCTCAACGAGTTTCGCTACATGACGAACTGGCAGGGCATCCGGCCCCGTGATCCGGAGAAGTACGTGGGCGTGCCCGCGGCCTTCGAACAGAGCACGGGCGCGGCTGGGGCCGCGCACGCCGTCAGCACGCTCGTGCGGCTCCAGGACGAGCCGGTGGCGATGACCAACTACTACAGTGGCGACACCTCGCCCTGGAGCATGTTCGGCCAGTTCGGCATCCGACGGCCGGTCTACCACGCCTACCGGGCGTTCAACGAGGTGGCGAAGCGGCCGCGGCGGGTCGCGGCGGCCGTGGAGACCGTGGCTGCGGTGGAGGGCAAGACCGGCGAACGGTCGGCGGCGCTGGCCGGCGTCGCGGAGGACGGCCAGTCGGTGGCGGTGGTCGTGAGCACCTTTGGCGGCGGTCCGGGACCACGCGAGGTGTCGATCGCCGGCCTGCCGTGGGCCGGCGCGAGCCGCGTGGAGACGTTGCTCGTGGACGACACGCACCCGCTGACGGAAACGCCGGCGACCGTCGAACAGGCCGCGGGCCGCGTCGCCGTCACGGTGGACCTGCCCGCCGACCGCGTGTGCCTCGTGCGCGTCGCCCGCGGCGGCCCGCCCTGATCGGGTGCGCATTCGCGGAGCGATGTTCGGCCAGTCCGGATGGAGCCGCGGATTGGCAATCTGCGGAATGCGGTTCGCCGCATCATCCGGCCACCGCAATGCCAGTCGGCGTTCCACCGTGTGCAGACTACCAGTCTGCATCCACACCGCATCCGCTACTCGTCCGGATACTGGCTGATCCGTAGGTTCCGTCCCCCCTCCACGGGAAACTCCGCCAGCCCCCAGGGCGCGTGCCAGCGGAGCGTGCCCCGCAGACGGTTCTCCGGGTCGTAGACGCCGTACTCGAGTGCCGACACGGCTGGCGTTGCCCCATGGCCCGCCTCGACGTCGATGCCGCCGAAGCTCACGTTGCACACGCCCTTTGGGTGCCCGAAGAGCGTGTCGCGGGTCGTCGTGACGATCCGGGCGTTGTGCTGTGCGACCACGAACGTCACGAGGCTCAGGTGCGTGCTGTCGTGAAACACGAGGCCCTCCTCGCAGTTGTGGACGTAGAGGTAGTCGGCGAGGACGTGCTCGCCCAGCACGAACCCGTAGCGAAACCCTTGCACCGCCACGTTCCGCAGCACCTGGTCGTCGTTCTGGTCGCCGGAGGTCATGAGCCCGACGACGTGGCACGGGTTGGCCTGCAGTGACGCGCCCAGCCCGTCGTCGCCGATGTTTTTGTCGAGGCAAAACTGCGAATCCTGGACGTTCACACGGGCGGCGTTCTGCAGATTCACCGCGCTGGTCGTCGGATACAGACGCTCCGTGTTCAATGGCACGCGGAACTCCAGATTGCGAATCGACACCTGCCGGCAGCCGAAGCGGCCGGCGTAGAGATCCCCTTCGACGGCGGCCAGTATGGACCAGGGACGCGCCGTGGGGTCGCGCTCCTCCGGGGCCTCCCATGTGGAGAACAGAAACGTGTTGCCGCGCGGCATGTTCCCGAAGCTGGTCGCGGGCCCGTATGCCTGCGACTCCCTCCGCACCTGGTAGTCGTAGAGCAGCGCACAGGGCATCTCGCCCACGAGGGCGATGTTGGCCTTGTCGTGGCCGGGCTTGAACGGAATGAACAGTTGTGCCCGGCACGGCCGCCCGTCCACGGTCTCAACGCCCGGCTTGCCGATCCGGTAGCCGGCCTTGGCGTAGGGAAAGAGGATCGTGCCGCCGCCCTGCGCGGACACGCGGTTGATGGCCGCCTGGATGGCCTCGGTGTCGTCGGTGACGCCGTCGCCCCGGGCCCCGAAGTCGCGCACGTTCACGCCGAGCGGAGCGGCAGATTCGGCCGCATGCCGCGGCACAGGCATCTTCGCCACCTGGAAGCCGACGAGGCCGGCGGCCACGACCGCCAGTCCCCAGCTCATCCCTGCAATTCCTCTCACTTGGAATGCCTCTCACGTACGTGCGACTCATCGGAACATCGTACCCTCTCCCCGCCGGCCGGGCGGGTCGGGTAGGATGCAATCGGTTGCGGCGAACCTGTGCGGGACACGAAAAAAGCGTCGTGAACACAATGCGCGAGAACCTCCTCCGGCCGCGTCACAGCCGGTTTCCGACGATGGTTTTGCTCGCGATCGCGGCGGCCCTGCTGGTGGCCGTCGTCGGCCGTCAGGCCGTCGCGATCATGCCGAGCGGTGGCTATCCCTGGAATGTCACGCTCCGCAGTTTCTACGACGACGTGATGAAGCAGCAATGCCCCGAGGGCACCTGGCTGCTCAACCTCGGCCCCACCGGCATCCGAGCCCGCATCGACGCCGACAAGCCCAGCCTGCTGGTCGTGAAGTACGTCTTCCAAGATGCCAAGTCGCCCGCCAAGGGAAAGGTGGAGATCGACGACGTGATCGTCGGGGCCAACGGCCGGAAGTTCACCACGGCCCACCGCTTCGGCCGCAACCTGCCCGGCGGCGGCGGCTGGGACGGCCCGATGATGGAACTGGCGGCTCACCTCGAGGACAGCCAGGCGCGGAAGGACGGCATGCTCGAACTGATCGTCTGGCCCAAGGGCGACGCCACGAAGGAGCGAAAGGTCGCGATCACGCTGCGGAAGGTGGGACGGTTCGCGGCCACCTTTCCCTACGACTGTCCGCGGTCGAAGCAGATGCTGGAGGAACTGTGCGACTTCCTCGTGGCCGACTACCTCTCGTCCAACTGGAAGAGCCCCAACAGCTTCTACGGCGACGCCCACGGCAAGGCCCATGCCATGCTGGCCCTGATGGGCAGCGGGCTGCCGAAGTATTACCCGCTGATCGAGCAAGAGATGGTCAAGTACCACGGCCTGCGCTACAACCCCGAAGGGGGCGGATTCCAGTGCTGGCGGTGGGGCTTCGAAGGCATCGTGATGGCGGAGTATTACCTGCTCACAAAAGACCAACGACTCCTTCCCGCGATGCAGTCGCTGGCCGAGGCCATGCCGCTGGGATCGCATGCGGGAAACGGCATCTACACCCACCGCCCCTATCTCGCGATCACCAGGAGCGGTGCGAAGCCCTATGCATCGATCGCTGCGATCTCCGGGCTCAATATGATCGCCATGAGCCTGTTCAAGAAGGCTGGCCTGCCCTACGACGAGGAGCTCCATGACCGCATCCACCAGCACTACCTCAACTCCACGTCGCCCACGTCGGTGGACATCGCCTACGGCTTCGGCAACGCCGACAAGCTCAACCCGCCCGACATCCTTCCCACCCACGCCGTCATCAAGGTGGCCGATCCCGCGAAGGGCTTGAGCGGGAAGGGACCGGGCTACGTCTGTCCGACCGGCATGAAGGGGATCGGCAGCTACGAGCTCATCTGGCCGACGAAGGCCGATCCCCGCTGGAAGCCCACCGAATGGATCGCTGCCGAGGCCGACACGAACATGGTCACCGAGCTCAAGGAACCCGGGCTCCGGCAGGTGAACCGCCGCAACCCACGGTATCGCGAGGCCCCGGAGCCCACCGGGCCCTTCAACACGAGTCGGAGCGGCGGCCACCTCGCGCCGGTCGGCATGGGGGCGCTCGCGCACCTCATCGGCAACGAGGACAAGCCGTCGTGGCGGTACCTCGGCCTGCACGCCGCGAACACCTGCGCCCTCGGCCCCGGCAACGCGTTCGACGGCCATGCGGCCGGGAGCCTGCACGGCTTCTGGAGCATTCTCGGGGCGGCTCAGAGCGACAATCCGCAGGTGCTGCGAGCCTACTTCGACTACATGAAGACGTTCCTGATCCTCTCGGAGACGCACGACGGTGGGCTGATCCTCCAGCCCTGGGGCCGCGACCGGCCCAACTGCAACAGTGACGTCTCCTACGGGCCGCGGATCCTCCCCACCGCCACCGGCGCGATCCTGCTCGCGCTCGGTGAGCGGAGGCTGCAGGTCACGGGGGCGTCTGGCGGGTCCGTAGCCAAGAAAAAGGGGCGGCCGACTCGGACGGCCCGCCCCACGCGACCGCCGAAGCGGCCGTCGAAGCCGACGAAGGAGCCGGAGCAGGAATCAGAGCCGGAGGACCAGGAGTCCGCGCGGCCAGCCCCTGATGCAGCGCCGCCGGCAGCCCCCGCCGCGCGTGCTCCCAAGCCGCCTCCCATACCGGTGCCCCCGCCGCGCAAGCCGGGCGAAGTCGATTCCCCGCTCGACGCCGTCTTGAGACGGGCCGCCGAGGAGGCCGCTGGTGCGGCGCCGGCCGCGAACCCCGAACCGTAGTCTCGCCCACAGGGCGGCCAGGAGCGATTTGATGCTGGTGAGCATATTTAACGACGTGATCGGCCCCGTGATGCGCGGGCCGTCGAGCTCGCACTGCGCGGCCGCCCTGCGGATCGGCCGGCTCGCCCGAGATCTCGTCGGCGGCACGCCCGACACCGTGCTCGTCGAGTTCGACCGGAGCGGCTCGCTGCCCACGACGCACGACACGCAGGGTTCCGATATGGGGCTGTGCGGCGGACTCCTCGGCTGGGACGCCGCCGATCCCCGGCTGCCCGAGTCCGACGCCGCGCTGCGTGCGGAGGGGGGCGACATCCGCTACGAGACGGTCGACGTCGGCGACCCGCATCCGAACACCTACCGGCTCGCACTGACCCGCGGCGACGTCAGGCGAACGCTGCACGCGATCTCGACCGGCGGCGGCATGATCGAGGTGATCGCGATCGACGGCTGCCGGCTCTCGCTGCACGGCGACTACCACGAAACCTTCTTCTCGCTCTCCGCCGACGCGACGCCCGACGACGCGGCCGTCGTGGCCGGCCGGATCGAGGGGGCGGAGGGGGTCGATGCCGTCTCGGTGATCAACGCGCCCACGGGATGTCTCGTGCGGGTGCAGTCGCAGACGGCCCTGACCGATGCCACGGCCGCGGCCGCCCAGGCCACCGGCCTCGTGGGAGGCGTGACCCGGCTGGCCCCGGTGCTGCCGGTGCTCTCGCGACGCGGCGTGGCGGCTCCCTTCTCCTCCTGCGACGATCTGCTCGCCGCGGACGCGGGCCGCGGCCTGCCGCTCTGGCGACATGCGGTGGCCTACGAGATGCAGCGCGGCGGACTCACCGAGAGCGACGTCGTCGCCCGCATGATCGAGATCGTCCGACTGCTGCGGGCGTCGATCGCCTCCGGCATCGCGGGCACCTCATACGACGACCGTGTGCTGCCGGCCCAGGCTCCCGGATTCGCCGCCGCGATGGCGGCCGGCCGTCTGGTCGGCGGCGGCTCGCTCGAGCGGATCGTGCTGGCCGTGACCGCGCTGATGGAGGTGAAGAGCTCCATGGGCGTGATCGTGGCCGCCCCCACGGCCGGCGCCTGCGCGGCCCTGCCCGGCTCGGTGATCGCGCTTGCGGAAGACATGGGGCTCGACGAGGAGGCGATGGCCCGGGCGCTCCTCGCCGCAGGGCTCGTCGGCGTGTTCATCGCCACGCCCTGGTCGTTCGCCGCGGAGGTGGGCGGCTGCCAGGCGGAAGGGGGCTCGGCTGCGGCGATGGCCGCGGCCGCGATCGTCACGCTGGCCGACGGCACGCTCGCGCAGGCTCTCGCCGCGGCCTCGCTGGCGATGCAGAGCATGATCGGCCTGATCTGCGACCCAGTGGGCAACCGCGTCGAGGTGCCCTGCCTCGGCAAGAACGTCATGGCGGCGGCCAACGCGCTGTGCTGCGCCAACATGGCCCTGGCCGGATTCGATCAGGTGATTCCTTTCGACGAGGTCGTCGCGACGGCCAAGCGGGTCGCCGAACAGATGCCGCGGGAGGTGCGCTGCACCGCGCTCGGCGGCCTCTCGATCACGCCTACGTCGCTGGCGATCGAGGCCCGCCTGGCCCAGCGGAAAGCGGCCTGCGGGGCCGGCAGCTGCGGCTGCGGCAGTTGACCTCGGAACGATTCAGGGGATCCCGATCAGTTGATCCCAGGCCCATCGTCCGGGGACTCCATGTCCTCGAATTCCTCGTCGTCCTCCCATGGCCAGAAGAACATCTGCACCTGTCGGAGGATCACGACATCCTCTTCCTCGTCGATGTCGATCTGAAAGAGCAGCCCCTCGAAGTCGGGCAGATCCTTCGCCTCCACCGGCGAGATGATGACCGTCGTATCGTCCGCCGGGCTCTTCTCCGCCGTCACGAACGAGTAGCAGGCGATCTCGCCGCGGATATCGATCTCCTCTGCGGCGTCGAAGATCTCCGCCTCGCCCTCGATCTGAAACTGCGGCATACGTTCGGTTCCTCGGTGATAGCGGGGAATGGAGGCCGGAAGGCCTGACAACGGACTGGATGGTCTTACGGATGGGGTGGGATTCGACGAAACCCAGAACTCCCGTGAAAAATCGCAGTTCCTGCAGAGCGTACCGCATAATACCACGTAACCGCCGTCGGCGGTGGCTTACGCCGCCCGCGTTCTCCTCTTGGCGCAACGGTTCGCCACCCGAAGCCTTTCCATGACAGGCCCGCTGCTTCACACGTGGAACATGAACCTCGGCTACGCCCAACGACTCGTGGCCGACATCCCGGACGACAAGATGGCCCTGCAGCCGGCCCCGGGAATGAACCATGCCGCGTGGGTTCTCGGGCATCTGGCCTGTACGGCGGACATGCTCGGGGCGATGATCGGCGTGAA
>Ga0315904_10013683_pt1 | contig 10146 bp, 14 predicted proteins | sample LakEriMetagenome_6_FD_203529 | JGI IMG/M metagenome (GOLD analysis project Ga0315904, IMG submission 203529) | Freshwater fungal communities from buoy surface, Lake Erie, Ohio, United States - Buoy 12 MA120 | ecosystem: Environmental > Aquatic > Freshwater > Lake | place: USA: Lake Erie, Ohio...
GCACCACCACCTCCGCCGCCAATACCGCAAGGAAGATTTACACCTGTAATGGGAATGGATTGGATTTTAGGTGTAACTGGACCAACCAAAAATTGGTACAGAAATTGGATGTCTCCAGAAGTTAGATCCGAATTGGAAAAAATTCAAAAACCAATTCAGAAACCAATGGGTGGCATCAATACATCTGGTATTACTGGTTATGTAAAGATACTTTTCAATAAAGCAAATTTTAAATAAAAGTTACTTGAAGAACTCTGCAATAACTTTGCGGAGTTCTTCTTTTCTTTTATCCATTTTGTTGTATTCTTTATTAGAAGAATCTAAGCCATCAGTTTCCATTCTTCCAAGACGATACATTGTGTGACCATATTCATAAACAATATCTTCAAATTCTTTGTTTGTAGTAGAGGTCATATAATCAGTATAACTATAATGCTTGACAAGTCAAGTAAGTATGTCATAATAAGTTTGTGCGGATGTAACTCAATGGTAGAGTGCTAGCCTTCCAAGCTTGCTGTTGAGGGTTCGAATCCCTTCATCCGCTTTCGCGAGTTTACTCAAGTGGTCAACGAGGGCAGACTGTAAATCTGCTGGCTTCTGCCTACGAAGGTTCGAATCCTTCAGCTCGCATTAAATAAAATGAATTGTATTTTATACTCTGCATATTTGCCACATTTAACTGATGAAAATCATCACAACCAACAGGTTTTTTCTCAGCTTTATTATTCACTTGAAACCTTGTATAATAGTGGTTATGGTGGGAATGTTGTAATATATTATGATTCTGATATAACTCTTTCAGATTTTACATATAAAAATCAATACAACATTGTTAAAGACTTTGATTTTGTATTGCCAATAAAATTTAAATATGATAATTTTTTAAAAACCACTACAAAAGGTGCTTATCATAAATGGCAAACCGCCACTTTACTTAATAAAAATATTTTTTTTGAACAAGTTTTATGTGTAGATAATGATACAATTTTTAATAGAGACCCCACGGTATTATTTGAAAAATATAATAATAAAGATATTTTTTATGGGAAACAATATGGTCCGGGTGAATACGATTCAATAAAAAGTAATTTAGAAATTAACAACTATATTTTAAATACCGGACAATTTATTTTAAGCAATGCAATTTTAAATAAATTGGGGGATAATTTTTTACCTAACTTGTTAAAAGAATATATTGATGTTTTAAGAATTACTAATAAAATTCAACCAGAAGCAGAAAATCACATGTATTGGTTGGGAGAAGAATTTGCAATAACTAAACTATTAGAAAAAAATAATATACCTATTATTTCAATGGATTGGTTTGATGCTAATTATGGTGCCGTTGACCGTGATACAACTGTATGCCATTATTACTCTGGAAATACAAAAAAAATATTGCCAGAAAAATATTGGTCCAACTTTACTCAACAATATGACTCTTCATATAATTTTTTAAATTAAATTTATGCAAAAAAAGAAAATAAAAAAATGGAATTTATATAATGAAAGTATAATAAATTTGGTTCCCTCTCAAAAAGATAGGGAGTGGATGAAAAATACACCAAATTCATTTGCATTTAGGTGTTTACCGTTGACCATAGCTAATGGTTTTGGATGGACTATGTTAAACAAAGACTATACTGAAATTATATGGGATGGTAATCCTGATATAAAAAGTACTGTAGTAAAATGTTTTGATGAAAACAAAAAAGAAACAGCATATCCTTGGGCGTCAAGTCATTTTGGTTCCGGGGTAGTAACATTTAGTTTTGATTTTATTTTTGAAACAGAGCTTGGTCACAACTTATATGTAAAGGGACCAGCCAACAATCCTAAAAGAGGAATTACTGCGCTGGAAGGAATAATCGAAACAGATTGGTTGCCTTTTACATTTACCATGAACTGGAAAGTTACAGAACCAAATTTTAAAATTATTTTTGAAAAAGATGAACCAATTTGCCAAATTTTTCCAGTTGAAAGATTTTACATGGAAAGCTGGGAGCCAGAAGAAAATAACATATCGCAAAATAAAGAACTGCAAAACAAATACAATAGTTGGTGTGAATCTAGATTAAACTACAATCAAAATTTAACAGGTGACTCTATTGGGCAAAGAGATTATATGAAAGGAATTGACAAAGATGGAGTAAAATTTAAAGATCACCAAAATAATATAAAAAGTTGCCCATTTTTAAAAATGTTTAAAAATAAATAATTTTGCGCGTAGTCAAGCGACTGAGGATAAACGGTCAGGCTTATATGGACCTAAGTTTCTAGAACTGAGGGTTGAGAATGGGTGCAAGTCCCTCGCTACGCTTTTGGTGATCGGCGTGATGAGAACACGCAGTCTTGAGAAGAGACGTGCCAGCGTAAAACGGTCTACGGTTAATCGACCGACAAAGTTGGACAAATGGGTTTAAATCCCATATCACCGCCTAAATAAAAATGGTATTGTTGATATTGGATTGAAATGCGACAACACAGGGGTTCGATTCCCCTCGGCTCCATTAGCCTAACCGAAGGATTCTGCAATTCCTTAGAGATGGCGAGTCAAGTCCTCGTAGCAGCGGGGCAACCCCCGAAGTCCTAGGCTTCGGGAATCTAGGGGCTGAATTGGCTTCGATTGGCGCAAAGTAATGAAGAAGGAGATACCCGTTACTGGCAACGAGGAACGTGAAACAACAGTTGCAAATTTAATTGCCAACGAAATGGCAATGGCTGCTTAAAGCAGTGGGGTTTCCCGGTTTTCCCGCATCTGAAAAACCGGGCTTTTTTATTGTCTAAATATTTTTATGAATTTGAAAGAAAATTTTGAAAAATTAGAATGTGCAAAATTACAAACACAAAAAGAAAAACTATTTGAGCAATTGAATAGTTTAAAAAAATTAAACATTTCTAATTTATTAAACGAAGAAATGGGTGGAGCTCACGCTGGTTCAGTTGGTCACGGTCAATCTACACAACAACAGCCACAATATCAACAACCCCGAAAAATGCCATCAAAAAAAGGCAGGCAAATGATGCCGGGGGTGGGTCAAGAACAACAACTCCCACCCGGCACAGATCCACGAACAGGTTTTTCAATTCAAGCTCAATTTGGTATTCCAGATCCAAATTTACGGACAATGAAAAAAGATGGTGTTGCTGCTTTACAAAAAGCACAACAACCACAAACTTCATTATCAAATGAATATCCATTATCTATGCCAATTCAAGGATTCGCTTTGACTCCAGAATGGGCACAAACACAACAACATTATGTTCAAAACTGGTATGATGTGAAAGAGATTCCGGGAAGACAGGTCGCTGAAAAACCAACTTGGCAAAATCTTCAAATTGCACTGTCTAATTATTTTGGCAGTCAGGTAAATGAATTAATGCGCAAACAAAGAATGCTAGGATAATAAAATGAACAAGAGAGACTACACCGAACAATATTATAAGCACTTATACGAAAAACTTTCAAATCGCGCTTATCTTCTTGAAAAAATGTTAAAGAAGAAAAAAATTGACATGGCCAAAAAAGCATCTAGTAAATTGGATCCAGTTGGAAAAGAAGATGAAGATGTTGATAATGATGGAAAGCCAAATACTACTACTGATAAGTACATCAAAAATCGCCGTGAAAAAATTAAACAAGCAATGATGAAAAAGAAAAAAGTTGTAGAAGAAGGAACTATTGTCACTAATGGTGAAATATTTTATGGTGGCTTTCCAAAATTAAATGAAGCCAAGTATGATATCCCCGCAACAGTTGGTGAAATTGAATCTAGACGTGATGATCCATCTACTGTTGGTGTAGATGAAATGCTTAAAATATTAAAAGGTGGAGGTAGCCCAATAATGGCTGGTCAAACTCAAAATGGCCAAAGAGGGGTTCCTCCAGAAATTCGTAAACAAGCAATACAACATTTAGAAACAATAAAAAGCCATCCACAAGGCCAGATACCAAATTACAGTAAAGAACATCCAGTTTACAAACAAGGAAAAGCTGCGCACGATTTCTTTTTGAAACATTTTCCAGAATTTGGTGTAGAAGACGATATTGCCGATAGCCATGATATTCATCGTTTATAATTTAAATAAAAATGTTGAAACAAGTTGGCAGAAAATGGTACGTCCTTGATTCTTCTGGTAAGAAAGTTTTAGGAAAACATCCATCCAAGAAGAAGGCAGTAGCACAATTATCGGCAATTGAAATTTCAAAGAAAGAAAAGATGGAAGGAATATTTCCATCTTTTTCTTTATTCTTGGATGAAGAAATAAAAACAACTCTGGAATATCACAAAACATTAAACCAAAAGCTTTGGAACGGATTTGATTTAAAACCAGAAGTAAGAAGTAAACTTTTAGAAATAGGTGATGCTTGGGCAAATTGGGCTGGAATTCCAACTGAGGCAATTGCTGACATGATAATCGTTGGCGGCAATGCAAACTTTAACTATACACCAAAATCTGACATTGATCTTCATCTTTTAATTGATCTTGATGCAATCCCAGATTGCCCATCTTATATTGATCAATATTTAAAAGATAAAAAACAACTTTGGTCACTGACACACGAAATTAAAATTTATGAACAGCCCGTTGAAGTTTATGCTCAAGATATGAATGATGGTTTTGTCCAAAACCAAGGAGTTTTTAGTTTAACACAAAACTCTTGGCTTACAGAACCTGTATATAAACAAATTATGCTTAATGATCCTTATACACTACAAAAAGTTCAAGACTACATGGATCAAATTGATAGCTTAATAAATGCAAATGCTGATGACTCTGCATTTAAAGTATTAAAAAATAAATTTAAAGAAATGCGATCAGAAGCTCTCAAAAGTAGTGGAGAGTTTTCTGAAGGTAATTTAATTTTTAAAGAGCTCAGGAATCAGGGTTATTTGGATAAAATGAATAAATATATTCAAAGCCGCTCTGACGAGCAATTGAGCTTATAAAATTATGTCATTTGATTATAGAAATTTATTACCAAAAGATTTGACTGAACGACGTTATCTACCTTCAAAAGATGATGTTATAAAAAAATATATTTTTTTGCAAAAACAAAATAAAAATATTTTAAATGAAGATTCAAAAAATAAAGTTGATAATTTATTAAAGCGTTCTAATAAATCTACAAAACAACAAACAATAAATGTAAAAAATTGGGAATTAAAACTTACCGAATATGGTGTTTTTTATTATAATAAAGAAACAAACCAATGGATGAATAATTTTGGTGTTATTAAAAATTCTTTGGGAGAATTTTTTAATAGTTTTTCTTTTGTTACGGATAATAGTGATAACTCAAAAAACAATCAACAATACACTATTGTAGCTTGGGGAAATAATGACTGGCAACAACTTGAAGTTCCAATTACAATTACAAATGCTCAAAAAGTAACTACACCAGTGCTTGGAGTTATTGTAACTTTAAATAATAATTCAATTAAAATATGGGGTCAGGATATAGCAAATAATGCCTATCCAAATCCTCTTCCACAAAATCCTATTTTTATATCTGGTGGTTATGATTATAGTTTAGCCATACAAGATGACAACACTATTTATGGGTGGGCTGTTAGTTTTGCGGGAAATGATGAAGGACAGGCAAATCCTCCAGGTGGGTTGACTGGTATAATTCATGTTGACGCAAATAATAAAACAAGCGCAGCTTTAGATGAATCTGGAAATGTTTATTTTTGGGGAAATAATTCCTACGGGCAAACTGATATTCCGGTTGGAATAAATCCGTGCATAGATGTTTGTGCTGGTTGGAACCATAGCTGTGCCATAGAAAATGACGGAACCATTTTATGTTGGGGTGATAATACTTCGGGGCAGTGCAATATTCCAGCAGGGATTACAGCCTCAAAGATAAGTGCTGGAGAAAATTTTACATGTGTTTTAAAATCTGATGGAAGCGTTGAATGTTGGGGTATTAATACCGCAAATCAGTGTGATGTTCCGGCTGGATTATCTTCCGTAATAAAAATTACATGTGGACCTGCACACACAATAGCGTTAAAATCGGATGGAACTGCTGTTGCTTGGGGTTACAACGAAAATTTACAGTGTAATGTTTCAAATTATACAAATGTTGTTGATGTTGATGCCGGTTTATTACATAGTGCATTAGTTTTAGCTAACGGGGAAATTAAAATTGCTAGTAACAATACAAGTTTACAGCCACCAACAACCCTACAAAAAGTAATTGATATAAAAGCAAATTACCGTTTTATTTTTGCTTTGCAGGCTAATGGATCAGCAAAATGTTGGGGGGCAAGAACATCACCATTTCAAGCTACAGATATTATTAAGATAGCCGTAGGTAAAGAAGATGGTTTATATGCAATTAGATCTAATAATATTTTAATTACAAGTGGTGATTATAATGTATCAGATCCAGATACAGTACTAAGACCCGTACCAATACCAAATGCAATAGATGTTGATGGGGGTTACCAGCATTCAATTGTTTTAAAACCAGACGGAACTGTAGTATGTTGGGGTTGGAATTTTTATAATCAATGTACTGTGCCACCAGGGCTAACTGATGTGGTGCAAGTTACCGCTACAAATTATGCATCATTTGCTTTAAAATCAGACGGTACAATTGTTTCTTGGGGGGGAAACAATTTTGGTGAAAGAAATATTCCCGGTGGATTGTCAGATGTAATTAAAATATCAGGTGGTTGGTATCACGTAATTGCATTAAAAGCTGACGGAACAGTTGTATGTTGGGGGGAAAACGCAGACGGTCAATGTAATATTCCAGCGGGTTTATCTAATGTCGTAGATATAACTGCCGGATGGAAAAATAGTGGTGTAATAAAATCTGACAAATCTATTATTTGTTGGGGTGATAATTCAGATGGACAGTTAAATATTCCATCAGGCATTCAAAATAATGTAAATAAATTAGATTGCCGTGGAAAAACTTTTGTTTTATTAAGAGATTAATTATCTCTCAACCATTTCAATCCAATCTTGGTGAACTACATGGTTTCCTTTAAAACCATCTTTTAATTTACTTACATCCCACCAAATTACATCATTCACTTGAATATCTTCTGTTAGTTGATTGCCAACAGCAATTACCTTTGCAGGAATAATTTTTGAATTTGATTTTTCTTGGAAAATAATTCCCGCACTGGTTTTCTTTTCACCACCAATTAAAGACTTAGCTAATATCCATTTGCCAACTGGTTTCATAATTTTCTCCTAATTCCTCCGCTAGGATTCGAACCTAGAAAGAGAGATCCAAAGTCTCCCGTGTTACCGTTACACCACAGAGGAGTGTATCTTGGAACAATAATTATTCATTATAATTCCAGATGCTGTTCCAACATTAATACTTCTTACAGATCCGTACTGAGGAATGTAAAGAACATCATCACACATACTTAGCACATCTGTAGGGATGCCAATTTGCTCTTGACCAAAAATCATTACGTAATGCGTTCCTGGATCAAATTCATATGCATTTACGTCTTTAGATTCTGGTACATTATCTATTCCAATAATTCTGATTCTTTGTCCTCGCCCAACATACTCATTAGTGACATTAACAAAAAAATTGGATAGAGAATCAATGTCACGTACATGATGGAAATTAGTATAGTGATGAGTTCCAACAGTACCACGCCTATCATATTTTTTGTGGCCATAAATTATTACTTCTTTCGCAAGAAACGCATTAGCGTTGCGAATAATGGTAGCAATATTAAAATCATTGCCAATATTGCAACAAACAACTGAATAATTAAAACGCTTATCATTAAGATCTGCTCGTATGGCATCATCTTGCCAATACTTGTAGTGGTCAATTAAATTTCTGGTATCCATTTTACTTATAAAGAATAACTTCTATATCTGTTTCAGTTTGTTCTGTTATAATATAACCTAATAATTTTAATTTATTCATTAATATATTAAATTTATTTCCAACAGAATATGTTCCATCAATGTGTTTATATTCAAAATAAATTTTTATAGGTTTTACACAAAAACTAAAATTATTTAATATTTCAAATTCATGACCTTCAGTATCCAAATATAACTCATCAATGTGATCTATATTATATTCTCTTAGCAAAGAGTTTAAACTCATCACATCTACTAAAATGGTTTCAGTTAATAAATTTGGAATATGTTTTTTTATATGTTCCGAATTAAAAGATGCAAGTTGATCTGCCCAATAAGGAAACTTACTAAAATCATTTGTAGGAGATGGAATAGTTAATTCCATTTTTCCATCATAACTTGATATTGCTTTATTTACAAATTTTATATGACTTGTATCTTTAAATTTTTTATTATAATTAATTTTTAGCTGTTCAAATAAATATGGAACAGGTTCAACAAGAATTAATTTTTTAGCTTGTTCTGATATTCCATAAACTTTATCATTAAATGTGTCCCCAACATGAGAACCAATTTGAATAATAATTTTATTCATCTTTACCTTTTCCCCACCCTAGTTCATGATATGGATAAAACTTAGGTTTAGAAAGTTCTTCAAAGTGTGACAATTTTAAACGAAGTACTCGTAACTCTTCAGCAGCATCGCGGCAAACATCATGGACCTCCACATTTGCATGTTTCCACTTTGTAGCTAAATCACGAAGCCGAGTATAAATATCGTTAAATTCAGGTGTGTTGCTATTCATTTTAATGACCCCTACGGGATTCGAACCCATGTTATGGCCTTGAAAGGGCCGTGTCCTTGACCAGCTAGACGAAGGGGCCTGGTATCAGTCAAACTTTGCGCGAATTTCTGTAGCAAGAAATCCTACAATCATTCCAACAATGCTTCCAACCACAGCGCCTTCAAAGTTTTTATAATAAACAAAACCAATAGCATTGACACTAATAAGGACAGCAAAAGGCATTGCAAGTTTATTAAGTAGAGTTTTCATAGGAGTATTATACATCAAGTCTTACCGTTGGCAAGTGTTTTCTGTTAAATACTTTGTTACCAACGGGTTTTGTTTCTTTTTCCATGTGTTCAAGAATTCTGTGACAATTTGCACAAAGACAAATACATTTTTTAATTTCTGCCAATACTTTAGCCCAACTTGCACACTCCAAAAGCCTTGAAATCTTTTCAACTTTTGTACTTGGATCTTTGTGATGCCAATCTAGACAAGCCGGATTATCCATACCACACAGTTCACATTTTTTATCTTTCATAAAATTTATATATGGCAATCTACGCATTGCCCGTTCCATTCTAGTAACTGCTACGCTTCTTTTTTTCTTTGCCATAATCGGGCATGCTGGATTTGAACCAACGGCCTCCTGCTCCCAAAGCAGGCGCTCTACCAAACTGAGCTAATGCCCGTATCAATATCTATGCTCATCATACCAAGCTTTGATTGCAAAATATACATCAACCAATGCTAAAGTCAATAATGGAAGCGAAACAATAAACAAAAAAGACCAAAAAGAAAAATTTTGCATGGCTAAATATATCTATGAAGAAATTTACACAATTTGTAACAGCAACTGAGCGTTACTTATCCGAATCTGTAATAGGTCAGGCTACACCAATGGATACTCCGCCATTGGCACAACTGGGTGATAATGCACCAATTTTAGCTGGACAGATGGATACAGAACCTGTAACAAGATATATGGTAGTTCCATCTTGTTCTTCATATGCTTGTCCACCAATTCCACCAAATTATAATCCCGCAGCATCTACTCAGTATTTTCAATGGGTGCAGACTTGGAATACTTTGATGTTTAATTGGAATAATCCGGAGTGGGTTACTAACCGAGTAGCAGTTTATAATATTTTAAGAGACCAATATCTTCAGGCATTTGCTCCTGGGATTGATCCAGATAAAGTTTGGCCACCTTACACCAATCTAGGAATCTGATGAATAGTAAAATAAAATATATTCACCTTTGTAATTTAACACAAAGAAAAATAAATCTTTTAGAGCAAATGCTTGCATTGGAAGGTGTTGTCAATCCTCCTTTTAGTATTTACTCCGATCCAACACCATCAATTTATGGTAAGCCACCAACAAATATAACTCCATTGCCACAACCAAATACTCCCATGGCTCCACCAAAAGTTAAGGAACAAAATCCATATCCACCTTATTCACCTGAATGGCATGAATGGAATAGTGATCATGG
>Ga0315904_10013685_pt1 | contig 10146 bp, 8 predicted proteins | sample LakEriMetagenome_6_FD_203529 | JGI IMG/M metagenome (GOLD analysis project Ga0315904, IMG submission 203529) | Freshwater fungal communities from buoy surface, Lake Erie, Ohio, United States - Buoy 12 MA120 | ecosystem: Environmental > Aquatic > Freshwater > Lake | place: USA: Lake Erie, Ohio...
CCGCACAGATAAAGCCCGGTGTAACAAACGCGATGTTCAGCCAGGTGGACCTGTTGGCATCCTTCTCTGCATGGCTGGGCAGAAGCATTCCAACAGGTCACGCGCGTGACAGCGAGAACCAATGGGCAGCATTGACGGGCAAATCAAAAAATGGACGGATACACCTGGTGGAACAAGGCCAGGGCGTGCTGGCGATCATTAGGGATGAATGGAAATATATTGAACCGGGAAAGGGTCCGGCTATGAGTAAGCTCACCAATATAGAACTCGGCAACAGTACCCTCCCCCAGTTGTATAACCTGAAGGAGGACATTGGCGAAAGGAACAATCTTGCAGATAAATATCCCGACAAGGTACGTGAGTTGCAGGAGCAGTTGAATATGATCAGGAAAAGGTAGCAAGCTTGTAGCCAACTGATTTAATCAGCTTTCCGGCTCGATACTTCTTCTATTGTTTCCAGAAATAAATCTGGCCAGGACTAAAGTTCAAATATCTTGAAGTTACCATTGGAAGAATATTTTTCCTGTACCTGTTTCGGATCGTTCAAGTCCATGGAAAATAGGGATTCAAGACATTTTACCAGAACCGAAAAATTAACTGGTTTGGTCAGGTAGATCGTAGCACCACCCCGGTAAGCTCTTTCTATGTCATGTTTGTCGGAAGAATTTGAATACATTACCACAGGAAACCTATAGCCCCTGAACCTGATCAGATCCAGCCAGCCGAAGCCGTTAAGTTTATTCATATTGATGTCCAGAAAAACAAGGTCCGGCTTGCTGTGACTGACGCAATCTTGAAGATCAACTGGCTGGGAGACCATTTGAACCTTAACAGACGAATCAACCAGATTCACAGCTTCCTCAAATATCATTAACTCATCCGGGTCATCATCGATCAGCAAGATATTCTTAACCATTGAGTAAGTTAAATTTCTTAAGAATGATAAGTTACGATACCCTTTTCAACAAGCTTATGGCATATATGCATTACATGATTTCTGTCATGATTTAATTTAGCCTATCGGCAGGCATATACAGGTTTCTTAACCCATCCTGTAAGTAGTCTTACATACGGTGATCCAGGTACTCCTGCGAGGGGCTTACCCAAAGCCTTTCCCACACCTGTGGTGTGGGGGCGTTTCCCGGATTACTTCGTGATCCAGGTACTCCTGCGAGGGGCTTACCCAAAGCCTTTCCCACACCTGTGGTGTGGGGGCGTTTTGATCTTACTCACTTAGGCGAACAAGTTCGCCACGTTCGTAAAATCAAAACGCCTCTCCAACTTCGTTGGAAAGGCGTTTGTGCCCAGGACTGGATTCGAACCAGCACACCCTTGCGAGCGCTGCGACCTGAACACAGTGCGTCTACCAATTTCGCCACCTGGGCATCTATGGAACCTGTTCAGGGAGTGCAAATATAGGGGAAAATCAGTTCCGCCAAAAATCCCGAAAATAACTCTTCGCCTACCGTACTGATGACTACACGCAAGAACTTGTACCACCCCCAGCCATCTTTATCCAAAGTTGTACCATAGGTGCCACCCTTTCCCATTAACTGAGGCAAAATCAACAATACCCTTCCAGGAAACTGAAAAATATATGATTCAATACCTTGGAGTTTTTGTCTTTATGGGATACGACTAACCAATACCTTTGCCGGGAACTTTAATCGTAGTCATGCAACCCATCAAAACCGGACTTGTCAGCTTTGGTATCTCGTCAAGAACATTCCACGCCCCCTTTCTCACCACCATGCCTGAATTTGAGCTGGTTACCGTTCTGGAAAGAAGCGGTGATGCCGCCAAACAGAAATACCCCGGGGTGCAGGTGGTCAGGACCATTGAAGAGTTACTGGCACAACAAGATATTGAACTGGTGGTGATCACCTCCCCCAACGAAACCCACTACCCCTACGCCAAACGCGCCATGGAAGCAGGCAAGCATGTGGTACTTGAAAAGCCATTTGCCAACACCTCCGCCGAAGCCATGGACCTGGTGAACATCTCAAGGTCAACAGGAAAGATCTGTTCCGTTTACCACAACCGCAGATATGTGGCGGATTACCTGACCATGAAACAGATCTACGACCAAAATCTATTGGGCGAACTGCATGAGTTTGAAGCACACTACGACCGCTACCGTCCGGATCCACGCACTTATGGCATTTGGCGTGAAAAACCTGTTCCTGGTAGCGGTGTGTTTTACGATCTCGGATCACATCTGATCGATCAATCGCTTCAGTATTTCGGTCACCCGAAATTTATCCTTGCAGATATCCGCAAACAAAAACCGTACTCACAAGTGGACGACTACTTCGATGTGAGGCTCGATTACGGATTTTTAAAGGTGATCTTAAAAGCAGGTATGCTTGTCCGTGAAATGGGGCCGCGCTTTATGATGCACGGTACTAAAGGTTCCTATATCAAATATGGGGAAGACAGGCAGGAAGAATTGCTGAAAGCCGGGCAGCTCCCCATCGGAGACGACTGGGGCAAGGAACCTGAATCCCAGTACGGGCTAATCCATACCGAGATCAATGGCAAAGTCGTGCGGGAAGCCTATCCATCTGTGCAGGGCGGTTTTGGCGGCTTCTATCGCAACATCTATAAAACCATTCGTGAAGGGGCACCATTGACAGAAAAACCTGAACACGGATACAACGTCATCAGGGTGATCGAACTCGCGTTTGAAAGCAGTGAAAAGCAGCGTTGGATACCCGTTGAAGGCCTCTTATAATCCACCCATGAACAAACTTCTGCTAAAAGACCGTTGCGTAGCCACGATCCGGGAACGGATCAGGGGTTTGGAAACGGCCATGGCAGAAGCCCAGGCGGCAGCAAATAACGAAACAAAGAGCAGCTCCGGTGACAAATATGAAACCAGCCGCGCCATGAATCAACTGGATAAGGATATGTATGCCCGCCAGTTGGCTGAAAACAGCAGGGAACTCTCGTCTATACTCGACATTGATTGTGGACATTCATCTCCCGGCGTAATTGCCGGAAGCCTAATTGATTGCGGTGGTACATTTTTTTTCATTCTGGGAGGGCTTGGGAAATTGCAGTTTGAGGATAAGGCCGTCTTCGTCATCTCCCCCAATGCCCCATTGGCAAAAACCCTTTTTCTAAAGAAAAAGGGTGATCGTTTTATATTTAACCGGGAAGAACTGGAGATACTCGAATTGCTGTAATAAATTATTTATCAGATATGGGTATGGAGATCAGTTTATTCTCCCAACTGAAGCGAAGCTGGCCCTTTTTCTTCCCTGTTGACACTACTTCATAAGTGAGGCGTTGAACTGTTTTTTCTGGCGCAGATGGCCTGAATTCTACCCGCAACACATCATCCTTCATATCATACTCATCAGCCAGGTGCTGTTTGAATTTCTTATTCAAAATAACAGTAAACTTCTCCTTACCCGGTATCAGGAAGAATGCATAGGTTCCAGCTTCTACCTGGTTGCCGGCAAAACTAACCGGGCTGCTGAAACTGATCTTTGTGGCATTATGAGCACCTGCACTCCACACCTCATCAAATGGCACCAGGCCGCCCCATATCATCCTGCCCCTAACACCCGGTGAACCATATTCTATATGCACGTGCGCATCCCCGATGTTTGCCATGGCCACCCTGTGCGGGCTTTTCTTCATGGTATCTACGGGAATAAGTCCGGCATTCACACTATCGGCGTACCCACTCACCACGTGGTTACCGTGCTGGGCCCGCACAAGCATCCCGGATAAAAGAAAACAGACAACAACAGTTAACCTCATTTCATTACTCTTTATAAAGGGTTTTGCCCCCCACAAGGGTCATCACCACTTTAGTTTGTTTGATTCTTTCTTCAGGACAATTGATCAGATCTTCCGACAAAAGGATCAGGTCTGCAAATTTCCCAACCTCAATGGAACCTTTCTGTGCCTCTTCAAACTGCGCCTTCGCATTCGCAAGGGTATATGAATAAATGGCTTCGGCACGGGTCATTTTTTGCGCGGGATAAAATTCGGAGCCGTCATTCAGTTTCCTGGTGACAGACGAATAGAAATTGGCAAACGGATCGATATTCTCTACCGGAACATCGGTTCCATTATTCACCAAAACGCCTGCATTCATAAAAGCCCGCCACATATAAGCACCATTTTCAGCCCGCTCTTCGCCAAGCCTCTTGACAACAAATGGCGCATCAGAAGTACAATGTATCCCCTGCATGGACGCAATGATATTCCATTCGGCAAAACGCGGGATCTCAGCAGGATTGACATGCTGGGCATGTTCTATCCGCCAACGATGGTCCTTGGTCTTATTCTTTTTGATCTGCTCACTGAAAATATCAATGGTTTCCCGGTTGGCACGGTCACCTATGGCATGCACACACAACTGCAAATTCTTCTCCCATGAAAATGCAGCGATATCCCTGAGTTCGGTGGTATCAAAAGTATTCTGGCCATAGAAGCCTTTCTTATCGGCGTAAGGCTTTAAAAACCATGCGCCGTATGATCCAAGAGCACCATCCAGCGACACTTTAATCGCTTTTACGGTAAGATGGGCATTGCCAGCATCTACGATGGGGAAAACCGAAGCGTTCTTCTGTAATGCATCCATCCGCTCCCTCACCATCATCCAATGTCTGATGGACAACTTGCCTGCCTCGGCAAGCTTCTTCATATGAGCCACCTGTGGAAATGATGAACCGGCATCCACGAAGCTGGTCACCCCGTTTCTGAGACACTCTTTTTCAGCGAGCTCAATCGCCTTTTCAAATTCTGCATCCAGTTCCTGGACTGATCTTTTACTTTCCCATTTCTGGTACGCGGCGTACAACAAGCCCTGCGCCCTTTCTTCCAGCATTCCAACAATACGGCCTTCCTTATCTTTGACGATCTCACCGCCGCTTGGACTTACTGTTTTATCCGTAATACCTGCTTCTTTTAAAGCCATACCGTTAACCAAACTACCATGCCCACTGGCATGGGTAAGAAGCACCGGATTATTGGGCGCCACTTTATCCAGATCCTCATAATATGGATAGCCCATATAGTTCCTGGCGGGTACATGGTCCCATTTCTCCTGGTGCCAACCCCGGCCAACGATCCATTCCCCAGGCTTTGCACCCTTCGCGGCCTCTGCCACCATGGAAACGATCTCCTCCCAATTCTTTGCCTGCATCAAATTCAAATTCATCAGCATATCACCCATGCCATGAATATGACCGTGACCCTCAATAAAACCAGGCATCAGGAACTTTCCGCCCGCATCCACTGTTTCTGTCTTTTTCCCTTTAAATTTTTGCGCTGCTTCCGTGCTGCCCACAAAAACGATCTTACCGTCCCTGATGGCAACCGCCTGGGCCTGGGGCTGTGCGGTGTTTACGGTATACACATTTGCATTCTCGATCACAAGGTCTGCCACAGTACCTGAATCGCTATTACATGCGCCGAGAAACACCAGGAATGCTGCAAAAATTCTCCTCATATCAGATGTATTGATTAATTATATTCTCCAGCCACTCCTGCCTTCCACTCGTTTGCTTCGGCTCCCCATGAACGAGTGCATACTCCCGAAGATCCTCCAGTTTCAGTTTCCCCTCCTCAAATTCACGGCCTTTTCCACCGTCAAATGAAGCATAACGCTCCTTGCGGAATGTCTTATACTGCGACTTCGCCAATACATTCTCCGCGATAATTGCAGCACGGGCAAATGCATCCATGCTGCCTACATGCGCATGGAAAATATCTTCAAGGTCAGTAGAATTGCGCCTGGTTTTAGCATCGAAATTCACACCGCCGCCTGCAAATCCTCCCGCTTCCAGGATGATCAGCATACATTCAGTCAGTTCATTGAGATCCATCGCAAACTGGTCAGTATCCCAGCCGTTCTGGGCATCGCCCCTGTTGGCATCAATGCTGCCCAGCATGCCGGCATCCGCTGCAGCCTGCAGTTCGTGCTGGAACGTATGGCCAGCCAGAGTCGCATGGTTCACTTCCACATTCAATTTGAAATCCTTATCCAGTCCATGATGCCTGAGGAACCCGATCACGGTTTCAGCATCAAAATCATACTGATGCTTGGTGGGCTCACATGGTTTCGGTTCGATGAAGAAAACACCTTTAAATCCGTTACTCCTCGCATAATCTTTGGCCATGTGCAGGAAGCGGGCAAGATGCTCTTTTTCACGCTTCATATCCGTGTTCAACAGGCTCAGGTAACCTTCACGACCACCCCAGAAAACATAATTCTCACCGCCCAGTTTTATGGTTGCGTCCAGTGCATTCTTAATTTGTGTACCGGCATAAGCCACTGCACCAAAATCTGGATTGGTAGAGGCGCCATTCATATAGCGGGGATTCGAGAACACATTAGCGGTACCCCATAACAATTTCACCCCGCTCGCAGCCTGCTTCTCTTTTGCATAATCTGTGATCTTCTGCAGCCGCTGCTCGTACTCAGCTATATTACCGCCTTCGTCCACCAGATCAATGTCATGCCAGCAGTAATAATCAACACCCAGTTTGGTGAAGAACTCGAAGGCCGCGTCCATCTTATCATAAGCCCGCTGCATGGGATCAGCTGCGCTGTCCCATGGAAAATGCCTGGTACCCGGACCAAATGGATCGGCGCCTGTATTGCAGAAGGTATGCCAGTAACACACCGCAAACTTGAAAAATTCTTTCATGGTCTTACCTGCGATGGGCCTGCTGCCATCATACCATTTATAAGCCATGGGATTGTCTGATTCACGACCTTCAAATTTGATCTGTCCAATTCCAGGAAAAAATTCCTTGTTACCAAGCGTTACAGATGACATAGAATGCTGTTTAAGATTTTGTATGAAAATAGTTAATTTATGTAATGCGCGCCGTCTGATGACCCTTCAAACAGTTTAAGTTCTTTTTCCGTTTCATTTTCAATCAGTCCCCTGACCTTCATCAACAGGTCCAAACCTTCGTTGCTGCTGATCATCACCACCACGGTTCCACCACTTCCACCGCCACTGGTCCTCGCCCCGTGAACCCCGCGGCCCTTACCCTTTTCCAGCAGAAGTTCTACGATCCTGCTGGTAACGGGTTCGCCCAGTCCTACAGACTCATACCCCCGGTGAGACCCCACCATCAACGCGCCCAATTGTTCCAGCAATGCAGCCTTGTCTCCATATCCCGAATAGCCTTCAAGGCCAGCCTTGAACAAACCGATCCGATGATTTTCCATGACGGGATGGCGGGCCGCCTGCAACAATCGATATGTGGTAGCCGGATCGATTTTTGTCACTGGATCTATATGAACACCATAGTTTTCAAGAAATGAAGCACCCGTCATTTCCAGGGGGATCAGTGGCACATACCTTTCTGCAAACATCTCTGGCGATACATTGGCCCAAAAACCGCCAAAGGGTATACCAGAAGCATTAAGATTATTCCTGCTTATGCCGGACTTCATCATGGCCACGGTAAAGGCCATGAAAGCGGCGATTCTTACATCCCCGTAGGATGAACCGCTTACTGCATGCCGAACGCCACTGTCCAATCCGTAGAACCGGACACCCCCAGGAATCGGCAGCGGATCAAAAACCTCGTGGGGCTGACATATGATCGGCAAAAGGTGATCCTTACGTCCCAAATTAACCGCGAGCTGGTCCATTAACCCGCACGATGCACCAACCACCAGGTTCTCCACTTTCTGCGCCAGTACGGCAAGCTGTATCGGATCCAACATCAACCCAAAAGCCTTTGAAATGGCATGCATGGTGGCCACCTCGAGGGCAGCGGAAGATGACACTCCTTTACCAACCGGTATCCCGCTGCTGACCTCCAGGTCAACGCCCTCAAATTGAAGGCCCTGCTCTTGCTGCAAAACGGCAAAACAACCCATCACATAAGATGCCCAGGAACCACCGGACCTTAGCAGCAAACGTTCCCCCAACTCACGGTAAGGGATACCCTCTATTTCTTCCTTTTGAATGATGAAAGTGCCAGCTTCCATGTCGGACTGCACACGGATCAACCGGTCGTTCCGCCGGCGCAGCACCACCCGGGTCTGTTCAGCAATGGGCATCTGCAACAACAGGGATCCACTGTAGTCGGCAATACCACCCATGACATCCAAACGCCCAGGCGCTGTTCCGATTGACTGATTGGCTAATTCGCTCCCTCCAATTGGCTCATTAGCTAATTGGCTCATTGGCTAATTCTTTAATTTCAGATTTGTTCATATACAATTACTCACCAAACGTCATCCTCTTCCCGTAAACCGTCTCAACTCAGCTGCTTTTTCTTCGGGCATGGTATCAGCCATGAAGGTGTCTGCGCCGGTCTCAGGACCGGCAAGGTATTTCTGCAAGCCGGGCTGGCGGAGAGGGGGACAAAAATTCAGATGCATGTGGTAACCATGGTAGTCACCACCGTCTACCGGCGCCTGGTCGATGGCCATGATATACGGGAACCGCATGTTGAAATTGGCATCGTAGGCCCTCGTTACCAGCTGGTAGATTTCTGCCAGTCCAAGCAATTCCTCATCACGCATCGTGATCAACGTGGCATGGCGCTTCTTGGGAAAAATATAGGTCTCATAAGCGAAGCGCGCAAAGTAGGGAATGAAGGCAATGGCTTGGTCATTCTCCGCGATGATCCGGACCTCATCCTTTGTCTCGGCCTCAATGATATCTTCAAAAATATTCCTGCCCGTGGCCGCATGATGCTCATCCATGGCCTTAAGCTCTTTCCGGTTCACGTTGAATACAAAATCCGTGGCATAGATCTGGCAATGGGGATGCGGATTGGAGACACCCACAATATCGCCCTTGTTCTCAAAAATGAGGACCGAACTGATGAAAGGATGCTTCTCGAACATCACCATCTCTTCGCGCAGCGCTATAAACACCCGCGCAATAGCATCCACGTCAAGATCCGTCAGTGTAACATTATGCCGGGGATCGTAGCAAACCACCTTGGCGATCCCTTTTGCAGCTTCCCTTCTGTACAAGCCCTGATGAAGATCGTGCGACGCAAAATCAGGTGCAGACATGCCCACTACCGGATGGTCATTCTCAAATATGAAAACATCACGATAATCAGGATTTCGCTGACCACTGACCCTAATATTGCCGGGGCACAAATAACAGGCGGGATCATAATCCTGCAGGTCAATGGCACGCTCTATGATATCAAAATTCCAGGGCCTGCTGTTCCGATGGGCCGCATAAACCACCCACTCCTGGCGGAGGGGATGCCAGCGCTTTTCCCATTTCCCTTCCCAAGGTCCTCCCTGACTCATCACGAAGATTTCTTCATTTGTTCTTTCCAGGCGGCATAGGCTTCTGCATATGCATCCTGCAATCCAGCTGAAGGCTGATACTCCCGGATCTTCACCATGCCCCGGAAACATTCCTCGCGGTTAGCCACGATCCCTGCGCCGTAGGCAGCGCCTCGGGCTGCGCCTACTGCGCCATCCGTGTTATAGAGTTCCAGTTTCGCACCACTGGTGTTGGCAAAAGCAGTGGCAAAAACATCACTTAAAAACATATTGGCATGGCCAGCCCTGACCGTATTGATCTCCATACCCATATCTTTCATCACCTCCATTCCATATTGCAACGCGAAGACGATCCCCTCCTGCGCGGCGCGCAGCACATGGCCGGCATGATGGCGGTTGAATGAAAGTCCACTCATCGCTGCTCCTGGCTCACGATTCTCCAATACGCGTTCAGCACCATTCCCGAACGGATGGAACATAACACCGTCGGCACCGGGTGCTACGCTCGCTGCTTGCGCATTCATCTCTTCATAACTCATCCCTGTAAAAAAGATCTTCCTTAGCCAACTGTTCAAAATGCCGGTGCCATTTACGCAGAGTAAAATGCCCAGCCTGGTATCAGGACTCATGTGATTGACATGGGCAAAACTGTTCACGCGGGACTTAGGATCAAAATTCACTTTGTCCGTCACCCCGTAAACCACACCAGAGGTTCCGGCCGTTGCAGCCACTTCGCCGGGCTCCAGCACATTTAGCGACCACGCATTATTCGGCTGATCACCGGCCCGATAGGTAATTGGCGTGCCAGCCGCAACACCGATCAATGCGGCAGCCCCTGCAGAGACTTCACCCTGCAGCCCGAATGTGGGTACGCGCCTGGCCAGCAATGATTCTTCAATACC
>Ga0315904_10013686_pt1 | contig 10146 bp, 6 predicted proteins | sample LakEriMetagenome_6_FD_203529 | JGI IMG/M metagenome (GOLD analysis project Ga0315904, IMG submission 203529) | Freshwater fungal communities from buoy surface, Lake Erie, Ohio, United States - Buoy 12 MA120 | ecosystem: Environmental > Aquatic > Freshwater > Lake | place: USA: Lake Erie, Ohio...
CAGGCCTCTCGATCGACCAGTTGACGCTCGACAAGGTCTCGGCGCCCGTCAGCGTGATCGGCAGCTTCGACGCCGTCACCACTGCCGAGTCGGATCGGTCGCAGCGGATCGTCGCGGCCCAGCAGGATCGGGCACGAATCCTGGGTGAGGCGGCGGGGGAGGGTGCGGAGAAGATCCTGGCCCTGCTCGATCGGTTCGAGCGCGCGGGGGAGGCCGGCACCGCCGACGAGGTCGCCGCCACCGAACGGGAGATTGAGGCGGCGTTCGGCGAACTTTCCATCGCAGGAACGGCAATCGGCGGCGAGGTGGCGCAGGTGGTCAACGCGGCCAAGACCTACCGCACCCAGGTGGTGGAGCGGGTGAAGGGAGACAGCGAGACGTTCCAGCGACTCCTCCCCCAGTATGAGCGCAACCCGCGGATCATCCTGTCGCGTCTCTGGGAGGATGCCCGCGAGCGGATCCTGACCGGTGACGTGGAGACGTTCTACACGGTGCCGGGAAAGCTTGAGCTCCAGCTCAATCGCGATCCCGTGATCCAGAAGGAACGGCAGCAGGAGCAGATGCGGTCGCTCAAGGAAAAGCAGGCGGAGTCTGGCAGGTGAGACGGTTATACGGGTTCTCGAAGAGCCTCGCGCCGCGAGGGGCTGCCCATGCCCATCGCCGGACGCTCGCTACGGGCATCCTGCCCTTCGCTCGCTGCACGCCGGCTGCGCTTCGCCATCGTGGCTTCGCTTGCCGCCGAGCCCGGCTCCCGGGCACGGGCAGCCCCCCGCACCATCATCCCTCGAATTTGATTCCGGAACGGGGGAGCAGCCGGATCGGAGGCACGCGCAGAAGTCGGTGCGACTTGTGCCCCGCGGCGGTTGCTCCGGAGCGTTTGAGCAGAGAACTCACACACCGCAGGTGGGGCGGAGCCCTCATTCCCGCCGGCGCCGAGCATGCCTCCGGCCGGCTGCGGTGGCTGTTCCCCGCGCGAGGATCAAGGCCGACCCGGACCACGCATACAGCCAAGGATTTTTGGTGGCAGGGAGGATGCAATGATCGCGACGGATGAGAAGCGGCAGGAATCCGCGAGCGGCAGCGGGCGGCCCGCCGACGCGGCCGAGGGCGTCGATATCAAGTGCGTGGGGCTTACCAAGACGTTCCGCGACTTCTGGCTGCGGCCGCGGGTGCGGGCCGTGGAGGGTGTCGATCTCGAGGTCCGCCGCGGACAGGTCTACGGGCTTCTCGGGCCGAACGGCTCGGGCAAGAGCACAACCATCAAGATGATCCTGGGGCTGATCACGCCGACGTCGGGACGGATTGCCGTGCTCGGTCGTCGTCCCCGGGACGTAGCGTCCAAGCAGCGGATCGGCTACCTGCCCGAGGAGAGCTACCTCTATCGCTTCCTGTCAGCTCGCGAGACGCTCGACTACTACGGCCGGCTGTTCCGCCTGCCCGCGCGGCTGCGCCGCGAGCGGATCGACATGCTGCTCGAGATGGTGGGGCTCGACGCGGTCGAGCACCGGCCCGTGGGGGAGTTCTCCAAGGGGATGCAGCGGCGGGTCGGGCTCGCGCAGAGCCTGATCAACGACCCGCAGCTCCTGATCCTCGACGAGCCCACCAGCGGCATGGATCCGGTCGGAGCGAAGCAAATCAAGGATCTCATCGCCGACCTCGGCCGCCGCGGCAAGACGGTGCTGCTCTGCACCCATCAGCTGTCGGATGTCGAGGATCTCTGCGATCGCGTGGCGATCATGTTCGGCGGCAGGGTACGGGCCGAGGGCACCTGCGACGAGCTACTCGAGCAGGAGGACCGCACCACGATCCGCACCGCCGCCCTGCCGCCCGCGGTGGTGGCCGAGGTTCGCGGCGTGCTCGAGCGACACGGAATCGGCCCCGTGGCCGTCGAGCGGCCGCGGCGCAGGATGGAGTCGCTGTTCCTGGAGATCGTCGAGCAGGCCCGCGCGGAAGGGGCCCGGACCAGCGGCGCCACTTCCGGAGGGCGGGTGGCCGACTTTCTTCGTTCGGGGGCGGACCAGCCGGAGGAGGGCGCCGCGAAGCCCGCGGTCACCGTGACCGACGCGCCGGCCAAGGCTGGCGTGCCGGCTGTCGCGCCGGCTGCCACGCCGGCTGTCGCGTCGCCCGTCGCATCACCGGCTGCCGCGCCAGCCGCTGCGCCGGCGAGTGCGCCGCCTGCCACGGCTGTGGGGCCGACCACTGCGCCGGCTGCTGCGCCGACCACGTCGCCCCCGCCCGCGGCCGAGCCCGTCGGCCCCATCGACACGGCGCTCATCGATCGCCTCACCAACCGGCAGCCGTGATCTCGGCCACGATGAACAGACCGAATCAGCCCTGGCGCTTCGCGGCCCACCCGCTCATCGCGCTCGCCGTCGGCAGCGTGGTCGCAGAGGCCTCTGCCAGGATGCTGGGGGGTGGATTCGGTGGCGTCGTGCAGGCGGCCGTCGCGGCCGCGTGCGTCTGGTGGACCTGGCGGGAATTCGAGGCCGCGCCGCGATGGCGGCGGCAGGCAACGGCGCTTGCCGCTGGCCTGGCGGGCATCGTCGTCGTCTGGTTCCTCGCGAGGCATGGCCGCCCCGTCGAGGCCACCGGCTTGGCCGGCGTGATCGGCCTGGCGGCGGGCTGCTGGCTCGGGCTGGCGGGCATCCATCTGGCGCTCTCGGGATCCACGGGCGTCACTGGTGTGGCCCGCGCGGTGCTCGACGAGGCGGTGAGAATGCGAGCATCGCTGGGGCTCGCGCTGCTCGTGCTGGTGCTCGTGCCCACGCTGCCGCTGGCGCTCGATCACACGGAGCGTCTCCAGTATCGCATGCAGTTCCTGCTGAGCTGGTCGCTGGGCATCACCGGCGTGATCCTGGCGCTGCTCACGATCGTCCTCGCCTGCGGCTCGATCTGCGGCGACATCGACTCGGGCCGCATTCACATGACGCTCGTCAAGCCGCTACGGCGATGGGAGTATCTGCTGGGCAAGTGGCTCGGGATCGCGCTCTTCGACCTGTTGATGGTGGCTCTGGTGGGGGCGGGCACCGCCACGTTCGTTCGGCTTCTGGCTGCGACCGAGGCGACCGATGCACAGGATCGCGCTGCCGTGACGGAGCAGGTGCTGACCGCCCGGATCGCCCTCCAGCCGGAGCCCGCGAATCGTGCCGAGTACGACGCGGCGATCGGCGCCGCGATTCGGCGGCTCGAAGAAGATGAGCCCGATGCCTTCGTGCGGAATCCCGGAGCCGCCCGCCGGCGGATTCGCCAGGAGTACGACTGGCAGTGGCACACCGTCACGCCCGACACGGTCTCGACCTTCGTGTTCCGGGGGCTCGGCGGGGTGAAGCGGCAGGCGGCCGGCCGCGCCGACGCCACCCTGCAGCTGCAGCTCAAGCCGCGGGCCTACAACGTCGATGTCGATCTCGCCGACGTGCGATTCGCGATCTGGCTCAATGACCGGCCCTGGCCGATGACGGACGGCGTCCATGCGGAGCAGACACTCCCCACCCAGGCCGTGCACGTCCTCGACCTGCCGGTAGACGCGGTGGACGAGCAGGGCGACCTGCGGGTCACCATCGCCAATCGCAACCTCGTGCCCGCTGGCGAGACACAGCCGACCGCGATCACGTTTTCTCCCGGCGACGGCCTGCGGATCCTTCACCGTTCCGGCGGATTCGACGGCAACTTCATCCGCTGCCTGGCGGTGATCTGGATCAAGCTCACGATGGTCGCGGCGGTGGCCGTGGCCGCGGCGTCGTGCCTGGGTTTGCCGATGGCGATCCTGGCGTCGCTGGTGATTTACGCCACGGCCCTCGGAAGCGGCTTTCTCCGCGATGCGCTGGGGCTCTACAACATGGTCTCCACGTCGGTGCTGGGATCGATGGTGGAGCGGGCGGGACGGGCGGCCAGCCTGCTCGGCGAGCTGCGGTTCTACGAAGCCTTTCGGATGCTGTTTGGCTACGTCACCGACCTGGCACTCTGGCTGACGCCGGCCTTCTCTGACTTCGACGCCGTGGGCCGGCTCGCGACCGGGATGCTGATTCCGTCCGCCGACGTGCTGGCGTGCCTCTGGCGGATCGGCCTGGTTTATCCGCTCGTGGTCGGGCTGGCCGCCTGGGCCCTGTTCGAGCGGCGCGACCTGATCCGTTCATCCACCTGACCATCCTGGGGGCCCCAGCCCATGTCTGATCGTGTCGTCGAAGTGATCGCCGCGACGCTGCTCGTCGCCTGCCTCGCGGGCGCCGGCGTCACCGCGCGGTCGATCGGGCGACAGCGGGAGGCGCTCGGGCTCGTCGTCTCCATGGAAGGCACCAAGGGAATGCCCCCACACGTGGCCCTCGCGACGGCGGCGCTCGGTACCTTCCGCGGGCTGGCGGTCGATGCGCTCTGGGCGCGGGCCGACGCGCTGCAGGAGACCGGCGAGTTCTTCGAAGCTCAGACGCTCGCCCAGTGGATCACGGCCCTGCAGCCTCGGTTTCCGCGGGTCTGGGGATTTCAGGCCTGGAATCTCGCCTACAACATCTCGGTGTGCACGAAGGCGGCCGAGGAACGGTGGGAGTGGATCAATCGCGGGATCGACCTGCTGCGTCGGCAGGGAATCCCGCTCAATCCCGGCGACGCGAATCTGCCGTCAGAGCTCGGCTGGATCTACTTCCATAAGATCGGCGGCAAGACCGACCGCGAACACTGGTACTACAAGGCCCGGCTCGTGCGGGAGTTTCGGGAGTTTCTCGGCGACCTGACCGGCGGCCGAACGACCGCCGAGGCGATCGAGCGGTTTCGCCGGATCGTTTCGGCCCCGGATGACCTGCAAGCACTGCAGGGCGACCGTGACGTCGCCGACGCGCTTGCGCTGCTGGCGGAGCACGGCGAGAAGCCCGACGAACGGCTGCTGCGGATGCTCGGCCGCGCGGCCCTCTACGACGCCTCGCTCGACACGCAGCTGCTGGCCGGCAAGGCGCTGCCGACGGGCACCAACCGCGACCTGCTCGCCGCCCTGCTGGCCGATCCGCGGCTGTCGCAGGCGGTCTTCGATCGGCTCGTGCCCCACCTGCAGAAGCGGGTGCTCATCGACCGCTACCGCATGTCGCCCGACTTCATGCTCGAGCAGATGGAGCGGTATGGGCCGCTCGACTGGGGCCATCCCCACGCCCACGGCATCTACTGGTCGGAGCGCGGCTTCGCGATCGCCAGGGAGGGCAGGCACCGCGAGCGGCTCAACGAACTGACCATCATCCGCACGCGGCTTGGCAACCTGCAGTACCTGATGAGGTCGGGGCGGATCGAGTTCGACCCGCTCTCCGACCGGCTCGACGTGCTGCCCGATCCCCGGTTCATCGACGGCTACGAGCGCGGGATGCAAAACGCGGTGCAGCTGATCCAGTCGGCGGAGGGCGTCTCGGCGGCGGAGTTCGGCCGGGCGACCGTCGATGACCTGCTTCGCGGATACGAGTCGTTCCTCGAGCAGGCAACCGTGTTCTCCTACCTCTACGGCGACGAGCCGCAGGCCGCCGGCTGCTTCGGCAAGCTCGTGTCGATCGCCCAGGAGTCGGGCCGCGGCGACGAGCCGCTCTACACCGAGGGGCTGGAAGGCTTTCTGGCGCTGCGGCTGGGGGCGGTGATGGACATCGACGTTTCCAACACGCGGCAGTTCCTCGATGCGATGGTGCAGCGGGCCATGCTCGACGGCCTCGCCAAGGGACGGCTCGACACCTTCAACCGGTTCATGCGGCTGGCGTATTCGGTCTACGACCGCAGGTATGCCGCCAGCGCTCCGGGCACGAAGCACGTCGCCCAGGAGGCGAAGCTGCCCCCGTTCCCTGAGATCGTCGATGCCTCGTACGAGAGCGCGATGCGACAGACCTCGACGCCGCTGCTGATGCGGGCCCGAATCTGGGCCTGGACGCCCGACACGATTCGGTCGCGTGTCTGGGGACGACTCGGCGAGACGCTCCGCGCACAGGCCGCCGCCGCCGACCTTGAGCCGACCCGGACGTTTCCCGCGCCGCCGGAGGCGACGGGCAGCCCGGAATGAGAGTCGTGGTCGGAGGTATACTCGTGGCCACGATCGGGAGTACGAGCGGCCGCGGCCGACACGGACCAATCCATGCATGTTGGCTGCGGCAGTTCGGAGGGCTTCATCTCGGCGTCGGCGGTCGCGGCACTCGTTCCGCTGGCGGCGATCGACGTGCCCTCGTTCCAGGGAGTTCCCTGGGAGCCGCTCGGGTGTACGGCGGGCCTGTGCCTTGCGATTGCCGCCTGCATCAGCAGCATCGGCTGGGCCCGGCGGACGGGCGAAGTCCTCGGGACGGACGAGGCGGGCCGCTGGAATCTCGCCTTCGGCGCCATCGGCCTCGGTCTGCTGGCGGGCTGCATGTGGGGCGTGTGGTGGGCGGCGCCGGTGGCCATGGCCTGCCTGGCGGTCGCCGCGGTGCTCTTCATCCGTTCCAAAGATCCGGGATTGCCGGAGGGGCGTCGCGTGCTGGGCAAGGGAGGCCTGCGGAACCTGGCGACCGAACTGCGTCCGCACGTTGCCCCGTGGACCGTGGAAGCGGCTGACGGAAGCCGCCCGCTGAGCCTCAAGGAGCAGCTCACCGATCTGATCGCGGGCTGGCGGCAGCGACTCTCGGGAACGAAGGGGAAGACGAAGTCGGGCCGGCGGAAGGGCAAGTCAGCCACGCCCATCGACGCGTTCAGCTTTTTGAAGAAGGACGGCACGGCGGTGATGACGATCGCGCTCGGGGGCAAGCAGGAGGCCCGCGTGTCGCCTCACGTGCTCAAGGCCCAGCAGCTGCTGCAGGCGACGATTCGCGGCAATGCATCGAGACTGAGCTTCGAGCCCGTTGAGAGCCAGTACGACGTGAAATCGCATGCGCGGGGCACCGACAAGAGCCTGGAGAAACTCGGCGGCGACGAAGCCCGTGGCGTGATGGCGACGCTCAAGGTGATGGCCGATATGGCCGGCCCGGATGCCGAGGCAGGTCGTCGGGGAACCTTCGGCGTGCTGCTGCGGGGCGTGCGGTATCAGATCGATGTCGAGACGACCGGTCCTGCCACCGCGGAGCGGATGCTGCTGCGGATCCAGCGGCCGGATGCCGTCCACGAGCAGCGCGGGCTCGACTCCCTGGGCTTTCGTCCCAAACTGCTCGGACAGTTTCGCGAGGCCATCGCCAAGCCCTACGGCATGCTGCTGGTGGTGGGGCCGAGCGGGTCGGGTCGCACCACGACGCTCTACGCGGCCCTGCGTGACCTCGATGCCCGGCAACGGAAGATCATGACGGTCGAGTCGCCCGTGAAGCAGCAGCTCGACGACGTCGTCCAGATCGAGGTGGACGTGGCGGGGGGAGCGACGGTTGCCAGCGTGCTACAGATGGTGATGCGGAAGGACCCCGACGTCGTGATGGTCGGCGATCTCGACGACCGTAAGACCTGCGAGATTGCGATGCAGGCGGCGCTCACCGGGCACTTCGTATTCGCGGCCCTCGAGGGTCGCGACTCGATCGACGCGTTGACGAGGCTGCTCGACATGGGCGTCGAGCCGATGCTTGTGCAGACGTCGGTCACGGCCGTGCTGGCGCAGCGGCTCGCCCGCCGGCTGTGCCCGAGGTGCAAGGTCGCCTGCCCGCCGCCCGAGGCGCTGGAGCGGAAGTTCAACCTCAAGCCGGGCGCCATCAAGCGTGTCTACAAGGAGAAGGGCTGCGAGGCCTGCAATCGCACCGGGTTCCATGGCGTCGTGCCCGTCCACGAGCTGCTTGTCATGAACGACCAGATCCGCAAGCTGATCACCGCCAACCCCTCGGCCCGCGACCTCAAGGCGGCGGCCGTGCTCAACGGCACGCTCACCCTGCAGATCGACGGCCTGACGAAGGTCGTGCACGGCGACACCACCGTCAATGAGATCCTGCGGGTGACCGGCTGACCCGAGTCTTCCGCTCCTACTTCCGAACGGACGTGCCATGTACGACATCCTCGTGATCGCCACCGTGCTCGGCTGCGGCTGGCTGGGTTTTCGGTATGGCCTGCAGGCGGCGGTCGTGGCGGCCCTCGAGCTTCTGGCCTGCCTGGCGATCGCGACGGTTGCGCACGAACCGCTCATCAGCCTCATCGATGACGGCTTCCAGATGGTGCTGGGGCCGCTGGTGCCCCAGTCGTGGCTCATCCCGGTGGTGTTCGCCGCGCTGCTCTGGGGCGGGTTTGCGCTCATCCGTCGCGGACTGCATCGCGACGAGCAGGAACAGACCTGCGATGACGACGACGGGGCCGTCGCCGTGGCCAGTCGTATCGCGGGGGCTATCGCCGCGGGCCTCGGCGGGCTGCTGCTGGCGGGGGCGGCACTTGTCACCTTCTCGATGGTGCCGCTGCTCTCCGGTTTCAAGCCGGTGGGCGATCGGATGTTCATCGACGCGGGCCGGATTGCGCTCGAGGCGGGCGGCTTGTTTGCTGGTGACCGGCATGAAGGTCGCTCGCTCGTGCTCCACGGCGAGCCGGTGTCGCGATCGTCGATCCTCTCGGCCGGGCTGACCAGCGAGCCCTGGCTCGATATGGACGGCGATTCCACGCCGACGGAGGCCGACCGGTTTCGTGACCTCGATGAAAATGGAGCCTTTTCGGCCGACCTGTACTATACCGATGTCGACGGGGATCGCATGCGACGGATCGGCATGCTCGACAAGTATGCCTGTGGCTGCTGGACGTCGGCCCTCAATCACGACGACCGGCCGCGGCCTGTCGAAAAAAAGCCGGCGGCTGTAAAGCCGCCTGTGATTCAGGCCAAGCCCGAGGCGGCTGCTGCGCCGCAGAATCCTTCGGCGAGCGAACCGAATCGTCCGGCCAGCGAACCGAAAACCCAGGCCAGCGAACCGAAAACTCAGGTCAGCGGCACGAACGAGGCAGCGCCCTAGGCAGCCGAGTCGCCGTCGGTGGACGCCTCGCCGCCCTCGATTTCCTTGAGCAGTCGCGTCATGGTGTTGGCGTGAACGCCGAGAAGCTTGGCGGCGTTCGCCTTGTGGCCGCGAGTCACCTGAAGAGCCTCGCGAATCGCCTGCTCGCGGAGCTTCGCAAGATCGAGGCAGGGGAGGCGTCCGGGGGCGGCGATGGCTGTCGCCCCGCCTTCCACCGACTTCCGCGACGGAATCTTCGGCTCCATCTGCAGGACGTAAGCCTGCTCAATCACATGCTCGAGCTGTCGGACGTTGCCCGGCCATTCGAACGAGCAGAACTCGGCGAGTGCCTCGGCGGTCGGTGTCCACTTCGGCAGCCGATACCGATCGGCGAACTTCGTCGCGAAGAACTCGATGTACGTCGGGATGTCTTCGGCCCGTTCGCGGAGCGACGGCACCCGCAGTTCGATCATGTTGAGCCGGTAGTAGAGATCCTCGCGGAACGTACCCTTCTCGACCTCCTTTTCGAGGTCGCGATTGGTCGCCGCAACAACCTGCACGTCGATGGGCTCCGGCTCGTTGGCACCGACGGGGAGCACCTCGCGCTGCTGGAGGACACGGAGCAGCTTGGCCTGCAACTCCGGCTGCATCTCGCCGATCTCGTCGAGAAACACCATGCCGCCCTCGGCGGCGCGGAAGATGCCGAGCGAGCGGCCATTGGCGCCAGTGAAGGCACCTTTCTCGTGGCCGAAGAGCTGGCTCTCCGCGAGCGACGGCGTGAGGGCTGCGCAGTTGACCGGGATGAAGGCCTTGTTGCGGCGCGGGCCGCTGCGATGGAGCAGACGGGCCCAGAGTTCCTTGCCCGTGCCGGTTTCGCCGCAGACGAGCACCGTGCACTCGACTTCGGCAGCTCGCTCGATCGACTTTGCGATCCGCCGCATCGCGGCGCTGTTGCCGAGCACCCAGTTGGTCGATTCGCCGGCGGTTGCCAGCCGCGTGCCACCCGACGCATCGACGACGACCGCGGGATCGAGGGAACCACCGCGCGGATCGCGAACGGCTGAGTCGGCCGACGCAAAACTCGATGGGCGGAGCGCCATGTCTCACCAGTCTCGGGGGGGCCAGCCGGAACCCCTGAAGTTCCCAGGCCAGCAACTTCTTCAGTATCCCCCTGTCGTAGGGCGATTGCAACCTGGCGCCGCTGGAATAACCGGTACCAGCGTCACCGGGCCCAAAAAACCAAGAAATTCATCGTTTTCCAGGGTCAGACACCCTATTTTCGGCA
>Ga0315904_10013687_pt1 | contig 10145 bp, 5 predicted proteins | sample LakEriMetagenome_6_FD_203529 | JGI IMG/M metagenome (GOLD analysis project Ga0315904, IMG submission 203529) | Freshwater fungal communities from buoy surface, Lake Erie, Ohio, United States - Buoy 12 MA120 | ecosystem: Environmental > Aquatic > Freshwater > Lake | place: USA: Lake Erie, Ohio...
CGCGGCGGTGCGTGAAATCGAGATCGAGGTCATTTCGATGCTCGTGAACCAGCTCGTGCGCTCGCGTCGGGTGGCTGAGTGCCGCCCATGGGTGAAGCGTCTCACGGAGATCAATCGCATGCCGGGCGTGCCGATGCAGACGCGTTTCGCGTGGTATTTCACCACGGTGGCGCGTGCGGCTCGCGATTTGAAGATGAAGGAGGAAGCCGTGGCGCTGGGTGACAAGGCGATGGAGCTGGCGCAGGCGCAGCTCGCCGGCGGTGAAACGTTGGACGCGGTGGAGACCATGCTCGGCCTTGCGCGCATCCAGACGGACCTCGACAAGCTGCTGGAGGCGGAGGTCACGCTCGGAAAAGCGCAAAAGATCATCGAGACCAGCGAGGTGCAGGACTACGGCATGCTGGCCGTCGTCTATAACAACCTGGGAATGGTGCACGACCGCATCCATGACTTCCAAGGTGAAAAGCACCGCCTGGAGCTCGCGGAGGAGTGCTTTGAAAAAGCCTACGAGATCACGCTCAAGCACAACGCCTCGGATGCGAGCGCGCTCTCCGCGCGGCTGAACAACCTCGCCTTCATCCGCGACAAGCAGGGCAAGATCGCCGAGGGCCTCGCGCTGCGGAAACAGGCCTTTGAGCTCGCGGAGAAGGCGGATGGACCGAATCATCCCGAAACGCTCATCTCGTATGCGAACTACGGCTTCGCGCTCGAAAGCCAAGGCAAGGTGAATGACGCGGTGACGATCTTTCGCGATCACTTGAAGCGCTCCAAGGCCGCCTTTGGCGACATCCATCCGAAAGTCGCCGACGCTTATCACAATGTGGGCCGTACCTGCACGAAACTGGGCCAGTACAACGAGGCGGAGACCTCCTACGAGCGCGCCGCCGGCATCCGTGAGCGTGTCTTCGGCGCGCAGCACGGGGAGACGGCCAAAAGCTACTTCAACCTCGGTCTGCTGCGCGAGGCGAAGGAGGACTACGCCGGCGCCACCGCGTACTATGAGCACGTGATGAAGATCGACCGCGTGGCCTTTGGCGATGACAGCGAGGAGGTGGCGAAGGACATCGCAGCGCTCGGACGTTCGCTCATGGCGGAAGGGAAGTATGAGGAGGCGAAGACCAAGCTGAAGCAGAGCATCGCCTTTGTGGAGAAATCCCTCGGTGGCGAGCATCCCTACGTGGCCATCATGCTGCACGCGCTGGCGCTCATCGAGGAGAAGCGGGAAAACTACAAGGAAGCGGAGCGCCTTCATTTGCGCATGATCCAGATCCACACCGCCGCGATGGGTGACGAGCATGAAAGCGTGGCCAGTTCGCATGCGAACTACGCCTTCTTTCTCATCGGGCAGAACAAGCTCACCGTCGCGGCCGCGCAACTGCGGCGCTCCGCCGTCATCCTGGCCCGCTGCACCAAGCGGGAGGGCACTGGGGCGGCTGACATGCGCGCGGTGATCGATATTTACGCGAACGTGCTGCGCCGCCTGCGCTACGACGAGATGTACATCAGCAAGCACATCCGCAAGCTCGAGGACGGCATCGATCCGGTGGATGAGAAAGGCAATACCAAGGCCTGATCGTCACTTTGCGGACTCGACGATGCCTTCGAGCTGGTTCGGCACGTCTTTGACGGTGGCGCGGTGTTTTTCGACGGCGCTGCGGATGCTCGCGATGATATCAGGATGCTTCTCAGCGACGTTGCGGCTTTCAGAAGGGTCTTCTTCGACGTTGTAGAGCTCGGGAACGTCATGCGTGACCGGTTTGTCCGGGCCGTAGGAGCTGCGCGTGATGAAATGCGCCTTCCACGCGCCAACCCGCGCGGCGTAAAGCTGCTGGCCGCGGTAGTAGCAGAAGACCTCGCGCTCGACCTGGCCATCACCGAAAAGCAGCGGCGTGATGTCTTGGCCGTCGATTGCGCGATCAGCGGGGATTTCAGCGCCGACGAGCTTCGCGGCGGTGGTGAAGATATCCATCGTGCAGGCGACTTCGCGGCACACGGCCGGTTTCACCTTCCCCGGCCACCACGCGATGCCGGGAACGCGCATGCCGCCTTCCCAGGTGCTGCCTTTGCCTTCGCGCAAAAGGCCCGCGCTGCCGCCGGTCTCGCCCATCAGCGTCCATGGGCCGTTGTCGCTGCTGAAGACGACCAGCGTGTTCTCCGCGAGGCCGTTTTCACGCAGCGTGTCGAGCACGCGGCCCACGCTCCAGTCCAGCTCCTCGACGACATCGCCATACAAGCCGCGGCGGCTTTTGTCTTTGAACGCGGGTGAGGCAAACAGCGGCGTGTGTGGAAAAGTATGCGGGAAATAGAGGAAGAACGGCTTCGCCTTGTTCGCGGTGATGAATTTCACCGCTTCCTCGGTGTAGCGGCGTGTCAGCGTGGTTTGATCTGCGGGCTGCTCGACGAGCTCCAGGCCGCGATAGAGCGGCGCGTTCCAATACGCGGCTTTTTGATCGGCGAGAGCGTTCGCGAGCTTTGGATTGCCCGCGTTCGGGTCCATGTCATTCGAGTGCGGAAGGCCGAAGTGGAAGTCGAAGCCGTGTTGCTGCGGATGATGGGCCGGATTGAGGCTCCACACGCCGAGATGCCACTTTCCGACGAGACCGGTGCTGTAGCCCTTGCCCTTCAAAAGCTCCGCGAGGGTGATTTCATCGTGAGGCAGCCCACCGCTCGAAAAACGACGCAGCACACGTGTCTGGTCATGGCACATGCCGTTGCGAATCGGGTAACGACCCGTCATGAGCGCCGCACGGCTCGGTGTGCAGACTTCTGCCGCCGAGTAGAACTGCGTGAACCTCACGCCCTCCGCCGCCATGCGATCGAGATGCGGCGTGCGGATCGTGGGATGCCCGTAGCAGCCCAGATCGCCGTAACCGAGGTCATCGGCGTAAATGATGACGATGTTCGGAGCCGCGAAGAGTGGCGTGCACAAAGCCGTGAGGATAAAAAGGAGGCGAAGAAGCATGGTGAGGCTCCCAAACGCGACCAACGCACCGCTTCAAGCGCCGAAACGAGCGGAAAAGACGCTGCCATCGTGGCGCGTTGATTCCGGCACCATGCTTCCTCGCTGCTTTTTCCTGCTCCTGGCCGTTTTGAATGCCGCACACGCCGATTGGCCGCAATTTCGCGGTGAAGGCGGTTTGGGCAGCGGGACGGGAAAACCGCCGGTGGAGTTCTCCACGGAGAAAAACGTGAAATGGGCCGTGGAGGTGCCTGCGGGGCATTCTTCGCCTTGCGTCTATAAAGGACGAATCGCGCTCACCGGCCTCGCAGAGGGCAAACTGGTCACGTTTTGCCTCGATGCGGCCACGGGACGCGAGCTTTGGCGTCAAATCGCGCCTGCGGAGAAAGTCGAGGCCGCACATCGCATCGGCAGCCCGGCCACGCCGACGTGCTGCACGGATGGCGAGCGTCTCATCGCCTATTTCGGCTCGTATGGCGTGCTGGCTTATGATTGGGACGGAAAAGAGCTGTGGAAGAAGCCGCTGCCCGCGCCGGTGGTGGAGTTTGGCACGAGTTCATCGCCCGTGATTGCCGATGGCAAGGTCATCGTCGTCGCAGATCAGGATATCGGCGGCTACATGATCGCGCTGGATGTGAAAACGGGCGCGGAAAAGTGGCGCGTCGATCGCAGCGAGTTCCGCCGCGGCTTTTCGACGCCGTTCATCTGGCGGCATGATGGCGTGGAGGAGCTCGTGGTCGCCGGATCGCTCTGGGTGCGGGGTTATGACCTCAAAGATGGCAAACAACTTTGGTCCGCGCACGGTCTCGCGCGTGTCTCCAACGCGAGTCCAACCGCCGCGGACGGTTTGTTGCTGGTTTCGAGCTGGAACGTCGGCGGTGATGAGGATGATCGCGTGGTGATGGAGCCGTTCGAGAGCTTTGCGGGCGCGAATGACGCGGATAAAAACGGCATGCTCACCCACGCGGAGTTTCCCACCGGCAAGGTGAAGGACCGCTATTCACAAATCGACGCGGACAAGAACGGCCAGGTCACGCGCGACGAGTATGAGCACATGCGCGCGATGTTTGCGGACGCGGTGAACCAGCTTTTCGCCATCAAACCGGGCGGGCGGGGCGACATCACGGCCACGCACGTCGTCTGGCAGCAAAACAAGCACCTCCCGTATGTCTCCAGCCCGGTCGTGGTCGCAGGACGCATCTTCACGATGAAGAGCGGCGGTCTCGCCAGCGCCTACGACGCGCAAAACGGCAGTCCGGTTTACCAAGGTGAGCGTGTGGAGGGCGCGAGCGGTGATTATTATGCCTCCGCCGTTACTGCGGACGGTCGTGTTTACGTCACGTCGCAGCGCGGCAGCGTCGTCGTGCTGGATGCGAAGGCCGATGCGCTGCGTGTGCTCGCGCGGAATGATCTGAAGGCATCGGTCTTTGCCACGCCCGCCATCGTGGACGGCGCGATCTACCTGCGCACGGACAAGCAACTCTTCGCGTTTGGCGAGTGAGGGAAAAAATATTTTGCGGCGGCGTGTAACGTCCGTCCACGGGCTGCCAGAGCAGGGGATGAAGCCGCTGATCATCACGATCACGGCACACTGAAACCACACACATCCTCATCCCATGAAAACGCTCACCAAACTCCTTTCCGGCGCGGCTCTCGCGCTGATTCTCAGCTCCTGCGGCTCCGTGGAGCCCTATCCCGGCCTTGTGGCCCGCCCGCTGCCCTTTCCTCCGCCACATGTCGGCCCGGACTACACCCGTTTGGACGATTTGCCCGGCCTGGGTGGCATCGACCGCTCGATCTTCACACCGCGCCCCACGCCTCGTCTCTCGCCCGATGCCGCGCGTGTGATCACGCCTGCTCCAGCGCTCCGGACTGCGCTTTCTGGGCCGACGATTCCGCCGTTTCCGAGGTTTCCGCGGTTTTGAGCGGCGAAAGGATTGAATCCAAAATCCGCTATGGATGAGGCGAGCAGGGGAAAGCCTGCTCGCCTCTTTTTTGCTCTGCCGATGGCCTGAACAGGTTGAAAACCTGTTCCACTTTCTTCAGCCGAGCAGGTGATGCAGATCATGCGGATCAGCGGGGTGGCTGTTCCAGCCGTGCACGGCGGGCCAGTTTGGCAGGATGCGGCTCCACGGTGGTGAGCTGGCGATGGCGGGCCAGCTTTCACCGGCGGTGCCTTTGAGGAACCACGTGCCGAGTCGCTGCATGTATTGATCCACGCTGAGCGTCGGGACCATCACGCCGTTGCCGTAGATGTCGAGATTCGCCGGATCATCCGTGCCGTCGGCCATGATCTTCATCTGCGGATAGCGGCCGTAGATTTGACCGCCGTTCACCGCGCCGCCGAGCACGATTTGATGCCCGCCCCAGGCGTGATCGCTGCCATCGCCATTCGGCACGAGCGCGCGGCCGAAATCGCTCGCGGTGAAGGCGGTGACGTCCTGCAGCGTGCCCGGCGGCAGGTCGCGATCGTCGTTTTGCGCGCGCAGTTGCATGTAAAACTCACCCAGCGCGGTGTCGAGCACCTGAAGGTTGCGCGTGTGCGAATCGGCGAGGCCGTTGTGATGATCCCAGGTGCCGTAGCTGACAAAAAAGATCTGCCGCATGGGAAAGGTGCCGCTGCGGTTTTGCCGCAGCGCTCCGGTGCGCATGTGTTTGATGATGTGGGCGATGCGGCGCAGCGAATCGGCCAGCCCCTGCGTCGGTTGCTGCGTGATCATCGGCGCGGGCTCGCTGGTGACGAGGCGTGCGTATTCATGCGTGAAGGCGATGCCATCGTGCAGGCTTTTCCAATACGCCTGCGTGAGCAGATGATCGCCGCCTGCGGCAGGTTCATCGAGCATGCGCTGCAGCAGCGCGCGACGTGACTGATACACGCTGCCGCGCGTCATGCGGTTCACCATGTCCGCGCCGTTTGTGTCGGCAAAAGCGCGACCGTGCACGCCGGTGAGCGCGAGATTGGCCCCATCGAGCGAAATGAGGCTGTAGCGATGCGACTGCGCCGCGTGGAGCTCATCCATGAGCCGCCCGGCCCAGCCAGTGCCGCTCGCGCCTTGCGGGAAGCAGGTCTGCCACTGCTCGATCTGGTTCGCGTGGCTTTGCAGGTGCTGCGGCAGGATTTTGCTGCGCGCACGCACTTCTGCGGCCGTGACGGGCTCCACGACGGTGCCGACATTGCACACGAAAGCCGCGTGGCGGCCGGTGGGGAGCACGTTGTGCCGTTTATCCGGCGTTCCGTTGAAAAGAGCCTGTAAGCGCGGCATGCGGCCGTGCAGCGCCTGATGATGCAAAGCGCCTTTCACATCCAAAAGCGGCAAAACAGCCTCGCCGAGCGCGCCGCGATGAATCGCGCCGACTCGCACGCTGCCGCGCTTGGCGCAATACGCGTTCCATTCGGCCTCACCGCCGCCATCCGCCGTCGCGCCGCTCCAGTTGTCGCTGGGATCGGCGTTTGGGCGCGGCAAAAGCATGTTGAAGCAGTCATTGCCACCCGTGAGGAAAATGCAGACCAGCGCGCGATAATCGGAAGCGCCCGCATCCGCTGCGGCGAGCTCCGAAAGGCCGCGCAGCGACATCCACGTGGACAACGGCGCCGCACCCAGGCCGGTGAGGCCTGCGCTGCGGTGGAGGAAGTCGCGTCGGTTCATGGTGGATGATTTAGCGCAGCACGGCGGCGTCGGGCATGGCCCAGAGGAGTTGCACGGCGGCGCGTTCGCGGTGCCAGGCATCGGTGCTCTCCATGTAAGTGGGGTCCGCTTTGCTGCGGAGCAGCTCGAACAAATGCGCGCGCGTGCTCGCTGACAGGCGGCCGTGGCAGAGCAGCACGTTGAGTTTGTCGAGGAAGGCATTCACCTCCGCTTCGTCAGTGGACTGGAGTTGCGTGCGCTTTTCAAAGTGAAGACGCAGCGCTTTGCCGCGCAGATCGAGCGTGCTGCCGCGCGGGCGGACGGTGGGGCTGCGGTAGAGATTGGCGAGCCACTTCTTGGGTTCAGCGGTGGCCTGCGTCGAGTTGAAGCCGATGGCCTCCAGCGGAGGGTTCGCGCTATGCGCGGTATCCGTCCACACGCGACCCACGGTGGCCGTCATCGTCGATGCGCTGGCGAGTTGCAGCTCTGGCGAAACGAGGCCTGCATTCACGATCAGGCCCGGCTGCGCGTAGCCCGGCAGGAAGAAGCTGAACACCGATGGCGCGGTGAAAGGCGTCTGCAGCAGATCATTGAAGGGATGCGAGCTGTCGCTGCGCACGAGATGCCCCCAGCCCCACGGCGGGCCATCGAGCGGATGCTGCGTGGTGCTGCGCAAATCATAACGCCCGCCGCTGTACTCCCGACCCCCGCGAAACGCGCGCATGAGGCTGATCAGTCGCAGCATCGGGTCCTTCACGCGACCGCTGGCGGGACTCTCCGATGTGCGTGCCTCCGCATCCATCAAGATGGCCTTCACCACCTCCGCGAGTTGCTTCGGAGAGTCGTTGTGTGTTTGAAAAACCGTCGCCACGCGCCGCACGTAGTCCGGCGTGGGATTCGACATGACGAGATGCTGGATGAGCAGCTTGGAGATGAAGGGCGCGACGTTTGGATGCTTCGCGATGTGCGCCACCGCCGTGCGCACCTCCGCCTCGCAGACCGCGGCGGTTGGTTGATTGCCCATCGCTGGCAAATGCAGGCCGAGGAAGCGTTTCTCCCGCGTCTCATGCATCGCGGCGTCCATTTTCAGCGGCAAAGTCACGCCGGGGAGATTGCGCGTGCGGTAGCGCAGCCCGGTGAAGACGCGCGAGAGCTGGCGCACGTCCTCCTGTGTGTAAGTCGGGATGCGTTGGCCTTTAGCATCGAGTTTCGGCGTGCCATCGGCATTCAGCTCCTCCAGCCCGATGCTGAAGAGCTGCAAAATCTCGCGCGCGTAGTTTTCATCCGGCAGGCGCAGCTCGGTGACGCCATCTTGGGCGAGCTTCGCCTTCTCATTGTCCACGTAGGTCAGCCAGGAGGCCATGAGCGGATGAAACGTCACCGCGGTGAGCAGTTCGGTGAAGTTCCCAAACGCATGCAGGCTCAGCAGGTCGTAATAATTCCCCAGCGCCGGGATGCCCGGCACGCCTGCCGCGCCTTGAATGTCCGAAACGACGAGGATCTGGCTCAGTGCCCATGTCGTGCGCTGGCGGAGCTGGTCGGTGTCAAACAGCGCGCGCCGCAGCCAGGCCTCGTCCCCGCCGGCCTCCATCGCCACGCTGCGGCAGGTGCTCTCCACCGCGCCCGCGTAGCCGGGATTGCTCGTGCGATGATACGCCTCCGTGAGATGATACGGCCACGCGGGCGTGGCGTGATACGGCTCCGTCCATTGCACGGGCGGCGTCAGTTGCGCCTGCCAAAGAGGACGATCCAGCACCACCTTTCGCCAGTGTAGATAGAAGACATACGGCTCGATGCCGCGCTTCGGGAACTCCTTGGCCAAAAACGGCCCTCGCTCATGCGGATCATGCTTGGGCACCTTCCCCTGATAGCCCGGCCAGCGCCGATCCAGCTCCGCAAAGCTGCGCAAGTCGAACGGCACCAGCTTGGCCACGGGTTCTTCGTTTTGATCGTCCCACTCGAACCACAGATTCTGCCAGCGAAGGCCCGGGCACGTGCCGTCGAGCCAGCGATACTCCATGAGCTGGCCTTCTTCGCGAAACGACTCCTTCTCCGCCATCTGCCGTTCGATCCACGTCTCAAGGCCGATCAGTTTCACCTCCGCGATCGTCTCCCAAGTCGGCCCCCACGACGCCTGCGCGAGGAAGCGCGACGCCTCGGCCTCGGTCACCGCATGCGCGACGCCTGCCCCGGAAAAACCGAGGCCGAGCAGGCAAAGCAGTGCGGCGCATCTCCACATGCGGAAACAAAACGCCAATGCGCCGCCTTGGAAACCCCCAAAGCGTCAGGAAAATCTGCGCAGCCCGGAAAGTAGAGTCGGTTCATTCCTCCGCGTGGCCGAAATCCTCCGCGCGTGACATCTCGTGTTGTCTTTCGTGTCAGGACACGGCTAGACTGCGCGTAATGCCGCACCCTCGCATGAACTCACGCCTCCTCGCCCCGGCTCTGGGCCTCCTTGTTTGTCTCAGCCATCCCACCCTCGCGCAGCAGGCCCCACCCGAGGAGGCAGAGCCGCAGCGTCCGCTGCCCACCGGCGAGGCCGTGGCCTCGACGCCCAAAGAATGGGCTGGCATCGTGAACATCGAGGTCTCCTTCCTCTTTCCCGATTACCGCGAGCCCTGGAACGCCGGCCAGACCTCCGGCGGCACGGGCACCGGCTTCCTGATCGGCAAAAACCGCTTCCTCACCAACGCGCACGTCGTCAGCAACGGCACACGCATCGTCATCCGCACCACGGACGATCCAAAGCCGCATCCCGCGCGCATCGTGCACATCGCGCATGATTGCGATCTCGCCGTGATCGAGGCGGAAAACGGCGCGCCTTTTGAAAAGATGCAGCCGATGACCTTCGGCGGCATTCCGCGTCTGAACACGGAGGTCATCGCCATCGGCTACCCCATCGGCGGCGACCGCATGTCTGTGACGCGCGGCGTGGTCTCCCGCATCGACTTCCGCACCTACAGCCACAGCGGCGTGGACTCGCACCTCTGCATCCAGGTGGATGCCGCCATCAATCCGGGGAACAGTGGCGGCCCCGTCGTGCAGGAGAGCAAAGTCGTCGGCGTGGCCTTCCAGGGCCTCAGCGGACGCGCCGCGCAAAACGTCGGCTACATGATCCCTGTGCCCGTCATCACGCGCTTCCTTAAAGACATCGAAGACGGCCGCTACGATCACTACGTCGATCTCGCCGTGAGCGATTTCCCGGTGGAAAACGCCGCACAGCGCCAGGCGCTCGGCTTAAAGGACGACGGCGTCGGCGTGCTCATCGGCGATGCGGAGCCCGGGGGCAGCCTAGGTGGAATCGTGAAGACCGGGGACGTGCTCCTCGCCATCGATGGCAATCCCGTGCTCAACAACGGCCTCGTCCGCCTCGGCGGCGACCTCGTGAACATGAATGAGATCGCCGAGCGTAAATTCGCCGGGGACGAGATCAAGGTCACGCTGCTGCGCGATGGCAAAAAGCAGGACGCCACCGCCAAGCTGAAGCGCTTTGATCCTTACGTGAAGCTCGGCGCGCAGTATGACCAGCGCCCGCGCTACCTCGTCTATGCCGGCCTCGT
>Ga0315904_10013689_pt1 | contig 10145 bp, 12 predicted proteins | sample LakEriMetagenome_6_FD_203529 | JGI IMG/M metagenome (GOLD analysis project Ga0315904, IMG submission 203529) | Freshwater fungal communities from buoy surface, Lake Erie, Ohio, United States - Buoy 12 MA120 | ecosystem: Environmental > Aquatic > Freshwater > Lake | place: USA: Lake Erie, Ohio...
AAATGAGTGGAAGGCGCTTGCATCTGCTAATGATGCTATTCGTGCTCGTGCTAAAGACGCACTAGTTTCTGCTGATGCACACTATACAAAACTAATTCAGCAGGCATATGAGGTTATAGATGATGCTACAACAACAGCAAACCTTAATGCAAAAACAACGGCTATTAAACTTGTTATGGACATAGAGTCAAAGCGAATAGATATGCTCCAAAAGGCTGGACTGCTTGAAAACAAAGAATTAGCAGAAGAGATGGTAGAGATTGAAAAACGACAGGAAGTCCTTGTTGGAATTCTTCGTGATATAGCATCAGAACATCCAGAGGTTCGTGATTTAATTATGCATAGACTTTCTGCAATTGCTAAAGATGGAGAAGTGATTACGGTTGTCCACAATGTTCAATGAATTTCTTGAGGCATTACAGGATAATCATTTTGAAGAAACTCCTGTAGATGTAAAAACATTTGTAGAGTCTCCAGATTATTTGGGGCAGCCTCCACTGTCCTCAATTCAATATGACATTGTTGAAGCAATGAGCCAGATCTATCGTAAAGAAGATTTACAGGCTTTGATGGGTACAGAGCAAGGAGAAAGACACTATGCTAAATATACAAAAAATGAAATTATTCTTCAGCTCGGAAAAGGCTCTGGGAAAGATTTTGTTTCTACTGTTGCTTGTGCTTACGTTGTGTATAAGCTTTTATGCCTTAAGGACCCAGCAAGATATTACGGTAAACCTAGTGGCGATGCCATAGATATTATTAACGTTGCTATCAACGCAGAACAAGCAAAGAATGTTTTCTTTAAGGGATTTAAAACTAAGATTGAAAAGTCTCCATGGTTTGCTGGAAAAAATGAACCAAAAGTAAACTCTATTGGTTTTGATAAATCTATAACAGTTTATTCTGGTCACTCTGAGCGTGAATCTCATGAGGGTCTTAACCTTTTTATGGCGGTACTTGATGAGATTTCTGGATTTGCTACAGAAGTAGGAACAGGAAACGATCAAGGCAAGACTGCTGATAATATTTATAAAGCATTTAGAGGTACTGTTGATTCTCGTTTTCCAGATCTTGGTAAAGTCGTTCTCCTATCATTTCCTCGTTATAATGGAGACTTCATTTCAAAACGGTATGAAGATGTAATTATGGAAAAAGAAGTAATAGAACGTAGGCATAAGTTTATTATTAATGAAGAATTACCAGAGGGACCTGACAATGAATTTGAGATTGTATGGGAAGAAGATCATATTCTGTCTTATAAATACCCTAGAATGTTTGCACTAAAAAGACCTACATGGGAAGTAAACCCTACTAGAAAGATTGATGATTTTAAGATAGCATTTTTAACAGATTTGGGAGATGCAATGATGCGTTTCCTCTGTACCCCAACATATTCATCTGATGCATTTTTTAAGCAGAAGGAAAAACTTGAAAAATGTATGACGCTTAGAAATCCTGTGGATAATCACAGGAGATTTGATTTGTCTTTTAAGCCAGACCCTGATAAAATATATTATATCCATGCAGACCTTGCACAAAAGCATGACAAATGTGCAGTAGCAATTGCACACGTTGAGCGATGGGTGAACATACAAGTAATCAAAGATTACGAGCAGGTTGCACCTATTGTTGTTGTTGATGCCGTTGCTTGGTGGGAGCCAAAAGTAGAAGGTCCAGTAGATCTTTCTGAGGTAAAAAAGTGGATTATAAATCTTCGTAGAGAAGGTTTTAATATTGGTATGGTTACATTTGACCGTTGGCAGTCCTTTGATATTCAACAGGAGCTAAAGGCGGTAGGAATGAGAACCGATACCGTTTCAGTAGCCAAGAAACATTATGAGGATTTGGCTATGATGGTATATGAAGAGAGAATCGCAATGCCTATGATTCCTTTGCTTCTTGAGGAGATGAGTGAGCTTAAGATTATGAAAAATAATCGTGTTGACCATCCTCGCAAGAAGTCAAAGGACTTAGCAGATGCCGTTTGTGGGGCGGTATTTGGGGCAATATCGCATACAAGTAGAGACTCTAATCTAGAGATTGATGTTCATACTTGGAGTTCTGCCTCCCGACTTGCAGAAAAGCAAAGGGGTATGGTAGAATTGGATTCTGGGGAAATTCCTGACGATGTTCAAGAATACCTTGGGGAGTACAAATTAATTTAAACAAAATGAATAATACAAGGAGAAAAATGAATTCATTTAAGAAGATTGCTCTTGGTCTGGTTGCAGCCATGACTTTGGGCACATTGGTCGCAACACCTGCAAGTGCTGCTGTAATGACAGTTGCCGTAACTCTTGATGGAACAGCAAATACAACTGCTTCCGCAATTGCTACACCTGCTGCATTGCCAGTACCTGCGGATAATACAGTAGATGCTGCAGATGCTCTAAAGTTTGTCGCAACAGTTGATACAGGAACATCAGTTACTGTTACTACAACTAATGCAACAATCGTATCAGCATTGCATACTGCTGCTGCACCAGTTTCAGCAACATCAGGATCATCATCTTTGACAATTGCTACAGGAACTGGAACAACCGCAACGTTTTATGTATATACTAAAACGACAGCAATTGGTACAGTGGTTATCAGTAACCAGGGTACAACACTAACATATTATGTTCAGGGAACAGCAGGAAAGATTAATACTCTTTCACTTTCTGCTGCTGATGCTGGAACAACCTCAAGCGTTGTAACTGCAACAGTAACTGCAACAGACGTATTTGGAAACAAGGTATCTGGTAAGGGCCTAACAGCACTTGTTGTTGGTGGAACTCTAGATACAACTACTGCAACAACTGGATCAACATTGACAAATTTTGGTCAGGCAGACTTTAAGGTAACTCTTCCAACAACAGGTTCTTCAACCCTTGTTGTATCTGTTACAAATGCTGCTGATGTTGCATCTGTAGTTACAGGTTTCAATACAGTAACTTCTAGCGTAGTTAAGACAATCACAGTCCGTGATCTTCTTGGCGAACTTGCAGCCCAAAAGGCTATTGCAGATGCAGCAGTTGCTGCAAAGGCAGTAGCAGATAAGGCACTTGCTGATGCATTGGCTAAGGCTGCTGCAGATGCTGCTGCTGCTAAGGTTGCTGCAGACGCTGCAGTAAAGGCAGAGGCTGACAAGGCTGCTGCTGCTGCTAAGGTTGCTGCAGACGCACTTGCTGCAAAGGATGCTCAAATCGCTAAGTTGACAGCAGATAATGCTGCTGCTGTTGCTAAAATGAAGAAGGCATTCAATGATCTTGCAAAGAAGTGGAATGCAAAGAATCCAAAGGCAAAGGTTGCTTTAGTTAAGTAATACCTTTTCTTTTAGAAACTGAGCGGGAGAGAAATCTTCCGCTCTTTTTCTATTTAATTAATGATATAATTTGTTCTAGGAGTACCCCCAATTGAATAGATTATATCGTCTTACCTTAACCTTTATATTGATGTTTGGGTGGTTATTTTTAACACCTGCTTATAGCGACGACCCTCTAAGCTTAGCAAATCAAGAAATACAAGATTTAAATAATAGCATAGACGATTTAAATTATAAAGACGAGTTTATATCATTAATAGATGTAGCCGAAAATAAATATGATGCAGCAGTTGCTGCAAAACAAGCAAAAGATACAGCATATAGCCAGCATGATGAGGCGGTTGCTGCAGAAGCCACAGCATTATCTGAAAAAAATACAGCACAATCGGCGGTAGATGGGCAAACCGTAATAGTTGCTACTGCTCTTACACATAAAAATGATGCCCAAGATGAACTAGATGTAGCCACAATTAATTTAAATACAGCAAATACAAACCTTCAAACTGCTCAAAATGCTGTAAATAATGCTGGATCGGCAGGGCTACAATATACTGTATATCATCTATTAAGAGATGGCTATGTTAATGGACAGCATATAGCAGTACCTGGCTCTGTTATATGTACTGGCGTTTGGAATTCCGCTTCTATGAATCTTCCAGTTTGTGGATACTATGAAGACATTATTGTTAAATTTACTGGAAAGATTACAGTGCCATCAGATTGGACAAGCGTGTACTTTGCGGGTTACACAGACGACGGATTTAGAATGTATGTTGACGGACAGCTGGCTGTTGATAATTGGGTAGAACAAGGTGTCACATGGAGCCCATACTCTCCAATATATAATGTTAGCCAAGATAAAACTTTAGATGTAGAAATATGGTGGTACAACGGTGGAGGCCCAGGGTCGTATCTTCTTGGTTGGTCAATTCCTGGAGGTTGGACTACAGCAGGATGTGCGTATACTGGTGGATGGGGCGTAGGATTTAGCTGTAACCTTAATACATTTTCTTATGGGTCTGGTGCAACACAACAACAATTAGATAATTTAACTGCTGCACAGCAAGCACAATCTGTAGCACAACAAACCTATAATACTAAATTATCAGTACGTAATGATAAATTATCTGTGTATAATTCTGAGGTATTTACATTAAATACATATAATCAAACTCTAACTACAAAGACTACTGCATATGATAATGCAGTTACTAATAGCTTAAATAAACTAACTGCTAAAAATAATGCTATATCTATATATGATCAATCTATTATAGATTTAAATAGTGCTATTGAAGATGCTTGGAATTATTATGAAGAACAAATGGCTAGAGAAATTGCTATTGCATTAGCTCAGGCTGCTGCAGCTGCTAACCAACCAACAACAGAACCAACACCAGAGCCTTCACCAGAGCCAACAGAAGAAATTACTCCAGAGCCAAGCCCTGAGCCATCTCCTGAGCAAACTGAACCAGTCGATCCCACTCCAGAGCCAAGTTCTGATACCACAGATGAACCGAAGCCAGAACCAACTGATGATCCTGAGCCCACTCCAGAGCCTTCACCAGAGCCATCACCTCTGCCATCGGATATAGATCCAGATCCAACTCCTGAACCAGAGCCAACTCCTGACGAACCTTCTGAAGAACCACAGGACAATGTTATCATAACAGATAAAGAGTTATTAGAATTAATTCCAGAAAAAGGAACGGGTACTGCAGAAGATCTTTCTGGTGTGATAGCCAATTTAACAAGCAAAGATAATAAATTAGTTACATTAACACCAGAGCAAGTTGCTGCAGTTAGCCAAACCCTAGTTGCCTTAACAAATGAAGCAAAAGCAGAAGTTGCACAGGATTTAGGAATTAAGTCATCTGAAGTTGCTGTAATTGCTGCTGCTATGAAAGATAATCCAGAATTGGCTACAGCATTTGTAGAATTTAAAGATAGAGAGGCAGCAGCTGAAGGAGCAACAATGCCTTATACGCTAGCCGATGCTACAACAGAGGTTCAAACAGAAGCATTTTTATCTGATCCAATAGGAGCAATATTAGATATAGATTTAAGTAAAGTATTAAATCCATCAGAGTGGGGCAAGGATATGACAGATGATCAAAGAGAAAAAGCTCAGGAAGTAGTTATTCCTGTAGTTATTGCATCAAATATCGTGGCTGCAGCCATGACTAGGAGGATATAATGAAAATAATAAAGGCTATCTTTAATTATTTTTGGGAAGCAGTTAAGGAAAGTATAGCTCAGGTGTGGACCCTGCTAGGGTTCTTTATTGCCTGGCTTACCCTAACTGGCACTGCTCAGCAGGTAGTAGGGGTAGCCACACTGGCCGCTACTGCCCTTTGGCTGGCTACAATCCCACTTCGTAAAGAAGAATAACTGGTATAATGGTGGGTATGCTAAGGATAATTGGAATTGCCCTACTTGGGGTATTACTGACAGGTTGTGGCTATGATGGCCAGTACCGCTATCCTTGCCAAGATCCAGCAAATTGGGATAACAAAGAATGTAATCCACCTATTTGTGAGCCTACAGGAACATGCTCAAGAGATTTAGTTGGACAAGAAACATGGGATGAATATCAGAAAACAAAAGGGGTAGAGAATGAATAAAGAACGTTTATCACCACAAGACCTAGATGCTAGATTAAAGTTTATTCTTGGTATCACATTAGGTTCTATTTTATTTTTAACATCAATTGGAATCCTTTACGGATTGCTTTTTGTAAGCCAGCCAGTTGGAGCACAGTCAGAGAATGACAAGATGTTCTTTAATGTGCTTGGATCAGTAGCAACATTTATTACAGGAACTTTGGCAGGTCTGTTAATTGGACAGTCTGGTGCTAAAGATATTATGAAAGCACAGCTTGATAATAAAGAGATGGATGCTAAGAATACACAAGCAGATAAAAAGCTTGAATCAGAATTATCAATTAATGAACTAAAGGCAGATGTAGAAGCAGATGCAGTTCGTGCACGATTAGCTAATAAGCCTGATGGCGCAATGCCAGCAGAACAGCCAGTTGATACAGATTGGGATAAGGATTAATATGACAGACTTTCCAGTACCAGCAGAAACAGCAAAAGCACCTAAAGGAACGGCTGCTCGTTTAATTCAGGTTGCTAAATCACAAGTTGGATATATTGAAGGTCCAAAAGACAACGAGACAAAGTATGGAGCGTACACCAAGGCAAATTTCCAACCTTGGTGTGGAAGTTTTGTAATGTGGTGTGCAAACGAAGCAGGTGTCAAGGTTCCAAATACAGTTTATACTCCAGGTGGTGCAGCAGCGTTTAAGAAGGCTGGATCATGGATTGACGGAGATATTGCTGATCCTGAGCCAGGAGATATTGCCTATTTTGATTTCCCCTCTGATGGCGTTGACCGCATTTCTCATGTCGGAATTGTTATTGAGGATAATGAAGACGGGACCGTTTGGTGTATTGAAGGAAATACTACTGGAGACGGTAAAAAGGGAAGCCAGAGAAATGGCGGAGAAGCCTGTAAAAAACTTCGTGCATATAAGAAGAATAAAAAGAATGTTCAGGTATCCATAGTAGGTTTTGGTCGTCCTAAGTTTAAAGGGGCTGCTAAGGCCGAATCTGGGCCATCTGAGGCGGTATCTGAGCCAAAGACCTGCCCTACCTGTGGTCAAAATATCAAATAAAGCCTATTTGACGTATTAAAAACTTCTTGATATACTAGAGTAACGAGAAAATCTAGGGGTAGGCATGACTTGTATCGCAGGCATAACAAAAGAAGGCAAAGTTTATTTTGCTGGAGATCGTGGAGCATCTGAAGGAAACTATACTGTTCCTATAGATAGACCTAAAATCTGGAAAAATGGTCCATATATATTTGGATTTGCTGGAACTTTTGATGCTCAAGTTGTTCAATATAACTTTAATCCCCCAACGCCTGAAGGTAATTTAGATAAATTTATGCATACCAAATTTCTTAAGGCTCTTAAATCATTTTATACTGAATGGGATATCGGCGGTAAAGATTCAGAAATGTCTTTATTGATTGGTGTTAAAGGTAAATTATATGAACATGAAGCAGAGGGTTTAACTATGATTTCCTATGACAGAGATTATATTGTTATAGGATCAGGGGCAGACTACGCTATGGGTTCTCTTCATGCCACCCGCAACCACAAGGATCCAAAGCGTAGGCTTGCTCTTGCATTAGATGCTGCCTGTGAATTAAGCACATCTTGTATTGGTCCAGTTGACTTTTTAAACGGATAAGGGTAGAATTATAGTATGAATCATATACATGAAGAAGACCTGTCTCCAGAAGAGCAGGAGTTTGGCATATGGTTAGAAAACGGCATCGAAAGAGGCTGGGTAAGTGGTCCATATTGTGCTACACATGATGGCGGTATGGAATATATGAGTGAAGAAGAATTGGAAGATTGGGAAGCAGGAGGCGACCCATGCCAACACGTAATTAGAATAATGGTATAGGAGAATAATGAAAAAATTAGCAGTGGGGATTGTTGCAGTACTTGGACTTACGCTTTTACAGGCGGTACCAGCTAAAGCAGCAGGAGAAACTATTGTAATTATTGATACAGTTCTAGACACTTCTCGTCCAGAACTAAAGAGTAATATTGTACACGAAGTATGTATTACTGAAAGCAGACGTTGCTCAAATCAAAAATCAATGGAGCAAGAAGGTCCAGGAGCAGCATCTCTACAGCCTGGCCTTACAAATCTTATTTATTCAAATAAAGATATGAGACATGGAACTGATATTGCTCTTACTGTAAAAGCAGTAGATCCAAATGCACGAATTATCTTTATTAGAACTACTGGTGTTGATGTTCTGTCTAATGGTAGAACTTCTATTGCACATGCAAGCAATATGAAGCATCTTGCAAAACCACTAAACTGGGTTGCACAGAATAAATCTAAATATAATATTGCTGCAGTAGTTATGTCAAAAGCATCTAATGCTTGGGGTGCAGGAACTTCTTGTGTACCACGCAAAGATGATGAGCAGTTGGTTGCAGCAATTAAAAATGTAACAAGTCTTGGAATTGCTGTGATGGCTGGTACTGGTAATGATCGTAACTTTACTCGCACAAGATTTCCATCATGTGTTCAGGAAACAATTTCTGTTAGTTCTGTTGTAGATTGGCAAGAATCAATTGATGAAATTCAAGCCAACCATTCTAGCGATGTTGACTTTTATGCTCTAGGATTTTGGAATCTTCCTACAGGAAGAACAACTGGAACATCATTGGCCAATGCTGCTCTTGCTGCGTATTGGGTAAAGAACTATAAAGGTTCATATCAAGCAACATATGACTATCTTAAGTCAATTAGCAAACCACTTAATGGTGGAAAAGTATCTGCTAATTCTTTTATTGATATAAAGAAGTAATAGAGTTTGGGGATTAGCTCAGCAGGCAGAGCGGGAAGCTGTTAACTTCTAGGTCGCAAGTTCGATCCTTGCATCCCCAGCAAATGGCCCATTAGCTCAGTTGGTTAGAGCGCTACCCTGTCACGGTAGAGGTCGACAGTTCAAGTCTGTTATGGGTCGCTTTGCCTCCCTAGCTCAGTGGTAGAGCATCCGCCTTGTAAGCGGAAGGTCGTCAGTTCAATCCTGACGGGGGGCTCTGTGATATAATAGTATTGTTCCCGCCAATAGGGGGAACATAAAATGAAACTCGCTGAAAAGGAGAATAAAATGGTAAGTTCATTTGCATGGGACCTTTTTAAGGATCCCTTTTTTATTGGCTTCAATCGTGAGATGGAGCGTCTAAGTAATGTACAGTTGGCTTCTCGCCAAGTATCGTATCCTCCATATGATCTAGTAAAAGTTGATGATGATAACTTTAAGTTATCTTTAGCTGTTGCTGGATTTTCAAAGGATAATATTTCAGTTACAGTAGATAACTCTACACTAATCATTAAAGGCGATAGTTCTTTAGAATCTGAAGAAGAAAAGTCTGAAGTTCTACATAAGGGTATTGCTGCACGTAAATTCACAAGAACTTTTGCTCTTGGTGAATATATGGAAATTACTGGCGCTGAAATGAAGGACGGTATGCTTCATATTGATATTGAACGTATTGTTCCAGAAGAGAAGAAGCCAAAAGAAATTGCTATTAGAGTCGCTAAGAAGTAAAGCGGTATAATAGAAGTCCCCGCATGGGCCTTGGGATGGATTAGTTACCCATTTTATTAATCGGGCCATCGTGCTTGAATTCCCATGCGGGGCTTATTAAACTTCAGATATAATTAAAGTGCTATGACTGAAAAAGAACTAGCACACTATAATAAGCAGCAGTTTAAAAAGAAGCTTGCTGAAATAAAGACAGCAAGTGGATGTGTTGACTGCGGAGAAAGTAACCATATAGTTTTAGATTTTGATCATATTAGAGATAAAAAGTATAATGTTTCTAGAATGATTCACGACGGATTTTCATGGAAGGCTATTATGAAAGAAATTCAAAAGTGTGAAGTTGTTTGTGCCAATTGTCATAGAATTCGCACATATGCTAGATTGACAGCAAGAACAGCATAAGGTATAATTTATATATGCCAACATACGAGTATAAGTGTATTACCTGCAATATGGTAACTGAGTTTCAAAGAGGTTTTGGAGAAGATAGAGAGCCTACATGCTGCGGATCAACTATGCAGCGGGTTTGGTCATCTCCAGGCGTATTGTTTAATGGTTCAGGATTCTATTCAACCGACAACAGAAAGTAGATGTATAATATAATTATGTCTAGACCAATAGTAAAAGATCATCCAAGTGCACAAAATAATAATGTTGATAAGGAATATATCCTTAATGCACTAGATAGATG
>Ga0315904_10013690_pt1 | contig 10145 bp, 16 predicted proteins | sample LakEriMetagenome_6_FD_203529 | JGI IMG/M metagenome (GOLD analysis project Ga0315904, IMG submission 203529) | Freshwater fungal communities from buoy surface, Lake Erie, Ohio, United States - Buoy 12 MA120 | ecosystem: Environmental > Aquatic > Freshwater > Lake | place: USA: Lake Erie, Ohio...
AAGCTGCTCGAAGGGGCCCATCCAGAATCCACTGTTTAACGTTAGTTCCCTTAGGGTAGTAGATCTGGAAAAGATCGTTTCTAGCGTGTCTGTTTTCGATAAAGTGTTCTTTTGTTGCACTGATACCTTCGTTTAAAAGTTTTGTAAATGTTCCCCAGTGTTCGTTGGTAAAGCTGAACACTAAGGTAAGAAACATGCGCTCGTGATTGTCTGTTACCTTCTGCATGAATTCACAGAACGGGTGTTCGTGCCAGTGTAGCCTGTGAGAGAAGATTTGATATTCGTCCTTGAGCAGTGGATCCTGGCGATCGTCGAATTTCTGACAGAACTCGAAGAACTTTTCTATCCTGTCTTCAAGCGGCCAGTCCTTCATCCACGAGTCCTTGGGTTTTTTACCCTTAAATTCTACTTTGCACGTATTATTGTAAAGTATTTGGCTCATAATGTGTAAAGTGTTTTAGTTGAAATGTGCACAGTGTTTCGGTCTAAATGTGCACAGTGTTTTGTTTATAGGTTGTAAAGTATTTTTACCTTCTCTTTGTATTGGTCTTCGGTCATGCCTACAGACTTGATGATCTTGTCGTCCGAAGGATGCTCTTTGATACCGTTAAATGAAGGGATCAGGTTAAGATCAAGCATTGCCCTCTGTCTTCCGTACGGGTGATCTTTGATAGACGAACTGTTCCACACGTGATCGAAATCTAGGTGATCGTAATCTGAACCAGGTTTTACGTAATTCTCTACCCACCTGATGAAGTCACACGCAACGTCCTCCATGTTGTAAGGTACACCGCCCGTATCTTCGTACACTTTCTGCATAACAGAATCCAAGAAAGTCTCTTCATCCATTCTGGTTGACTTCTTCGCTAGGTAACTGATACACTCTTTGGCATTTGTACCGTAATAGAACACGCTCTCACGATTAACAAAATCAGGGAACCAGTCAGCAATGTCAGCGATGAATGCTGCGTACTGAAACTTGAAAGCTCTAAGTCCGTGATCCTTGTTCCACTTGAACATGAAATCGCCTACTTCCCTCAAATCTTTCTTACCTCCCTGCTCCAAGAAGTTTGCAACGTCTTCGGCCAGCTGAGGAACGAATTCGCAAAGGAAATAATCTCCTCCACGCTTGTACTTACCCTGTGGCTTAGGAAAGCTAGGGAACTGGTAACCGATAGACGTGTAGAACGGTCTCCATGCTCCCTTGATGATATCCACCATCTGAGGTATATTATCCGCTTCGTGCATCTGAAACAGAAGTGTGTTGTGATAGCCAGAGGGTTTGGTTGCGTAATTGATTGCGGATCCTGTAAGCCTGTGAAATAGGAACAGGTAGATCCACTCTTTGAGTTCAAACACATCGCGTTTACCTGTCCAGTTCTTGGCGATGGTTTCCCTCTGTTTGAAGCAGAGACCCTGCTCCATCTTTTTCCAATAAGGATGATCTTCTGACCAACCGTAGAAAACGTCGTTGACGATTTGAGAGAATCCTGCGTACTTCCTTTCTACCACATCGTAAAGTTCAACGTGACACATTAGGTCGTCAGGAATGCCGCAAGTTGCGTGCTTCTCGACTCCCAAGTTGCAGAGTTCCTGCTGTCTTTTTGCTAAATTGTAGTAGTGTAAAAATTCTTCGTAGTACCTTGTGGGTTGTATCCACTTTGAAGACGGTCGTGTTGTCATTCGAAACTGTATTTTTGTTTTTCCTGTCCTTTATAAATATCTTGAGCTGATAAATTTCTAGCTTTTATACGTTCAAAAACTGCGTTAACTGCGTTCTTATAGAAGCTCTCGTCGCTGACCAACGGACCGTCCTCGTTTACCCACTCTTCCTTAGCGTGACCGAATCCCATGATCTTGATGTTCTTGTGACCTGGTTGTTTTGCCGCGATCGCTTTTACCTTCTCTATGGCTTCTAACTGAGTCCTTGCCATAACGCAACACGTATAATCCCTACACACGTTCCAGTTGTTTATGATGTGCCTCTCGTCTACGTAGTGCAGATAGTACACAAGCATCGGTTGCCAAGGAGAAGACTCTCGTTTCTCTCGCTCCATTTCTGCCCTTGCCCAATCCACGTACCAGTTAAGAACGTGATCCTCGACTTGCGTATCGTACTGGTATAATTGAAACACTTTCCAAGAGTCTAGCGCATACTTGCCGATTCCGTGCAATTTCTCTAGTTCAAAAAGAGGGATTTGGGTAGTTTCGTACTTTCTAACCAACTCTATCCACTGCATGCAAAACTTCTTCCACTGTTTGGCTCGCTTGTTGTAAAAACCAAGGATCTTGATCATGGAAGATATTTCTGAATCCTCAGCCAAAAACAATGACTCTGCTGTAGGAAACCTTTCGAAGAATTCGTGTCTGATCTGGTCTACCTGTTTGTGGCTGGTCTGATTGAGCATAAAGCAAATCATGAGCATCTTCCAAGGATCCTCTCGATACTCTTCTTGCCTAGTGTTGTAGGGGGAGGTTGGTAACTTGTACATAACTTTTATTTAGGTAAATGTACACCAATAAATAATAACGGAGAAATTTATTTTCTTAGTATAATATGCCTAAGATAGAAGCTTCCACAGAGTTCTGTTTATCAAAAGCATCCCTTTCCCAGGGTCTCTTTTCGTATTCGTCTTCCAAAGCAAATGTGTAGTCTTCTCCGTCCCAAATCATTTGTTCGTTCTCGTAGACCAACTTACCCGATTCGTACTGCTGAATGTGTACTATTTCGTGAGCCATAACTTGTATCGCTTCTGCCCTACTCAAAGATCCAGAGAACAGATAATACACGCCGTTGAACTTTCTGATGTGAGCTTTTAACTCTCCGCTGAATTGATTCTTAGCAGCATCTGTCAGATCGTTTATCACGACAGTCACTCCGTTTATGCCTGCTGCGTCCAATCCTACGGCCAATATAGTGTCATAGTAGTGAAGACGATCCAAAGAATTGACAACAGAATTGTTTGTGGGAAGTTCTATCTGATTGAAGTATTCTTCTCTGTCGTCGTTAGTCAAAGATACGATAGTTACAGTCAATACGGCAAGGATCAACAATCCTATACCGACTTTTTTATAGTCCAGTTTCATAACAATAAATAGTAGTCAGGACAGGATTCGAACCTGCAAGAACTCTTTTTATTCTTCACTCTGGTTACTGTATTTCACCAGCCATGGCTTTACCAATTCCGCCACCTGACTAAGGAGCCGATCTTTCCCGGCAGTCAACAGAGCTTGAGACTTACCTACGCATCGTGAGGTACTCTGTGTGTTCGTTAGCATTGCCTAATCATGGACCGGTGTGATTTCGGTTGCCGTGCGTGTCAAAGTTTTAGGAAAGCAGGAGATGGGTGCGTGGACACCTGCTTTTACGATTGGCATTTCTAACCGGTATATTAATTCAGCATATTGCATCAGTTCTGACCTGTGTTTGTCATTGTCTAGCAATGGGGTTTACAAGTCCCCTGCTGATTAATGCATTCCAATCAACCTTTTTGCAATCCTATTCTCCAGTGGGATTGCTTTACACCGCTAGCTAACGATCTAGAGGGCGGGTGCGCTTCGTAATCCTTTTCGATACTATCTCAAGGCAATTAGAGAGGCGTTCCTGAGTTTTCGATCCCGTGGCCTGCGGGCTAATAAATTAAAATGGTTGTTACCTTTAGCCTAGGTTACTGCCTCCTGTTGCTAGCAGGACTTCAACCATTTTGTGAGTCGGCACGTGTTCAGTCGCGCTGTAAGGGGAGGATTCGAACCTCCACGCTGCGATTCGATGTTGGACAAAATAGCCGGCTTTGTGGTCAACCCATATCCAAACATCTGTTTCGATTTCAGCGCCCACGAGACGAGTGGGTGTGTCTGCCAAAGTTATAACTGAGATATCCTTCTTTCACCACCTTACAATATTAAAATACTTTGTCTTGCTTGTCTTCCCTGTACTCTTTGAACTTCCTAACCCATGTGAGGCTAGCGTCAACTGCCATCAACACTGGAGCCATCACCAAGATGGCGAGAGTTTCTAGACCAGGAGTAGCGTAAATGGGATCTATTCCTTTTTTGATATAGGATCTGTACATCTTAACGATGCAATAAATAATGCTTACGATCCAAATTGCGTATATCATAACTGATTGTTTAGGTAAATATAAGAAGTTTTGTCTTGCCTGTAAAATATATCTTCCTAGTGTTTACTTCAATCCGAGATTCGATATGAGTATTGCGTTGTCGTCTTGAATATTAGTACACGCGTTTGGAGTGGGACCTATCCACCACAAAGGTAAGCAGCTCGCTCCAATGGAACCCATGATTGGACCGGTTCCGTTAAAATCGCAAGGCTTATAAGTATAGATAAGATTGCAATTTGCGTCCCATTGCGCCTGATGAAGAAGTCCTACTGTATGACCCGATTCGTGAGAAGCGGCTAATCTAATTCTTAATGCGTTAAAAGACATCGTGTTTGAGAACACAAAGCATTCGGGAGCACCTCCAAACATTGAGCCCACGTAAGCGATGCCGGCCACGCCTGGATATATTTCGCTTGAGGTAGTAATTACCACTCTCATTCTCTTGTACTGATTGGCGGCTAAATAAACATTCTCATCAGTAGTAACTGTAATGTTGTATTTTGCAAAATCCTTCTTAACGCTATCTAGAATAGCTTGTATCTGATCGGGATACAGACCGCTTGGCTGACAGTAGTAAGGTGTTGTAACGTTATACCAAGAGTTGTTAGTTGGTAATGTGTACCCATCAAAATCAAGCAATAACACTGACGCTAAAGATGGCTCGTTACCGTAAGGATAAGGATCACAAGCGTCTCCTATCTTATCTCCATCGGTATCTTTCTGATCCGTATTCTTTGTTTTAGGACAGTTATCATTTATATCGGCAACGCCGTCCCTATCAGAATCTCTTAGTTTTGTGCTTCCTCCTCCGCTTCTCGCCATTTCGAACTCCTCTCTTGTTTGGAAAGGATTATTGTTTAGAGGACCAAAATCGCAAATCTCGGGTTTAGTATTGACTAATTTGGTGGATGTGTTTTCTTTTGTGCAAGTGGCGAGAAGCAGTACGATCAATCCTGCAAATACGAGGACGGGCTTTTTCATGGTCTGTTTTTATTGGTTACAAAAAGTCGTAACTAATTAAACAGGGAGGGATCAATAATAAATATCGATTACCTAGCCACCACTACTGGAGAGAGCACAATATTTCCGTCCGAATGTACGGCTTCTATTTGAATCAATACGGGTTGAGAAACCTCTGATTGGGGTTGCACTTGTTCCTGTTTGGTACAGGAGATAAAAAACAGAAGGAATAAAAATATGTATTTCATGGGTTAGAATTTAATAAGCACAGAATATTTTTTGTGACCTGTTGAACCGTAAGGCACGATTCCGTTTGGAAACAGTACGTGAATCCTCTTGAAATTCTTTCCGTCAGGACTGAGCATAATACCGTAGTTCGTGATCGTGTGATCCTCTTCTACATCGAACGTGAGCTTGATAAGGTTTGGACCGATCTTGGTTGCTGTTATGCCTCCAAAAGTAATTGGTAAAACGATGAAAGACTGCAACTCTACCCAACCATTGTCTGGATTTTGCCTACAATTGGCTCCTGATTCTCTCTTTGCTTTGAGTGTAATTTGAGGGGATTGTGGAGCTGTGACTAGAACGACCGTCTCTTGAAGAGGAGTCATTATTTGGGAAGAAGTTGTTCCCATCTTATCGATCTTAATACCTAGATCGCAATTGACTTTGTTGATGATTTTGAAGATGTGGTTACCATTACTGTATCCCGCATACTCAATTCTCAAAACATTGTTTTCGTTTCCTTGTCCTCCGTTTTGCGAATAACAAAACACAGAACACATTAACAATAGAGACAACAAAACTGTTTTCATATACTTAGGGTTTGATTACGGAACTAAATTGGTGGAGATAGTGGGATTCGAACCCACGTCTCCGAAAGCTTTAATAACACCAACTTCTCACATGCTTAGTACTAATTAGCTTTCGTCTTACGTTAGCCCAATGGGTCATTTCGTAAGCTGGTACGATTCTAATCTGCACCGTAAGAGGCCAACCGTATAGGTCGGGGTCCACCACCAGTTTGATTACATGGCCCAAACAGGAATGCCATAAGTGCTGTTCTGTTGCTAGGCTATCAGCTGCCCCTCGCTAACTAGGCTGCTACAGCGTAGTCGGTGCCAACGAAGTCCATAAGATCTTCGAAGGTCATAGTTGACATTTCGTCAGTTATTGTTTAGTATCTTTTAAGGCAGTATACTCAAATGCCTGCATGCGGTATTATCTCGTCATTCGGATCGATACCATGTTATCCCCATATTTTAAAGAGCTATGCGTTGTATTCAGCTGGTGGTTGTTCTGCCCAAAAAGCTTCTTCCATTTCAGAAGTCAAATCGTCATCAGATTGCAAGGTCACAAACCTTGAAGCGCTGAACGATGTATAACCCTCTGGAACCTCTACCTCGTGAAGCAAAAAATTACCATGGCTAGTAATACTAGACACAGTATAAATATTGCCTTCTTCCAAAACGCCTTCGTGTCCTTGAACGCACATTACTTGCATATATTAGATTTTTGATTTTATAGCAAAAGGAGTTTCAACGGTATCCTTTCCGAGCGTTTCCCTCGACATCCCTGAGATTAGGTTACTTTTGGGGCTGCCTAGCAGGATTTCCAAAAACGCCACCTGATCCACCCAATTCCTCGTCCGATTTCAGAGAAACTGTGTCGGCCTTAGCAGAGTCAGTAAGTGCCGGCAAAATCTGCGAAGAATCCGGTCCTGGCACCACAAAGGTGTCGGTAGTAGAAGTTTGTTCTGCACTTCCACCACATGCAGCCAAAGTCAAAGAGGCCGCGAAGATAAGCATTGCTTTTTTCATAACGATTGTTTGTTTTTGTATCTATACAAATGTAAGCCTTTTTGTTGAATCCGATACAGTATATGTTTTCGGTAAGGCTTTTTTTGTGCTCCCTAAGAGACTCGAACTCTTACATCTTACGATACTAGATCCTAAGTCTAGCGCGTCTACCAATTCCGCCAAAGGAGCTTGGAGCCACCTGTAGGAATCGAACCCACAACCCTCTGAGTACAAATCAGATGCTCTACCAAGTTGAGCTAAGGTGGCTTGTGTAGGTGGGACTAACCTACTTCGATCTTGTACTTCGATCATTAAAGTCCTTTTGTTGCGAGGACGGGATTCGAACCCGTGTCATTCGGCTTATGAGACCGAGCTGGAACCATCTCCAGTCCACCTCGCGATATGCTAACATTTTTTTGTATACTAACATAAGTTTTGTTATTGTACAAATTTTTGTTAGTGTGGTCCCTCATGGGCTTGAACCATGGACCCCCTGATTATGAGTCAGATGCTCTAACCAACTGAGCTAAGGGACCTGATAGGATGTAAATATACGAAAATAATTTCAATAAAAAACCCCTATCTTTTCAGTAGGGGCCCTTTTAGTGTTATTCTTATTTTCTAACCTATAGACTCGTAGCTTGAAAGCCCGAATCGGCCCACTTTTGTAGTTTCGTTTTTAGGTACTCTAGATCGTTGTCGTTGAGACTCCTAGCCATTTTTTGCGTCAGCTCACGTATCTTGTCAACGAACTCGTCAACCTTAGGGTTACCCTGCTCTTGCATCAATTCTTCATCAGGTCCCAAAGGTCCGTCCTCGGTTTCGAGCATGGTATCTGGTTGGGTATAGTTACCGTAGCCAGAGGTTTCCTTCATCAGGGGATTGTCGTTAACGTACTGTATGTAATTGAACTCGCTCATTGCTTCTTTAATTAATAATCGTCATCGTACTCTTCTTCATCGTCTTCGTATCCTGTTAGAGATGCGTCCCAATCTCCATCCCTGTCTCTAAACGCAATCCATCCGTGAATTTTTGGACCCACCTCACCTATCCAATCTTGGATATCCATCTGATCGTCAGGGTGACTCTTGGCATTCCAGTTATTAAGATCTTGTCTTACCAATCTCCACCATTCAGCTTTGTCCTTTGCGACGATTTGTTTTTTGGGACTCTGATCCTCTTTAAGAAGGGGATTGTCCCTCATGTAGCTTTCGTAATTGAAATTATCCATGATTAAAATCCTCCTTTATCTAGATGATCAGCATAATCTCTTAGGAACTGAGCGGCATCATCCGGCTCGAATCCTTCATCTATTATCTCATGTACCAATTTTTGTAGTTGAAGTTCGAAAAGACTGTACATCATGTCAATATTCGACATGTTTGCAGAGTCATCTTCCTCGTCGTCTTGATAGATCTTCTCCGGCTTTTCTAGCTCGCTAGTGATAGCAGGACCTGCGTGTCCGTCGTATTCTCCGTCGTACTGATTGTGCTTACCGTCACCGTCCCAACCTCCAAGGTCTTCTTTCTCTTTCACGCCTTGCTTGGTCACGTACTCTTCTTCGACAGCGTCAAGCACAACTTTCATGGCCTGAGCGTACTCTTGGAACGAAGCGAACCTTGATCCGTCAACTTCTGTCATGTCCTTGGTAACGCCGTCCACGTCAACCTGTACAGGAGTGGTGCCGTCAGCGTCCCAACCCGGAGTGGCGTACACTACCAATTGGTCGAAAGGAACGTCATCGTAGGACCATACCAAAATTCCAGGATAGTCGTAATAACACTTCCAAAGACCCATGCTATAGGCATCTGTACCGTCGACCTCTTCCATCCAAGGATTCTCTTGGTCCGTCTCAGGCATTCCAAAAGGAGGCTTCTGTCCCTCTAATTCGTTTATGGGCGTAAGGTTGATGTAACTACCCAAGTTCTCGTTCAACAGCTTGTTGCCGTTCCTAAGGTAGCCTTTCAAATCGAAGTTATCTTGCATTCTAATTTATTTTATGGTTATAAATATCTCAAGAATTCGAAAATTCCCCCAGATGGGGCCCTATACACGTATATACTTAATTCCTGTCCCTTCTTCCAAAAGTGTCGTTAACGGCGATCCTAATCATGACGCCGACGATAAACGATTGCAGGAACAGAGAAACGTAGGCCATCACTTGAAAAGGTTTAAGACGTCAGAGAATATGGACCTAACCAGACTAAACACGCCCCAGAGTATCACGATCAGCAGCGTCAGCGGCAGTATCACAACGATGAACCACAGCCAGGCCCCGATAAGATTGGTGATACAGCTAACGGGGTCCGTTAGGAACCAATACAGACAGAGGAAAGGGCTAAGGATCAGCCCGAGCAGCACCAGTTTAACCAGGATAGAAGAAAAAGACTTCATAGTGTTTCTATTTAAAGAGTTTTTGCTTTTTACCCAGTCAAACCGGGTGCGTCAGGTAGATTTGCTTTTAGCTGGCCGTGTAGATCATGGCCTGGTAGTAGACTCCCTTTTCGGTGAAAGGGTTACCGTAGAGCTGCCAGCCCTTGGGTAGCCTTTGGTTGACTTGGGCCTGTAGGTCTTGCGCGTTAGACGCGCTGAGGATTGCGTACTGCATCTTATTTGTTTTTGTTTAGTGATTCGATTCTTTCTGTCTTGATCCAGTTCGTCAGGATCCACACGCAGGTGATCAGCTGCCAGGCATAGGCGTAGAATCCCTGATCGAAACTTGCGATCGCTGAAACTAGGGCGAAGACGAACGCTAGGGCCATGAATACCCTCTCTAGGTTAACTGTTTTCATATCTGTTCTTTTTTGAAATTTACAACGTTTTTGCGAGTTGGCGAAACTTTCGGTTTCGGTATACGTATTTACTTTTTAGTGGATCGGATCTTTTTCCCCCTGGTCCACGAGCACGTCGTAGTACGCGTTGCTAATACTTGTGGCCAGGTCGGAGCCTTGCGAGTGTTCGGATTCGATTTGAGCGATGAACTGGTCAAGCTTCCCCTTGTCGTTGGCCTCCATGAGAAGTTCCAACAGGTCCTCGAAGTCGTAGGCGTTGAGTCTGCTTCGCAACGATTTGATGCTTATGGCGAACATTGTGAGGTCGATAGATGCGTCTTTGTTTTCCATTGTAAATTTGTAAATATAGTTTAGGTTTGGTGAAATTTTCCTGGGTGTTGGAGAAGGGCCAAAGCACAGGGGCCCGGCCCTGGGCCCTTCCTGGCTCCGAAAACTATCGCTTTGGCTGGGAGCTAGCGCAGCGCTTGCTCACA
>Ga0315904_10013697_pt1 | contig 10139 bp, 5 predicted proteins | sample LakEriMetagenome_6_FD_203529 | JGI IMG/M metagenome (GOLD analysis project Ga0315904, IMG submission 203529) | Freshwater fungal communities from buoy surface, Lake Erie, Ohio, United States - Buoy 12 MA120 | ecosystem: Environmental > Aquatic > Freshwater > Lake | place: USA: Lake Erie, Ohio...
GCTTACGACATGTCGCCGATTCCTCGGAATTGCGACAGGTTTGTTGGACATGTCGCTGTCGGCGACATACCATCCCGACATGTCGCGAAAACGGAACTTTGACGACACGTCGGCCCGGCCAGCGTGGCGTTCCGACGCGCCCTACAACGACCTGCCGCTCCTTCCGCCGCAGCACGAGTTGGAGTCGCGGGCGGTTTTGAAGCGGTGCGTCGGTGCGCGGGCGGCCCTTGCGGAACTGAAGCAGGCCGCAACGCTGCTCCCGAATCCGACGATCCTGATCAACACGCTGCCCATTCTCGAGGCCCAGGCGAGCTCGGAAATCGAGCAGATCGTGACGACCACCGACAGGCTGTTTCGCTTCGCCGGCGGCGGCCAAGCGGCCGACCCGTCGACGAAGGAGGCGCTGCGGTATCGCCAGGCGCTCCTCGAAGGGTTTGCCTCGCTGGAGGCCCGTCCGCTGTGCACGGCGACCGCCGAACTCGTCTGCAGCCGGATCAAAGACACCCCGATGCAGGTGCGGCGGGTGCCCGGCACCGCGCTCGCCAGCGTCGCGACGGCCGACATCGTCTACACGCCCCCGGCAGGCGAGGACCGGATCCGCAGCCTGCTCGCCAACTGGGAACGGTTTCTGCATGGGCAGGACGGCGCCGGCGAACTCGATCCGCTCGTCCGCATGGCGGCCGCCCACTACCAGTTCGAGGCCATCCATCCATTCGCAGACGGCAACGGCCGCACGGGCCGCGTGCTCAACAGCCTGTTCCTCGTCGAGCAGAAACTCCTGCCGCTGCCGATCCTCTTCCTGAGCCGATTCATCATCGCCCGCAAGGCGGACTACTACGGGCTGCTGCTGGGCGTGACGCGAGACGCGGCGTGGGAGCCGTGGATCCTGTTCATGCTCGAAGGCATGGAGCAGACGGCAGTCTGGACGACGGCGAAGATCGGCTCGATTCGTCGGCTCGTGGCTGCGGCCGTCGAGCACATTCGAACCGCCGCGCCCAAGATCTACAGCCGCGAGCTGGTGGATCTCGTGTTCGAGCAGCCTTATTGCCGCATCGCCAACGTCGTGGACGCCGGAATCGCCGGACGGCAGGCCGCATCGCGACACCTCAAGGCGCTCGTTGCGATCGGCCTCCTCCGCGAGCGGGAGGTCGGCCGTGAGAAGCTGTTCATCAACTCCCGGTTGCTCACGCTCCTCACCACGGACACGGCCGACGTCGATGCCCTCCCGGAATGAGACGTCGTCGCGGCCGTGCATGCTGGGCGACGGGGCGTCGGTCAGCCGCTACGGCCGTGGGACGTGCTTCTGGATCCAGCCGCGGGGAACGACCGCCTTCAGGCCCGTGGTCTCCAGCGGCACGACCACGCCATCGAGCCGCGGCTCGCCGCCAGGGATCAGGAGCCACACCCCCGGCACGCCGTTCAAGCCGGTGGACAAGTCGCTTTCGGCGAGACTTTCTCGGCGGACGCACCTGGGGAGATGATTCGGGCCGCCGACCGAGAACGCGCCTCGTTGATCCGCTCGATGAGTCGCCGGACGTCGTGGGCGACCGCTCGAGACATCTCCCTGCGGACTCGACGGGTTTCACTGAGGCCATTCATCGACTTATTCATCGACTGCGCCCTCCTGCAGAAGTTCCAGAGGCGTGATGAGAAGGGGATTGCCTATTCCTAGGATACCGTTGACACGACGGATGTGCCCGAACTTGTTCGCGTTGGCCAGATGGCGGCAGTTCCACGTGACAAGAAAGTCGCAGCGGTGGAACGACGCGGCGGCGAGGTGCAGGGCATCCCCCTGCGGATCGTTGGGCATGACCTTATGGGCGATGTAGGCATCTACAACCTCGGCGACAGCCTCGTCCAAGTCGACGAGCGGAAGCTCGGCGATCAAGGCCAATGCCAAGTCGCGGTGCGGAAAATCACCAGCCCGTAGCTCGGCTTCCACCGCGAGGCTTGTCACGATCTCATCGGACCCTTCGCGAGCTGCGTCGAACCACTGCCTCGTCCAATTGCGGCGAGCGACCATCTCCGGTTCCGGCCGCACCTCGTGGTAGAAACTGGCGATGGTGGTTTCGACGTAAATGCGGGCCATGATGCCATATTTTACCGAGATGTCGTGCAACGGGGGCTGGTGGCGACCATGGGCCTGTCACGGCCGCGGGACGTGCTTCTGGATCCAGCCGCGGGGAACGACCGCCTTCAGGCCCGTGGTCTCCAGCGGCACGACCACGCCATCGAGCCGCGGCTCGCCGCCCGGGATCAGGAGCCACACCCCCGGCACGCCGCCGCGGGTGCCGCTCGACTGCTGCAGCGACTCGATCACGTCGAGGATGCGATAGCGGGCGAGGATCGCCGCCCGCACCAGCAGGATCGGCCGCCGCTCGGCGAGGAGCGTTTCCTTCACGGCGTCGGCCGCACGGCGGGCGAGGCGGAGGAGGTTCTCCCAGTCGCGGCCCTTCGTGGCGTCGTCGGAGGCCACGACGAGATCCCACGGCACCCGGTGCTCGGCGGCCAGGGAGCGCATCGCGGCCAGGAGCTCGGCCTCGACGTCGATCACCGTGAGGCCGTAGTCGGCGGGAAGGCAGGCGAGGGCGAGGTCGTGATGCCGCGGGGGCACGAGCACCGCCACGAACTGGCCGTCGCGGGAGGCGCGGGCGAGCTGCATCTCGAACTGGCGGGCCTCGAGCGCGGCCGGCGAGAGCTGCTCGGCGGGCCGGAGGAGCGTTGACCCCGCGGCAAGGCCCGAGGCGGAGTCGGTGGGCAGCCGCGTGGGCGGGCGGCTCGCCGAGGTGACGGTGTAGGAGGTCTTGATGCGGTTCTTGAAGTGGCCCTTCTCGGCCACCCAGTCAAACTCGCAGCCGGTCTCGGTGAGGAGGATGCCGAGGGCCGGTTGGTCGGGCAGCGGGCAGGCCTCGGGGTAGCGGCCGTGGATCGCCGTGCGGATGTCGTCGGGCGTGATCTCGGGGCGGCCGATGATCGCCGCCTGGGCGAGGCGGAGGGCGCGGGTGGCGGGCATGCCCCGCGGATAGAGCTCCTGCTTGCTCGACACCGCGGCCTTCGTGCTCGCGGCGGCGGCGAGCCGGATGAGGCGGGTGTCGTCGATCGCGATGCCGGCCGGGGGCGGGGCGGCGGCCCGGAGGCGGTCGGCGATGCTTGCGGGCGGAAGGAGGGGGTCGGCGGTGGCGAGGTCGTCGGCCAGCCGGCCGAGCCGCTCGGCCCAGTCGGCGGCCTCGGGGCAGTCGGAACCGTATATATGGATGCGGTCGCCAATGCGGGCGGCCCCGAACCGAGGCTCGTCCGCGGTCCGCTCCACCTCCCACGCGGCCCGCACCACCGCCCGGCCGCGGCGAATCGCCTCGTCGCCCTCGGCGGCGCTGCCCCGGGCGGCCACGAGCGCGGTGGCGACTTCGTCGGCCGTCATCACCGAGCCCGACGCGGCGAGGAGCCCGGCGATCTGGTTGCAGACGGCCTCGATGGCGGGGATCTTCGCGAACCGGCCCTGAAGCTTGGTGACGAGCTGCGAGACATACGGGGGCGACGTGCCCTCATGGCGGGCCACGGCCGATTGCGTGGGCCACGGGTCGGGCAGCGCAGGGTCGAGGCCGAGGAGCGCGGTGGCCATGCGGCGGTTGGCCGCGCTCTCGCGGCTCCACGCGGCGGCGAGCGCGGCCAGGAGCGGCTCGATCCCGAGCGTGGCCGGGTCGGCGGCCTCGGCCGCTGCCTCGCGCAGCGGCGTGGCGGACGGTTCGCCGAGCCGGGCCTTGAGGGCCTTGATGGTGGCGCTGATCTCGCGGCGGGTCTTGTGGCCCACGCCGGGCAGGGCGGCGAGCCGGCCGGCCGGCGTGCGGAGGAGGTCGTCGACCGTGAGCACGTCGCAGCGGTCGAGGGCGCCGAGGGCGCGGGTGGAGAGGCCGAGGTCGGCCACGGCGGTGGTGAAGGCGGCGCGGCCGAGCGCGGCGGGGAGCGGCGGGTCGGCCGTGTCGGTGCCCGCGATCGCGTCGTCGGCACGCGGGGCGGGGGCGGCGCGGCGGTCGGCCTCGCGAAACACCTGCGCCCACGCTTCGAGCATCGCCTCGGCCGACGCAAACCGCGAGGCGGGATCGCGGCGGAGGGCCCGCGTGAAGAAGGCGGCCAGGCCGGGGCGGATCGCGGTGTCAAAACCCTCCGGTTCGAGCGTGACCTCGCAGTCGAGCTGCGCCGGGTCGCTGCCGTCGGTGCCCCACACGGGCCTCGCCCGCGTGGCCATCTCGTGGAGCGTCATCGCGGCCGCCCACCGCTCGGCCTGCCAGTCGTAGCGGCGGTGGGGCCGCGAGGCGAGGAAGGGATCGAGGTAGGCGACGGTGCCGGCGCGGAGGTTGTCGGCGGGCGTGCCCGACAGGGAGAAGTCGAAGAGCACGAGATGCAGGGCGTTGTCGCGGCCCATCTTGCCGATGGCGATGTTGTCGGGCTTGAGGTCGCGGTGAAACACGTCGACCTTTTCGAGGTAGCGGAGGCCCTCGAGCAGGTCGGTGCCAAACCGCTCCAGAAACTCGATCTGCAGGCGGCCCTCGCTGCGGAGCCGGTCGGCGAGCGTCTCGACCGAGCGGGTGTCGCGGTTGACGTAGGCGGGCTCCATCAGGAACCCGGCGAGGCCGTCGATCTCGACCGGCTCCACGAACCGCACGATCCGTTCGTGTTCGATGCCCTTGAGCACGTCGGCCTCGTGGCGGATGCGGTCGGCATGATCGGGGGAGAGGGCGAGCTTGAGGATCAAGTCGTCGTCGCCGCGAGACACGACGAAGCCCACCGACGAGCCGCCGCGGCCGAGCCGCCGCACCACGGTGAGCCGGCCGGCGGAGCCCGCGTCGAGCACGTCGCCGTCGCGGGCCCGCGTGGGCTCGACGGGGAGCGTGTCGGCGACCGCGGCGGGGCGGGTGAGGGCGTCTTCGACCACGTCGAGCAGACGGAGGAACTCGGCCGCGGTGGCGAGCCGCTCCGACACCTCGGGATGCGTGGCCCAGCGGACGAGCTGGTCCTGGTTGGCATCGGCGCCGTCGATCACGGCGGCGAGCGCGAGGCCCTTCGAGGCCCGGAGCTTCTCGCCGAGTTCGAGGGCGTTGGCCGCGGGCGGCTGCCCGGAGAGCACGTGGTAGGCGATGGCGCCGAGCGAGAACACGTCGACCTGCTCCGCCGTGGTGGCGGGGTCGAACCGCACCTCGGGGGCCTGGTAGACCGCCACGCCCCGGTCGGTGAGCGACTCGACGTTGGTGGTGACCAGTCGCGAGGAGGCGTGGGCCGTGGTGGCGGGCAGGTCGCGGCAGCCGATCTGCCAGTTGAAGATCCGGGGGCGGGGGGCGGTCTCGCCATCGTCGAGCACGAGGATACTGCGGGGCGAGAGGCCGCGGTGCACGATCCGCTTGGCGTGGGCGTGTTGGACCGCCTCGGCGATCTGGCGAATGAGGGCGAGCCGCCGGTCGAGCGAAAGGGAGGCGCCGCGCTGGGCGAGGTAGTGGTCGAGGCGGATCTCGCGGGGGTCGTGGTCGAAGAGCACCGCGGGGCCGAGATCGTGGGCGGTGCAGGCCTTGGCGCGGAGGATGCCCGGGTGCTCGAGCGATTCGAGGAGCTGAAACTCCCGGTGGGCGGCGCGGTGGAGGGAGTTGCGCTCCTCGGGGCTGGCGGCGGTGTCGACGGCGTAGAGCCGCACGCGGCACACGGAGTTTTCAACCGCGCGGTGCGCGCCGCGGTAGTCCTGCCAGCCGGGGCCCTCGTCGATGCCGACGCCGAGCACGTAGTCGCCCACCTGCCGCGTGGAGGGGAGGGGCTTGATGCCGGCCTCGACGAGGGCGGCGGCGATCGCCTGGCCGGTGGGGCGGTCGCAGCAGTCGCGGAGCGGCGGGAAGCCGGGGCCGGTGCGGTTGGTGAAGAGCGCCACGATGCCGGGGCGCTCGGTGGCGCCCGTGGCGGGGTCGGCGGTGCGGTCGCGGAGGAGGAGGCGGCCGCGGGCCTGTTCGGGGAGCTCGACGTGCAGGCCCGGCGCGGAGCAGAACACGGCGGCGTCGAGCCGCGGGATGAAGGCGGGCCTGCGGGCCGATCGCTGGCGTTCGAGGAGGTTCTTGAGCCGCTTGGCCTTGAGGTCGGCGAGAAAGAGGGGATTGTCGATCGTGGTGCGGCGGCCCTCGTGGTCGAAGGTCCACGTGGCGGCGTCGCCGGTGAGCCGGCCGGGGTGGCCCTTGAGCTCGACGAGGAAGAAGCCGCTCGGCGAGTAGACGAGGAGATCGACCTCGTTCACGGTGCCGTCGAGGGCGAGAAAGGAGAAGTTGGTCCAGGCGCGGTAGGGCTCGGTGCCGGGGAACCTCTGGCGGATGAACTCCAGCGCCTCACGTTCGTGCGCGAAGCGACTCTCGGTGATGACGGTCCAGTTGGACGACGAGGAGGCAGACACGGATGGGCGGGCGGCAGCGGCCATTGCGAATCCCGGAGACCCCACTAAAGTAAGGGGGATTCCGCCGGAGGGCCAGAGGCAGGGGGGAGTTTTGGCACGATGGCCGCCACGGCGACAGGCCTGCTTGGGCTCCTGTCGCTGGGCAACAAGCCTTACCGCGGAACGCCGTTGAATCCCCCGCGGCTCAAGGCTTCTTCAAGTGGGCCAACGCGCGGCACAAGCCGTTGAAGTGATCGACAAGATCCTTAAACGCCCTCCATTCAGTGCGGACGTAGGCGCCGTCGACGGTCTGCGTGACTTTCCTGTGGTCCGAGGGCATCGACTCGGCCGCCTGACGGAGGGCCTCAGAAGAATTGTCACTCGGGTACCTGATGGGCGTCACGTTCTCGATATGAGCGCGACGCTCAGGGGTGAAGAATCGGGCGAGGTCCGCGAACCGGCGGTGATCATTCGGGTCGAAGAACGGCCCAACAGGCTCGGCGGTGTTTGCAGCCACGGATTCCTTTGCAAATCCTACAATCGCGGCGATGAAGGCCACCTCGTCCGGGGCCATGGCGGGGCGGTCCGTGGCATCTGTTTCCAGCTTCTGCTTCCAGCCTTCGCAGCGGTCTGCCTCCTCGGCGGCGGAGTGGAGCGCAACGAGTTCGGCGTGGGCTTTGTGGAGGCAGGCACGAATGGTTGCGCCGTCGGTGGCCTTGGTCGGTGAGAGAGATTCGACGAACTCGCGGAGCTGCGACTCCTCGGCCGTTATCTTGTCGAACACGAAGAACCTCTCGACGCCCTGCGCACCCATCAGGCTTCGCAGCGTGTGGTCGTCGATGGCCCGTGACGTATCCTCTCGCGACACTCCCTGCGCGGCGGCGATCCATCCTTTCAACTCGGCCTCGGAGCAGCCCATCGCTCTCGAGATTTCCTTGATGCGCTCATCTGCCGCAGGGGCCGGAGGGGTTTGGGGGGCAGGAGGGCCGGGGGGTGCAGGATTTGGAAGGTTCCACCAGGTCGCGGCCGCCACGAGGCCGGCAGCGCAGGCTGCGATCGCCGGCAACGGCCAAGGCTGTCGGTTCAGAGTTTGCCCGCTCGCCCCAGCCGGCGGGATGGGCGGAGCGACGTCTTTGAGTTTCGGCAGGTCGGTAAAGGGCGGGCGGCGAAGCAGATCCGAGAGCCCGGCGGCCTCGATCACGGTGCCATGAGTTTGGCCGCTCCAGTCGATGGTGGCGAGGGCACCAGCGACATCGGGACGAAGTTGTCGGAGGGCGTCTCGGACGCGTTCCCGCTCCTCTGCCGTAAGACGCGACGTGTCGACGCCGACGAGCATGAGCCGCTCATCGTCGTCACGCACGGTCTGGTTCTCGAGCCTCTGTGTCGAGGGCCAGTGAACCGCGATGTAATCCCGTCCTTCGGGGCCAATCCTGCCCTGAAGGAGCGAATCGGAGTCGGCCGCCGGGCCGGCCGTGGATGTGACGATCCGCCGCCCGCGGCCGTCGGCATTCGGTATCTCGATAAGGAGGCGAAGCATGGTCGATAGCTACTGCTGCATCATGGGGGGCACGGGTGCCTGGCGGTCACGGGGCGCATGGATCGTAACGGTCACGACGATTCGACGCTCCATCATGCCAGAGAACTCACAGGAGAACTCATCGGTGTTGGCCCGTTGGGATAGCCGCTTGATCTGTTTGATACCTTTCCACGACAGGGGCGGCGGCGGCTTGCTGAAGCTGATCATGAGTTGCCTGGGGCTCGTGAGGTCTGCAGCGGGGTAGACGTCAAATGACAGCCGATCCGACTGCGCCTCCTGCACGACGCCGATGGGGCGCTGGTTCGCACTGCGGAGCAGTTGAACCTGATCGCCAGCCTCTGTGCCGTGGCATTCGACGTGGAACATGAGGCCAGTGTCGGGGTTTGTCTCAGTGCTTGGCGATTCCGTGAAGAATGCAGGCCCGGCTTCGACGGACGGAGCCGGCTCGCAAGGTGTTTCCGCTAATGCTGGCTCTGGAGCGACGGACGGTGGTAGGGAAGGCTCGGAAGCCTGAAGGCGGTTGGCGTTCGTGTTGCGGGCCGGAGGGATATCCTCTTCGCGGGCCTCGACGCCAGCGGTCGGCTCGACGCGGCGAGCTGGTTCGGTAATCGCGGCAGCGTCTGGCCCGACGGGGGCCAACGCGAGGCGGCCGGAGGGAATTGACGGGACAAAGGGTCGTATCGCCCAGCCGATGGCGACACCGCACGCCAGTGCGGCGAGCACGCCGCCACGTCGGGAGCGGGCATCGATCGCGCGTTCAGAGCGAACTTGCCGCTCGCGCGACACCCCGTGTCTGGGGTCGATGTGTTCAAGGGACTGATTGCGAAAACCGAGTGCTGCAATGGAATCAGCCGTTTTCACCGCCACGTTCGATGGAAGGGAGGTCGCGTGAGCCGGAGAGGCAGCACCAGCGGCCTCGGCGATCGCCGCGTCGAGCGATCCCTCGAGGGCCGAGAGGGCGGCGACCACGCTGCCCGGCGGTGCGGCATGGACTTCGATCCCGGCGACGACCGCGATCGCTGAGGCATCGCGGTTGGCTCCACGCGAGCCCTGTTTCATCGCCCGAATTACGCCGAGGCGATCGGCCGCGACATGCGCGGGCCCTCGGATCGATGCGACCAGTTCCGCTGCCATGGCCGCGGTGACGGCGCCGCCTGTGGGGACGAGAAGTTTGTGGCCGTGCCCCGCGGAATCCGGAACCTCATACACAACCAGTGGGCCGGCCGTCATCGATGCCACGGCGGCAGCGCCGGCTCGTTCGGGAGCCCATGGACAGAGAACGTGCAATGGTTGACGAATCCGTCGCCCTTCGCGTCGATCGACGCGCCGCGACGCAGTTCATCGATGGTGCCCGTCCAGGATCCCTTTCCGCCGTCCATCCGGGACGTCGTCACGCGTCCATACTTGCAGGTGATGGCCACATCGAGTGTCACGACATCCCGCAGGTGCCCCTTTACAACGGCCTCGCCAAGATCTTTCGAGGCTGAGTTGGCATGGCTTCGCACGTTCGGAGTCGAGATCTCCTCAATGCCCCTGCACTTCACTGAAATATCATTGTTATAAGCATACCCGACGCTGCTGTAGTATTTGCCGCCCCAACGGATCTCCGAGAGCACAAGCGTGACGTCGAGCGGGCCGGCAATTTTGGCAAGATACTGGCGATAGGCCTCGACATTGCTCTGCATGGTCTTGAGCTGCGCCCGCGTCATATAGGCGTTGATCTGATCCTGGCAGGCCGGCTTGTTGCGCAAGATCAGTGAATACAGGTGCTCGTCCTCAGCCGCGTCGATCAACTCGTCGAGGTCCTGCAGCTTGGCGGTCTGCTCTGCGGGCAGCAGCTTGGCGACGGCCACTTCGTTGACCGTCGCGGCGTCCCGACGCGCATCGTCCCATGCGTAGTCGCGGATCGCTTTTTGCACGCTCGCCCTGATCGCCGCCGGGGCCCGTGTCGCGAAGTCTTTCACGAGTTCCTCGGCACGCGGATCAGAGGCTCTGCGGCGCTGGAGCACGACCGCCGCGTCGGCTGCTTTGCCATCCGTCATCAGCGAGTCGTACTCCCTTGTGAACTCCGCCCAGTTGACGCCATCGATGGTGTTTCGGATCCGTTCCTTGCTTCGCGAGATGGAGGCCTGCATGCTCTCCTGTCGCTGAGTGACCGCGGCCGTCAAGACTTCGGGGCGGGGGAGGCGGCCGGTTTCGGAGTAG
>Ga0315904_10013699_pt1 | contig 10139 bp, 7 predicted proteins | sample LakEriMetagenome_6_FD_203529 | JGI IMG/M metagenome (GOLD analysis project Ga0315904, IMG submission 203529) | Freshwater fungal communities from buoy surface, Lake Erie, Ohio, United States - Buoy 12 MA120 | ecosystem: Environmental > Aquatic > Freshwater > Lake | place: USA: Lake Erie, Ohio...
ATTAAATTTATTCTACAAAGTATCAAACGGACTGATTATTTTCTGAATGCTTTTTGTGCTCACATGCGTGTAAATCTCGGTTGTCTTACTGCTTTTGTGACCCAATATTTCTTGTATATACCTGAGGTCAGTACCCGCTTCCAACAAATGGGTAGCGTAACTATGACGCAGCCAATGCAGAGTCACTGGCTTCTTAATTCCGGTTTTATCTAATGCTTGCTTTAATACACTCTGTAAACTCTTTTCGCTATATTTTTCATTTCCAAATTGACCCTCAAAAAGCCATGTTTTAGGTTGGTATGTTTTATAGTAATCACGCAACATCACCAATATTTTATCCGATAGCGGTACGATACGGTCCTTTTTACCCTTTGCTGCTCTTATCACTATCAAATTTCGTTTAGAATCAATGTCCGCAGGTTTAAGATGCAGCAGTTCGCTTCTGCGCAAGCCGCAGCTATATATAAGCGACAGCATCATGCGGTGCTTAATATTTTGCGGAGCCTCCAATATCTTTTTTACCTCCTCTTTGCTCAATACATTCGGCAATGTTTTCTCCCGTTTGGGACGATGCACCAGCGATATATCAATCTTCGATCGTTCAATAGTTTTAAAAAACAACTTAATAGCATTCACTATCTGGTTTTGATAAGACGCAGACAACTCGTTCTTTAAGATATAGTCATTATTGAAAGCGATAATGTCATCATTCGTTATTTCAGTTATTGGTTTGTGGTGATAATACTTCAAAAAAGTACTCAATGCCTCTGTATAAGTCTTTATAGTGCTTGCGCTATAACGCTTCGAACTCAACCAATTTTTATACGCTATTTGCTTTGTTAGCTGCTCATCCGTCAGTTTAACTTCTTGCTCTAGCTTAAAACGGCTTCGATACTCAGGCGTATCCGGAACATACCAATCGCGCTTAGTTTGGCTCCATTTCACGTCCACTAGTTTTTTTACCCGCTCGTTCATCGCCTTGTCTCGTTCAAACTGTATGAGAATAATAGACTTGCCGTTGTGTTTAGTGATGGTGAAAGTTATTTTTTTATTCATCGCCCCGATTTTGTGGTCCAATTACTTTACCAACGAATGTAAAACACAATAACCAGTCTTCCCAATGTATACAATTCCCCTTTTCCCACACAACCATTCGTGCATTCGTTGCATAAACATTTATTTAATCTGTGTTTATCCGCGTCATCCGTGAGAAAACAATCTTCGTTCATTCGCTTCTTTGCTGCGAAAACAAAAAAGCCACCCCATCTCTGGCGCGGCTCTCACTTACACTTTTGTCCCCGATAGCTATCGGGGCTTAGTGGTAAATCATCAAAAACTCAATACACAAACGGCACGAGCATCTTTACACGGCTTTGGTAGTGGCGGTAGGTGTCGCCAAATTCGGAGATGAGTTTTTGTTCTTCGAGGTGTACGCCAATGGGTAAGTAGACGAAGGTGACGCCTACGAACACGAGCATGGGCCAATGGGGCAAGAAGAGCAGGGCACCGAGCAGCATGAGGATGATGCCGAAGTAAAGCGGATGGCGCACGTAGGCATAAAGCCCCGAGGTGACCAGCGAGGGAGGAGTTGGGTTGGTGGCGGGCTTTGGGCGAAGTTGCTCGAGGCCGATAAACTCGGCTTTGTTGAAGGAACGAAAGGCAAGCAGCAACACCACCAAGCCGAGCAGAAAGAGCAGCGCCCCGATGAGTTTTTGTGTGATGGTTTCGGGCACCAAAGGCCAAGCCGGAAGGCTAAAGAGCCATTGCACTAAGGCGATAAAGAATATAATGCTGAAAAAGTTAAATCCCAAACGATAGAAACGATAGTTCGCCCTAGCCCACTGCGCCACGAGTGCTTTGACGCGGGAGTGCGCCAAGGCACTGTGGGAGGCATAAAAGCCCGCCCAACCGAGGGCGAGCCAGAGCAGGTTACTTTTCATTGACGGTGATGGTTTTGGCTCCGTGATAAGAATGGTATTCGCCATTGTACATCGCATCGGCCATGACAGGGCCCATGCGGTAGGTGCCCGGAGAGACTGCCCGCACGGCATAGTAGTAGGTCTGCGGACGGTTGTAGAGGTCCACGAAGAAGTTGATGCGGTCATCACGTACATCGAGGTGAGTTGGCTGGAAATCGTTTTTAATCCAGTTCATGCCCGGTATCTCTTTAGTGCGCGGATTTTCGATTTCGAAACCGGCAGGAAGGAGGTCGGTAATCACAATGTTTTCGATAGATTGGCTGTAACTGTTTTCGAGCGTGATGGCTACCACCACCAAATCATTTTGCTTGAAGCTAGAGCCACTCAACTCGCGACCATAGCGATCGTAGAAACGCTTGCGCACTTTGATGTAGCTGTCTTCTTCTTTGTAAGAACCATCGGCAGAGATGCCTTCGGCTTGCCAGAAGTAATAGAGTTTTCCGTTGCCGGTGACGCTGATGTCTACATTAGCCCCACCCAACTCTTTGGCCGAAAGGCGCAAAGTGCTGCCATCGTTTTGCGCTACGGTTTTGCCGCCTACTTTGATGGTGGCGTTTACGGTGCTGTTGTTCGCTTGTCGGGCGATTTTGCCGATAGCTAAGAAGCCGAAGGCGCGCTCTTGGGTGCTGAGGTATTTGCGCTTGCGCAACTCTTGGCTGATGTGTTTGGCCATGGTGCCAATCTGCGGGTTAGCAGCATCCACTTCGAGCACGGCATTGAGCGCAATGGCTTCATCGCGGAGGTCGGAGCCGAAGCTGCCGCCTGTTTCGCGCTTGGCTACTTCGCCACTAAACGAGCCGGGGAGAAGTTGGTTATATTTCGCACGGTCACCGGCCAAGGCAAAAGCTGCGCTGAGCAAGTAACGACTATCTAACGAAAGCAATTGACTGTTTTGTTTGTAGTAGTTCATGGTCGCAGCTTGTTGTTTGCCGGCAAGCGCCAACACATAGAGCGAGTAGGCGACTTCTTTAGGCGCTATCTGTTTTTTCTGATTTTCGTTGTAGTAATAGGTAATGCTTTCTTTGTTTTTGAGGCGATTGGTGAGATAGCTGAACAAGTTGTCGAGCAAACTTTGCTCTACATCAAAGCCGGCTTTTTTAGCTTCGAGTAAGAAGTGCGCGGCATAGACGGAAGACCACCAGTGTTCGCTGCCTTCTGAGTCCCAAAGCGTGATAGCGCCATTGTATAATTGACGCATTTTGATTTTGCGGATGGCTTCTTGCACATTTTGGTTGGCGTTGGTTTTAATACTGCCATTCATTTTCATTTGGTCGGCCAAGTCGCTAAAGTATAACTGCGGGAAAGCGGCACTGATGGTTTGCTCGGTGCAGCCATAAGGATAGTTCACGAGGCTATACATTTGGTCGGCTACTTCGAGAGCCGGATTTTTGCTGACGATGAGTTGATAGCTGGTGCTGCCCGAAATAAAATTGCTCAAAGAGAAATTGATGGCTTTGCTGCTGCCTGCGGCAATGGCTCCTGCATCGGTTATCTTTTGCAGCGAAGAAGGCGGACGCACGGTGATGTCGGTTTCTTCTATAAATTTCTCGCCCATCGAATTTATTTCGACTGTTACTTTGCCGGCATCAATTTTCGAGTCTGCCACGATGCTGAATATTAATCTCGCTTCGCTGTTTGGTTTAAGAGAGGTGGTTTGCGATATGTTGCCGACTACTTTGAGCGGTCCGCTCACTTTGATAGTGGCGGAAGCGTTGGCTGATTTGGCGGTGGTGTTGGTAACAGTCACCGGCACAAGCACGGTGTCTTTTGGCGAAAGGAAACGAGGCAGAGCGGTGCTCACCACGATAGGGTCTGCCACGGTCATGCGGGCTTCGCTGCTGCCGAATGATTGGTTTTTGTAACCCACGGCCATCAATCGCAACTCGCCACTAAACTGCGGAATGTCGAACTCGAAATTTGCTTCGCCATTGCCGTTGGCATCGGTGATGCCGCTCCAATAAGAAACGAGTTTTACGCGTTTGTTTTGCATTGGGTTGGTGCGTTTGCTGAGGTCGAAGCCGTCACCTCCTGTGGAGGATAAGTTACCTTTGATCTCAGGGAAAAGCAACGGATACAAATCGTATGATGCTACCCCCAAGGCGCGTTTGGCGTAAAAGAAATTGTAAGGGTCCGGTGTGGTGAACCCGGTCACTTGCAAGATGCCTTCATCCACAGCCGCCAAGGTGACTTTGCTATTCGGTGCGGCTTTGATTTTTACTTTTTGATGGGTGCGAGAGCGCACACTTTTGGCAGCAATAATTTCTACATTCATTTTGCGCTCTTTGTTTTCGACTGTCACCGATTGGAAGCCGTGCGCCACCGTCAGCGGCATATCGCTTTCTTGATGAGGTTTAATCAAGGTAGCTGTAATGTAGGCATTCGGAAGGTGCTCCGATTTGAGTTTAAGTTGTATGCTAGCCGTGCGGTTGTCAACGTTGATGTATTGATGTTCGATGATTTTATTATTCTCTACCGTCACGAGCATTTTGCCGTTGAAAGGGGTTTTAAATAAAACCTTGGCGCCTTCACCGGTAAAGTATTTTTCTTTATCGGTTTCGATGTCAATGTTGCCTTCGTTGTTGACTTCGAAGTTGCTGCTGCCACCGCCCCAGCCATAGCTATAAAAATTGTAGCTCACGTAACTGTTTACACCCGGCTTACCAATGCGAATTTCGTATTGACCGGAGGTGCGGGGCACAAAACTATAACTAGAGTTTTCTCCGCTGACATTGACTTCTTGGTCAATCAACACTTTGTCGTCACGCTGGCTTTCGTAGCGGAAATATTCATAGTTTCTGCTCAGCACAGTTTTGTAATCGTGCTTGATGACTTGTACTCTTGCTTTGGCAGCAATGGGTTGTTCTTTTTTATCGAGGGCTATAATCGGAAACTTTACATTTTGGTTGAGCGCATAATAGTAGTAACCGTCATTACTGATGCCGTAAAAGACATCTTGCGTAAAAATAGTGGCCGTAGTTTTTCTATTCACTGGACGACCGGTTTCGTCAAACACCGTAGTGAAAAAATCGGCTTGCATCAAGCCACGATTGAGGTATTCTTTAGGAGCCGTGAAACTCTCAACGGCCTTACCGTTTTCATCGGTTTGTCCTTCGCGCACAATGTTATCGTAGTAGGCATTGCGGTCGGAGAGCATGAAGTTATAGCGCGAATATTTTTTGGGTGAAAAATATTTTTCCTTCAGTTGAATCTCTAATTCATAGTTGCGATTAGCAGCCGGTGGACCAAAGAAATTGGTAGCCGTAATGTTGAGGTTGGTGATGTCGCCCGGCAACAAATTTTCTTTGTCAAGTTTGGCCTCTACTTTGATTCGGTCGGGCATAAATTCTTCAATCAACACACTCTTAGTGGCTAAAAGAATATCGTTAGTTGAATAAACTTCAAACGTGTAGCTGCCCGAAACAGCCGATGGGCTTAAATCAAATTGCGCTTCGAGCGAGCCTTCGGAGTTGAGTGTACGTTTCACGGTTTTAAGTTCTTTGCCATTCGGCAATAGCAACTTGATTTTCATCGGCACTTCGCCCGGTTTTTTCCACTCCCAATCGCGTACGATAGCGCTCATGTTTATTTTTTCTCCCGGGCGATAAATGTCGCGTTCGCTGTAGATGAACACGTCCAATCCCGTGATGTTATTACGCTTGCCGCCCACGTCAAAGCGAGAGGTTTCTACTCGCGTAGAGCGCAAAGGCAAGTAGTTGAAGTCGCTGCCACTCTTTGCGGTAATCATAGCCGCAGTGAAACCACTGAATGCTCGCTTTTTTAAATCAATCACCGCAACTCCGGAGCCGTCTGTGGTGCCGGAGCCGATGTTTTGATTGTTGCTCCCTACTACGTTGATGTTCACGCCCGACATGCTTTCAGCTTTCGAAATACTGTTGGTGAAAACGTAAAGTTTGTCTTCTGTTTCTTTGGCAATCAAACCAATGTCGCTGAGTGAAACGAAGCGTTGGTCGTAGCGCCAATAATCTTCGGTGCTTTGAATACGCACATGGTAAATACCTTTCAAATCTTTCAACTTGTCTTCGATGTTGAATTTAAACAAACGGCTGTTGGCATACTTCGGTAATGATTTCGTCTCAATCACTTTTTGGTAAATCACATCGCCCAACACGGTGTTTTCGCCATAATATTCATTGCTGTATTCGTCCTCATATTCGTTGTCATAAATCCCTTCGGGATAGTAGCCATAGCGATCGGCTGCCAGCAAGTTGTTTTCGTAAATCTTGGAGATAGTGATTTTTACTTTATCCACACTCACAATGCTTACTTCAATATTTTTAGCGTTTTGGCTGCTGAGATAAAGTCCTTTGCGGTTCACAAATTGTACTTGTGGTTCTAACTGTCCGAAGGCTACGGACGTTGAATAATCTTCGCGCAGTGTGCCGCCAATTTTCCCTTTCAATCCGGTTTTTACGGTGATGTTATAACTCTTGGCTACATCAAACTCATCGCTGCTCACGAGAATAGCATCATCGCTTATGGTAGCTCTGAAATTCACAGCAGGAGCGATGCTGATAAAGTCTTTAAGGTTTTCACTGAGCGCAGTTTGGGAAGTAAAAATTTTCACCGTGCCTTGTGTGCCATCGTGGTTTGCTTCGGACGAAGTGATGATTAAACGATAAGGCGAAATGAGCATATTTTTTGAAGCTAAGTCTTCGGTAGTTGGGTTGTTGCCTTTGAGCGGCAGTAAACCTTTAGCAATTTTAATTTGAATGACGCGGTCTTTGTCTTCGGGTTTTACGTTCATCACCGAAATCGTAATCTTTTGGTCGGCATTGGTGGTTTGAATGTTATAGTTTTTGGCTTCACCATCTACCTCGATGGTTAAGAGTGGTTTTAGTTTGTCGGGCGAAACGGCATAGTTAAATTCAATGTCCACCTGCGGGAAAGCGTTACTAGTGTTGCCATCGTTGATGTTCCAAATCGCATTGGTGGCATTGATAGACAGGGGAGCTGTGAAGAATTTTTTCACCTCGCAATTGCCCAAAGAAAATTTGGTGTGCTTTAAAATTTCTTTGGTGATGGTGGCTTTGAAATTGGTGGCCGGTGGCAAATCATTCTCGGGGCTAAACACGAGTTCGTTCACATTCGCCCAGCGAAACTTACCCACGATAGGCGGATCAAATTTGATGTATTCTGTGTTATCCCATTCCTCTAGCAAACTATCGCCTACTAAGTTTTTGTCGAACACAAACTGGAGATTGCCCAGCGAGGCTACCTGCCCTTCGGCATTAGTCTGCACAAGGTTGACCTTGTTTTTGTCGTTGCAACTGTTGATGAATAAAACGGCTAGAGCGAGGAAAAGCGAAAGAAAGCGATTCATGGGGGTGGGTGTTTTAGATGTGTAAAGTACGGAGAGATGTCATTAAAAGTATGCTACTTTCAAAAATTATTTTTTCAACTGAAAAACAGCAGAAATAATTACGTTTGATAAACTAATAAACGTATGGCCAACCTGAGTGTCAACATCAACAAAATAGCCTTGCTCCGCAACTCGCGTGGCGCAAATATTCCTGACCTGTTGCAGTTTGCCCGAGATTGCGAACGCTATGGAGCGCAGGGCATCACGGTGCACCCTCGCCCGGATGAGCGCCACATTCGCAGGAGCGATGTGTATGCGTTGAATGAAATTGTAACTACAGAGTTAAACATAGAAGGTTATCCTTCGCCCGATTTTTTGAAAATGGTGGTCGAAGTAAAACCTGCGCAATGTACGCTTGTGCCCGATGCTCCGGGTCAGTTGACCTCTGACCACGGTTGGGATACTTTAGCGCAAAAAGATTTCTTGACAGAAGTGATTGCAGAGTTGAAGAAAAACAATATTCGAGTATCGCTTTTCATTGACCCCGACAAAGCGAAGATAGAGGGGGCGAAAGCGGTCGGCACGGATCGCATCGAGTTTTACACCGGCCCTTATGCGCATGACTTTTACAGTGATAGAAAATCCGCCATTCATGCATATTCTGATACTGCTCTTTACTGCAACGAACTCCAGCTCGGCATCAATGCCGGCCACGATTTGAACTTAGATAATCTTCGTTTTTTCAAAGCCAATGTTCCCGACTTGTTGGAAGTGTCTATCGGTCATGCCCTAGTGCGAGATTGTTTGTATTTTGGCTTAGAAAATACCATCCAACTTTACTTGCGCGAATTGAATTAAACCATGAAGAAAGCTCTCTTCACCATCTTTCATTTTCTCTGGGCTGTTTGGGGTTTCTCGGCTTTCATTTCTATTGTCGCCATTCTCACGCCCATCTATGCTTTGCTGCTGCTCTTTGGCGGCAACAAAATGGCGTTGCGCTGTATTTGGTTTAATGCACATTACGTGTCGCCTTTTCTTCTACGGCTCATGCTCATTCGCTTAGATATTCATGGTGCCGACTTAGTGAAGCGAGAAGCGACTTACATTTATGTATCCAACCACTTGTCGCAGATTGATATTCTCGCCAATGCCTCAGCGGTGCCGCATCCCATCAAGTTTTTGGCAAAGATGGAGGTGAAGTATATTCCCTTCTTTGGGTTTATGGTCAAGATGTTGGCGATTGTCGTAGACCGACAAAACAAAGAAAGCCGCGAGCAATCCTTCGAGCGAATGTTGGTCGCATTGAAGCAAGGCGAAAGTCTTTTTCTCTATCCCGAAGGTACGCGCAATCGCACCGGACAACCCTTAAAAGAATTTAAAGATGGAGCGTTTCGTGCCGCCATCTTGGCGCAAGTGCCCATCGTAGTGCAGACTTTAGTGAACCCGCGCGACTTGAACAACCCCGATGGCATCCACCTGCAACCCGGTCGTTTAGATTTGTATTACAGTACACCTATCGACACGCGAGGCTTGAGCCTTGAAGACGTGCCGCGCCTCAAGCAGCAAGTCATCGATGACATGATGCGCCATATTGTGCACTAAGCCCCCAAGCTTTTTAGCAATAAGTTTTCTGCGAAATCCAACATATCGTGCGGCTTCACTTTTCGCCAGAGAATATCGTTGTAGTGCGCACCAATATGTACGTAATTATGCACTTGATGTTCTTGCATTTCATCAATGATGTGTTGTCTGAAATTTAAACCCAATATCCAGCCGTCTTCTTCCTTGATGTCGTCCCACCACTCTTCAAAATAGAGTTCATCCGAGGCGTGAAAGTTCAACACGTTTTCTCCTATCAACAAAAACTTCACCAAACCTTGTTTAATCATCGGGTCAATGATGCCTCGCTTCAGCTCCATGATGTCATTGTGCAACGCATCGTTCCATTCGCCCATCAGCTCTATCACCACCAACTGCTGCTCATAGTTCGCATAAAGAATTTTGCAATAAAGTGTGCTGGAGCCGAAGCTGTCCCACTGCGGATGAATGTAATGGTTATATATCTTGTCCGTAAAATGAAACTCACTGTATTCCCTTCGATAAAACGGGGAGAGTTTATCTTCCGAAGCGATGTAGTCATCGCGCCAAAGGTGAAAAGGTTCTATATCGTGCATAAGGCGTGTCGCAATAGTAAACAGACATTCGCTTTGTTTGTTATTTTTTTTCGGCTAACTTAGTTTTCGTTATGCTCAAAAAACTACTCCTCGTCTGTGTGGCGCTCCCTTTCTTACTAGCCGGATGCAAAGAAAAATGCTACAAATGCGTGAACTACTGTGTCTCTTGCCAATATTCTTACCCCGACACTACGCTCACTGCACTGGTTTGTTCTGATGTCCTGGGTGAAGAATACTTTATTGAATATGTAGACTCCTTGCAGTCTCCGGGCTTGGGCTGGACGTGTACTGATGCCAACCCCACCCGCTCCGACAAATTCTGCGGCACCCAAACTCAAAACAACACCGAACTGCTCCAACGCAAAGACCAAGGTTGGCGCTGCGCACCGGAGTTTTAATCACTTGATTTGTTTTGTGATGTTTAGGGCGATAGAGGCTATAACAGAAAAGTTATTATTCACCCAACCATTCCCCTGCCTAAAAATAGGCGCTCGGCTATTCAACCATTTCCCCTCTAGGCGGCAAGTAACCAAATCCACAGGCCGATAATCTACGTTCAATGAAACTCCGCTTGTTTTAAAAGGCTCACCGTTCACTGCTCCAATGATAATGTGCTGAGCATCCGAATAATACTCCCCGCGCAAGGCCAACGCCAATGACTCCTTC
>Ga0315904_10013700_pt1 | contig 10136 bp, 7 predicted proteins | sample LakEriMetagenome_6_FD_203529 | JGI IMG/M metagenome (GOLD analysis project Ga0315904, IMG submission 203529) | Freshwater fungal communities from buoy surface, Lake Erie, Ohio, United States - Buoy 12 MA120 | ecosystem: Environmental > Aquatic > Freshwater > Lake | place: USA: Lake Erie, Ohio...
CCGTGTTCGGGCACTCCGTGTTCGGGCACTCCGTGGGCGGGCACCCGGTGGGTGGGGAATGCCGGTGCAGGCGATTTAGTCATCCCTCAGCCATTCGCACCGATTGAGACGATTCTCTATTTCGCGCGTCAGCTGCCGGTATTTTGGACTGCCCACCAAGCCGATGGTCTGGCGAAAGTTTTCGGCTGTGAGATGCTCGGGCAAGTCTTCAGCGGGAGGGAAGAAGTCGCTCGGTTTAAACTCCAAGTCGATGCGTTGGGCGAGTGCGGCTGCCGAGTCGCGCGAGCGGGTGGCAGCGGCTGCAAAGCGAATTCCCGCCTGATCGGCCAGCAAATCGCCGAATGAAAAACCACTCCCTCCGGACAGGGAATCGAGTTCCTCTTTGAGCAAGCCACTGGCGCTGCTGACAAAGGGATGGGTGGCGACGGCGATCGCGGCGCTGAGGGCAAAGTGCCGAGGCCAGTCCTCGCGACCATGGAGAGCCGCTCCGGAGCGGGCCCGGAGCAGTTGCTGGAGCAGTGCCGGTTCGAGTGAAATCCGGGCGAACTTGGCAAAACTCTCATCGCCAACCGCGATCCCGAGGGCGAGGATTGCCGAGCGATTGGCGGCGAGTCTTGAGTCGGCGGTCAGTTCGCCCTCAAGTGGAGCGAAAAGGTTGCGCAGGATGGCGGGGAGCCGCTGCTCACCGGACGGAAGTTGATCGACAGCCGCCGCGAGTCTCAGGAGCCGGTCGTGGGTCGCTTGGCGAGTGGACGCCGAAATTCCGCCGAGGAAAATCCAAGCTCCGAGTGCGCAGGCGATGGCCGTCACCAGCAGCAGAGGTTGCCACTGGCGATAGAGGAGTGCGACTCCGGCGGCGACTCCGAAAAAGCAGGCCACGACTGCGACAGCCGAGTTGGTCCCGACCGGAAAGTCCCCCGAGTTCAACAGGTAAACCAGCGAGCGGAGGGCAAACAAGGCGAGCGGCACCAGCGCGAGTTGCAGAAGGCGGGCGCGGCGCGATCCAAAGCGAGTCAAAGAGACGCCGGTCAGCCCACCGACGAGCCCATAGTAAAGACCTTGAAACCCGATCGTCGCGACCAAATAGGCAATCTTGTTCTCGCCACCGAGGAGCTTTTGAGTTTGCGCAACCAATAGATCCGGCGGCAGCAGCGGAACCGGGCCGAGCAGAATCAGGGCCAGGACGAGACCGGCGGTGACGAGCTTTTTGGGGGAACGAAACGGAAGCATGCTGGCGGGGCGAAGCGACTGGGCGAGGGAGGGCTGCCTGCTGGGCAGGGAGTTCTCCATGGTAGTTCGAGGGGCGAGCAGAGAGTAGGGATTTGCGGGGAATTCATCAATCCCGTTGAGGAACGTCGCAGGAGCGGTGATCAGGGTGAAAACAGGGCGATTGGGAGTTCGCCGGGGGGAGGCTCAAAGCAGGGGGCTGAGGAGCCGGCAGACATTTTGGCTGAGTTGCCGGAGATAGCTTCGCTGACGCCACGCCGAGAGTTGCAGCTCGCGGCTGCGGGAAAAATAGCGTTTTTGCTGGTTTATCAGATCTTCGGTCAGCTGGCGGTCGTATGCCAGCAGGCTGATCTCGGCGTTGAGTACAAACGAGCGAATGTCCATGTTGCTGGAGCCAATCAGGCACACTTCTTCGTCAATGCTGAGGTGTTTGGCGTGCAGGAATTCGCCTTGAAAGAGGTGGATTCGCACACCCGTCTCGAGCAATTCCTCGTAATACGACTGTTGAGCCTGGCCAACGAGGAATTGATCCTCCACCTCGGAGACGACGAGGTGGACTTCGACTCCGCGCATCGCTGCCGTCTGGAGGGCATGCTGCAACGACTCATCGGGGATGAAATAAGGCGTCGTCACCACCACGCGCTGGCGGGCGTTGTGGATCAGCAGCACGACGAGCCGTTGCGTGCTCTGACTGGAATAAGTCGGCCCACTGGGCAAGACTTGGGCTGGTTGGCTGCCCGTAGCTTGAGGCTCGGGGAAAAACTCTGGAGCATCGAGGACTTCGTTCGTTTCCAGGTGCCAATCGGACACGAAGACAAATTGAAATTCGAGGGCGATCGGGCCGGTTGCACGCACGACCAGCTCTTCGTAAGTAATCCCCGCCTTGAACGTCGGGCTGATCAGGTTCTGCGATCCGGTGTAGGCGACTTGACCGTCGATGACGGCGATCTTGCGATGGTTACGGAGATCCCCGCGGCGGGCGAACTGCCGCCAGATTCCCGTCTTCAGCATCTCGATCAAGTGCACGCCACTGTGAGCGAGAGCCGAGCGCAGTCCGGGCAGCATTCGCTTGGAGCCGAGCGCGTCGACGAGAACACGGCATTGGACGCCCCGTTGGGCCGCGCGCTGGAGCGCCTCGATCACGGGCTGGGTGACTTCATCGGCCGCGAAGATGTAATAGAGCAAATGCACGTGATGGCTGGCCGCATCGATATCCGCCGCAAGCCGTTCGATACTCGCCACATAGTCGGGGAGAAGTTGCAGCGTGTTGCCGCCCAGAATCGGGAGCCGGCCGGTATTGGCCGCCAGTTGGACGGCAGTATTCAGGTCGGGGCCAACATCGGGATGAGTCAGGTTGGGGCTCGCCCTGAGTCGTTCTCCCACCGGAGCGAGCAGCCGGAGCAACTGTTCGTTCCGCCGCCGTCGGGAGGCGGGCATGGTGGGGCGGCCGATCAGCCAGTAGAGCAGAATTCCGAGACTGGGGAGAAAGAAGATCAGGAGCAGCCAGCCTTTGGCTGCTTCGGGCGAGCGGCGGTTCGGGATCCAGAGCAGCATGCCGAGCCGGATCAGCCACTCACCCAGCAAATAGAGCGTCGACCAGGTGGTCCAGTGATTGAGCTCAAAAATCAAGCGTCACCCTCTTTTCGGGGATTGTCCCGGGAGTGTCCTTCGCGCTGTTCTCGTACCGGCGTCCGCCCGCTCCGCATTTCATCCAGCGACTATCGTCCGGCAAAGGTTCGGCTTTGGCAAGTCGGAGCAATCAGCGCGGGGGCGAGGCGGAATTGGCTTCCGATAAGCCGGGTCCCGCGATCGGCTCTGCTTTAATAAAGACGTCGACTTGCTGTCCGACAAAAACCTCTGTCTGGTTGGGTCGGACGGCAAAGATGACCTGCAAGACCCGAGTGTCGACACGCTCCGTGTTGTTCCCGGTCAAAGCCTGTTTGGGGATCACGTAGGGCTCGACCCGGACGAAATCGATTTCCAGTCGATCGTCGGCACTGCCGCGAACGATGGCGGAAGCAGCCGAACCGGGGCGAAATCTGGGGATGTCGTTCTCGTCGACATCGACTCGCACATGAGGTTGCCCCATGTCACCGAGGACGATCAGGTCCTTGCTGGCCGGAGTCCCGACAAACTCACCCGGCCGGATGTTGACCTGAAGGACGACGCCATCGAGGGGAGCGCGAACCAGAGAGCGATCGATTTCAGTCTGGATTTGCTGGATGCGGGCTTCGATCGCCTGGACATCGGCCTCAATGATGTGTCGGTCGTGAACCCAGGCTCCTGCTTTAAGCAGTGCCAATTCCGATTCGGCGCGAGCCAACTCGGCGACGGCAAACTCTTTTTCCTGAATTGCGGCGACGATTTCAGCCTCCGGCAGAGCCGCGTTTTGTCTCAGTTTCATCGCCCGTTCGAACGCATCGTTGGCCGATTGCAGGCGGGCTTGGGCCGCGACCACGCGGAACTCGGCCGGTTTGACTTCTTCCGGGCGGGGGAGCGCATCGAGCCGCTGCAGTTGAGCCCGTGGAGTCGCAAGCAGAGCCTGTTCGACAGCCAGTTGCGCGCGGAGGTGGCGATCGTCGATGCGAAAAAGCGGATCGCCCTGGCGGACCGTCGAGCCGACCTTTTCAGCGTTGACGAAAACTTCCTGGATCACGCCAGAAAAAGGGCTGCCGATGGAGATGTTTTCGCTGCGCGGCTCGATCAGTCCGCTGGCCGCGATGGAATCGCCGAAGGGGCTTCGCGGCGGTGGCGCAGGAGGCGGGACGGAAGGCATATCCCGATTGGCCTGTAACACGTGGGTGATCCCGAACAGCAGCAGAGCCAGCGAGATCACGGGTAGCGTCCAATTGCGAAGAAAGCGGATCACGAGTGGGCTCCGAGGTGTTTAGTGCTGGATTCAATGGATTCGATGCGACCATCGGACATCGTGATGATACGTTGTCCAAACTGGTAGACTCGGGAGTCATGGGTGACGATAATCACGGCGCGTTGCGGATCGACGGCGACGCGGGAGAGCAGTTCCATCACATTCCTTCCTGACTGCGCGTCGAGCGCGGCGGTCGGTTCATCACAGACGAGAATCCGCGGCTGGTGAATCAGCGCCCGAGCAATGGCCACGCGTTGCTGTTGCCCGCCGGACAATTGAGACGGGTAAGCCTTGGCCCGGGCCGCCAGCCCGACGGATTCGAGAACCTGGCGAGCGGTGTTCACTGCGGTGGCCCGGTATTCACCGGCAATCAGCAGGGGGACGGCGGCGTTTTCGGCGGCATTCAGCGTGGGTAGCAGGTTGTATTGCTGGAAGACAAAGCCGATATTGCGGGCGCGGAACGCGACGAGTCTGCAGCCACGCAGTTGATCGAGCCTTTGACCAAAAATGGAGACCTCGCCCGCGGTGGGATTGAGCAAGCCTGCGATCATGGAGATCAACGTGGTCTTGCCGCAGCCGGAAGGTCCGACGAGCAGGCTCATTTCGCCCGGCTGGATGGCGAGGGTCACCTGATCGACTGCGGTGATTCGGGTGTCACCGCGGCCGAACTCTTTGGTCAAGTTCAGGCAACTGACGGCCGGGGAGGCGGTGTCGACCGCAGCGGAGTCCGTGGTCGATTGGGAAATCGAATCGGAAGATGCTGCCATGCTTAACCTCCTCGGAAGACAACGGCCGGTTCCAGGACCAAGACCTTGATCGAGGCAATCAGGGCCGAAAAAAGGATAATCAGGAGCACGGCGATTCCGACGCCAATGGCCGCCAGCGGTTGGAGGTACAGCCCGGCCAGATGGGTAATGTTCTTGGTGCTCTCGAAGAAACCTGCGGTCAGTCCAATCCCGATCCCATAGCCGACAATTCCCACTACCAGGGCCTGCAGCCCGACCATCAGCAGAATGCGGGAATTTGTGACTCCCATCGCCTTGAGAGCGCCAAACTGCTTGAGATTTTCGATCGTGAACAGATAGAAGGTTTGGCCCGTAATCGCCGCGCCGACGACGAAACCGAGCGTGATGGTGATGCCAAAGTTTACGGGGATACCGGTCGTCGCCAGAAAGTATTGAATCGTCTTCCAGAAAAATTGGTCGCGAGTGTAGGCCGCCAGTCCGGTGTGGGCTTGAATCGCCGCGCAGGCGGATTCGGCCGTGACGTCTTGGCGCGGGCAGGCGAGTACGTAGTTCATCAGGTTTCGCTGTTTGGGCACAAATCCGCGCACGGTTGAATACCGCGCGTAAAGGATGGGCAAGGTTGTAAATGGCGGAGATGCTTTGCAGATTCCCACCAGCCTGGCGCGGCGGTCATTGAGTTCAAACTCGCGCCCCAATTCCAGGGGCTGTCCCGGCCACATGTACTCATGTCCCGCCTTGTCGATGATCACGGCGTCAGGCTGGTTCAGGTCGGAGAGTGAACCGGCGAGCATTTCGCAAGGCGCACCGACGAGGCTGTGGTCATCAAGTCCGAACAGGACGACCGCCCGAAAATCTCCGTTGGCGAGTCGGGCCGTGACCTGTCCCTTGTACAGTTTGACCGCCCAGGCGACCTCTGCGACCCCGCGGACGCGCATCAGATCACTGTCGGGCAGGCCCGGTGCTTCATCGATAAACCGCGTCTTCGAGTCGGTGACCCAGATCGGGGCATCGCGCACGTCGAGAACTTGACTGGCGGTGCGTTTCATGATGCCGACAAAAATCGAAATTTGCTGCGTCATCAGCACGGTGGCGAAGGAAATGCCAAAGACCAAGCCAAGGTATTTCGTCGTGTCTCCCACCAACATCCGCCAAGCGACCCAATTCATCGACGGCTCCTTGTTGTTCGACTGGCAATTGGGGCTTTCTTCGCGACGATTTCGCCCCCCGCTTTCGCCGTCCTTGGCAACAATTTTGGTTCGGCTCGACAAAGTCCGGCGAGTAGCCCATCGACCATGACTCGAGAGCGTTCGCCGAGATCGGTCCACTGAATCCAGTCGTCGTCACCCTTGATCAAATGGAGGGCGGCGAGGCCATGGACACCGGCGAAAAAAACCTGAGCCAGCAGTTGGGAATCGCGATGCTGGGGGAGGAAGCGGCCCTGGGCGAGCGCCTCGGCAATGGTTGAATGCAGCAGGGCGTAACAATCCTGAGACGGATTGCCCTTCTCAATGAGCCTGCCTTTGGGAATGTTGTGTATGGGGACGAGGAACAGGCAGCGGTAGTGGGCCGGATGGTCCACGGCAAACTGAATCAAGGCCAGGCCCATGGCGCGCAAGCGTTCAATCGGGTCCGGTTCGCGAGCGATGCGGGTAAAGGAGTCCCTGAACCGGAGAAATTGCCGTTCGACGACCTCGCTCAGCAGCGATTCCCGATCCGGAAAATGAAAATAGATGGCGGTTGGGGTGTAGCCGATTTGGGTCGCCAGTTTCCGCATGGAAAAGCCGTCAACGCCTTCGCGGAGCAGGACTTTGGTGGCGGCGGCCACGATCTTTTCACGGGTTTCCCGCTTTTGCTGCTCGCGACGTGCCGCGGAGGAGAGGGCTGGAGCAGTGGAGCGTGAGCGGGGCATGGGTGCAGCCGGGAGAGAGTTTCCGTCGCGAGGAGAACCGCAGCGGCGGACTACAGTTAACATCGTTAAGTAACCTAACACTGTAAAGTATAGCTCGCATTTTGCTTCGGGCCAGAGTGGGGCAGGGACGGTGAATTGCCGCAGGCCCTTGGATATCGGAGAATAAGCCTGTTTTCCAAGGGTTTCAGGACAACAGGGGGGGGCCGGAAATGTTTCGGGCCGGGCATTTTTTCAGCTGCCGGTGGGTCTTGGTCGTCTGTCTGCAGCTGGGCGCCTGGGGCGGGGCGGAAGCAGTGCCGGGGACCGCGCGGGGACAATCCGTGCCGGTGCTGTCGCGAATTCGCCCGACTGAGAGTTCCGCGGCGGTTTCGACGCTCCGGGTCGGGCCTGACCTGGAGGTCCGGTTGGTCGCGGCCGAGCCCCACGTTTGCGACCCGGTCGCACTCGATTTCGACGAGTGGGGGAGGGCCTATGTGGTCGAGATGCGCGGTTACTCGGAAAGCGGAGCTGCCCGGTTGGGCCGCGTTCGCCGGCTGTCGGACAAAGACGGAGATGGTCTCTTTGAGTCCTCTGAAGTGTTGGTCGATGGTCTGCAGAATCCGACCGCAATCGCCTGTGCCCACGGTGGAGTGATCGTTGGCGACGCACCCGATCTCCTGTTCTTTGCCGACCGCGATGGAGATGGGGTCAGTGACGAACGGCACGTCCTGTTCACCGGGTTCGGGGTGACCAATATCCAGCAGTTGTTGAATAATCTCGGATGGGGCCCGGACGGCCGGCTCTATGGTTCCAGTGGCGGGAACGGTGGTGAAATCAGGCGTGGCGAACAGGCTTGGCCGTTTCCCGCAGGGACGGTTGTGGCGGCGGAACAGCAGCCGATCAACTTGCGCGGCCGGGATTTCGTGATTGATTTACGAAGCGGGATGATGAACGCCACCACGGGCGGTGGGCAGTTCGGACAGACCATTGACTGCTGGGGCAATCGGTATGTTTGCTCCAACAGCGATCATTGCCAGCAGATTGTCCTCGACGATCGCTATCTGGCGCGCAATCCACTGTTGAGATCGGGGGCCTCGCGAGTAAATATCGCGCGGGAGGGCCCGGCGGCGACGATTTACCGTTCGAGCCCGGTCGAGGCATGGCGCATGGCGCGAACGGAGTTGCGCATTCAGGGCAAGGCGAAAGGTCCCATCGAGGGGGGCGGGCGAGCATCGGGCTATTTCTCCGGAGCGACAGGCATCTGCTACTACGACGGCGTGGCCTTGGCGGACGCCTACCGCGGCAATCTGTTTGTCGCCGACGCCGGCAGCAACTTGGTCCACCGCAAGCAATTGCTCGATCAAGGCGTGGTCAAATCCGCAGCCCGAATTGAACAGGATCGCGAGTTTCTCGCCTCGACCGACAATTGGTTTCGGCCTGTCCAACTGGTCAATGCGCCGGATGGAGCCCTCTGGGTGCTCGACATGTACCGCGAAGTCGTCGAGCATCCGGCCAGCTTGCCGGAGTCGATCAAGCGGCAGTTGGATTTGAGCAGCGGCAATGACCGCGGGCGGCTTTACCGGATTACGAGCCGGGGAATCAGCGTCGAGAGCGGCCCTTTGCCGGGGAATGCCGCTTCGCCTGAAGAACTGGCGGCCTTTCTCGGGCACGCCAACGGCTGGCATCGACGGACCGCAGCGCGGCTCTTGCGGGAGCGACCTGGAGAGGCGACCACCACAGCGGTTCGCGATTGGCTCGCGGCGCTGTCCGAAGAAGAACGGAGCAGTGGCATTAGCCCCAAGCAAGCGGGGCGGGTTCTCGCTTTGTATATGCTGCGCGATTGGGGGGCGCTGACGATTGACGAACTGATGACTTCCCTCCGCGCGCGGGAGCCAGAGCTGCGTGCCTTGGGTCTGCGATTAGCGGAGGGGAATGACGACGCGCGATTGCAAGCTGAGCGATGTCGCCTGGCGACCGATCCCGACGAGAGCGTTCGCTTTCAAGCCGCGCTGGCCTTGGGAGAATTTCCCGATCAGCCAGCCTGCGCAGCTTTAGCCGCGGCAGCGCGATTGGCGGGGGCGAATGACTGGCTGCGGACTGCGGTCCTCTGCTCTGCGGCGACGCGGCGGGCGGAACTGCTCGAAGCGTACTTGGCCCGCTCAGCGGAACAGTTGAGCCCGGCCGAACTGGAGTTCGTGACTGAGTTGGCCCGTCAGATTGGACAGGCTTCGGTCGAAGCCGAAAAAATTCGGTTGGCGCGGGCGATCAGCGAGTGGCTCAACTCAAGGCCGGGGGTCGCAATCGCCTGCTGGTTTGCCGCGACCGGAGGCGATCGAGCGAGCGTTCGGCAGTTCGATCATTGGGCGCAAGCTGCGGAGAAGGGCGTGACGGCTACCGACTTGAGTGGGCAGTTGCTGGCTCAAGCGCGTCGCGTGGCCCTGGACCAAGCCAGACCAGTTGCAGAACGAGGCTTTGCGGTGAAGGTTTTGGAATTGCTTCCAAGAGAGCAATTGTTGCTGCTTTGGCGGGAACTGATCGATCTGAGCCAGCCCGAAGCGGTGCGGATCTCGGCGATTGAGTTGTGCCATCGCGCCGCGGTGCCGGAAATATTCGACCTGCTTGTCGATCGCCTGAGTGAATTGACTCCCGAGTTGAGGTCGCGAGCGCTCGAGGGACTACTCGCGCGGCCGCAAGGAGCGGCTTGGTTGTTATCCGCACTGGAAAGCGGAGAGGTGCCGATGGTGTTTCTTACCCTGAGCCAGCGGCAGCAACTGCTGGGTCGGCCCGAGGTGGAATTGCGTCAGCGGGCCGAGAAACTGCTCGGGGGGGGTAGCGCTCCAAAAACAGAAGAACAGTTGACTGCGTTTCGAGGTTCGCTTGAGGGTTTAACTGGCGAGCCTGAAGCGGGCCGAGCGGTCTTCCGGCGAGTCTGCGCCAGTTGTCATCTGCTCGCCGGCGAAGGGGCCGAGGTTGGCCCCAACTTGATCGGCTATGCCTTTCGGAGTCGGGATGATTTGCTGTTGCAGGTGCTCGATCCGAATCGGGAAGTCGACCCGCGTTATTTGTCGTATTCAGTCGAGCTGCGTGATGGGAGGTTGCTGCTGGGGGTTTTGGCGGGTGAAAATGCGGCGGCAATCATCCTGAAGACAGCGGCTGGGGAAAGTGTCACCCTGAACCGGGATGAAGTCGAGGCGATTCGGAGCACTTCGAAATCGTTGATGCCTGAGAATCTGGTAAATGAGTTGACCCCGCAACAGTTTGCTGACCTGAGCGCCTGGGTGCAGGGTCTGCGCGAGTAAGTCCATTGGAGTGTTGGAGGAGCGATGCCGGGAAAAGACTGGGAATTCGGCGGACTGTCGCGGCGGCGATTTGTCGGTGGGACGCTGGGGCTGGTGGTTGGCGCGAG
>Ga0315904_10013703_pt1 | contig 10134 bp, 22 predicted proteins | sample LakEriMetagenome_6_FD_203529 | JGI IMG/M metagenome (GOLD analysis project Ga0315904, IMG submission 203529) | Freshwater fungal communities from buoy surface, Lake Erie, Ohio, United States - Buoy 12 MA120 | ecosystem: Environmental > Aquatic > Freshwater > Lake | place: USA: Lake Erie, Ohio...
GTGCTGTGTTCGCAGCCTCCCAGAAAAAATACCCTACCCCAGTATGCGGGGGCGTCTCCTCGTCGCGCCGAAGCGGTTATGGCAGTCGAGGCAGAGCACGCGCAGGTTGGCGCGATTGTTATCGCCGCCGAGTGACCTCGGCACGATATGGTCAACGGTCAGGCGAGTGCCCGACTTGCCGCACATTGTGCACCACGGCTGGGCTGATCGTAGTTGTGATGAGAGCCTCTGCCACGCTGCGTCGTAGCCTCGCGCCTGACGGCTCGGGCGACCCGGTGCCTCAGTCTTGGGCAGCGTGTGAGCGGAGCAGCGGGTGGCCTGTGATGGCGCCCCGCAAGTCAGGCAAGGTTTGAGCACGGGGTCAACCTCCGTCAAGGTGATCTCACGGTGCCGTGCCGCCGACTGCGATGAGGTCGCAGTTCCTAACCGCGTGAACCGTGCACTGTCCCGCGATGTAGCAAAAGGGCGAGCGCATAGAAGGCTCGCTGGCAGATTGTATTTCAGGGCGACTCCATCTGCCGAGTCAAATGCCCAGCGCGTGCGTCGTGCTGCGGTCGCGCCTTGTGCGCGACTATACACGATGTTGCGATCTATTTACCGAATCTGTGCCAGATCTTGTGTTAGAAGTTGGGTAGTGGAATCTGAGGCGCGAGGATATCGGCGATCGCATCCGTCGCGCGCTCATAGGCATCCTCGTAGACCCCAGCCCACGGTGCCCACGCAGCCGAGCCGAGCACCGGCTCTAGCCGATCCACGGCCTGATCAAGGCGGCAGAGATGCAGATGGACGAGTTCGTGCACGATGGTCAGACGCTGCTCCTCAGGCTTCTGCGCCCAGAACAGGTTGCCGACCCGCAGGTTGGCTGTCTGTGCCTGATCGTTCGGCTCGATATCGGCGTAGCGATCCTCTGGGGCGACATCGGTGAGGATGGTCACCCGCCAGTTGGCAAGGTTCAGGAGCGGCATCGCAGCCGCCACATAGACCTCAAGGGCGGCGTATTTGTCAGGCTTCGTCGGGTGCTTTGGCATCGGCAGACTCCGCATCTAGTTGGGCTTCGGACTTGCCGCGCAGGATAGCACGCGGCGTCTCCGTGTAGCGGTCGTGGAGGAGCCGGAGGGTGCGCTCGGCCACATCCAGCCATATATCCCGATGCACCATCAGGGGATAGCGTCGGGCAAGCGTCTCCTGCGCTGCCGTCAGGTTGCCTCGGCAGGCAATCAGGGTCACGCCCACCTCGTGTGGCTTAGGCTCCCCTGCCCTCGATCGGCATCGCTTTAGGGTATGCAGGGCGGCGTGCATCGGGTATTTGTACCGGTAGACGGTGATCTTCATCAGGGTCGCCTGCTCTGCGGCGCTCCCCTCGTGCACCTTCCGATCTTCCTGCTCGGTGAAGGTGGCGTGGGCGGCGGAGTTCAGGTAGATGCTGAAGTCGCCAGTCCAGGCTGGTATACCGCCATCGTCAAAGATATTTAGGTGGTGCATCACCAGGGGCAGCGTGTCTTGGTGCCCCCTAAACCATCCCACGAGGCTATCCAGTTGCATCATCGTGCTCCTTTCCACAGGTTCTGCGAGCCGCAAAACGCCCTCCACGCGAATCCGTTGACCTCCTGTAGCCCTGCGTCAATCGCGACGAGCATCCCACACCTGCGGCACTCGGCCACCAGATCGAGCGAGTTGCCATCGGCATCTAGGGTCTCACGGTTCCCGATCCACTCGCCGAGATCGTGGCCGTGCAGCCTGACCGCGACCGCCTGCACGCTCGCCTTTGCGATCTCCGTCCAGTCAGCATCTGCCTCGACCTCTAGCGGCAGGGCAGATGCCGGCTGTGTCGTGATGGCGATCGGCTCGCGCTGATCGCGGCGGATGAAGTCGGCGGTCACCACCCTCCAGCCAGAGGCGGGCACCTCGCCGAACAGTTCTATGATGCGCTCCTCTACGCTCTCAGGCACGCGCCGCTCCTCTTGGATATAGGCGTAGAGGGTGCGCTTGCCGATCCCGAGATCGCGTGCCAGACGCGGCAGCGCGATCGTATACAGGGATGGATAGTTCTTCGCGAGGATCGCCTTTAGGTGCGCTCCGTTGATGCTGCGAATCTCAAACACGACTGCCTCCCTCCTGCTACTCGATGACGGTGACTCTAACCCGTTGGACTCCCCGTTCCAGTTTGACCCCGAGCGCGACGAACGCGGCGGGTGCCAGATCCACCAGTTTCTCGTTGTTCGTTTGACCTCGGCATTGGCACCAGTCCACCACCCACGCGACGATAGCCTTGCCGTTGGCGATGTTTTCCACGATGATCCGATACGGCTTCTTGCCCCATCGGAAGTCCTTGATCTTCCGCAGCGCTGGGCCTGCGGCAGCGTAGAACAGGGTCGGCTTGTCGCCCCTCGTGTACCACGCTGAGTTCTTTGTCGCGTCGTACCAGGTTGCCTTGCCGACTGCCATCCTGATCTCTGGGATCACAGGCACGGGCGTAGGCTCTGGGCGATGCGAGTCACGCAGCACCACATCGGCGACCGGCATCGTCAGGATGATCAACGACGCGATGATCGTCGTGAGCGTCCATAGCCAGACCGCTCGTCTCACTGTTCGCGAGTCTCGATCTTGGTGCTCAGGATCGCCTTCTCGATCGGCTCTAGGCCGCTGACGATCTGAATCGCCTTTGTCACGCCGTCCACATACCCGAGTGCGTACTCAGTATCCCCGAGCACCCCGAGTACCTGCGTGCGATGGATCAGGAGTTTCAGCACGCGATCCTCGACCGTCTCAGGCTTCTTCTTTGGCATTCGCCCTCCCAAACCACGCCACGAAGTCGTCTAGATCCAGCACGATCATCGTGCGACGACGACCTCCGGCTCCAGGCGAGTCGCCTACCACGAGGGCGGCAAGTTGATCGCCCTTGACGGGGATCGCACGCAGCCATCCGTCCAGCCGTTCAGGATATGACTTGCCGACCTTGCACTGCACGGCGATCCAGTCGTTCGCGACATCCTGCCTACCGCCAAACTGCCCGACGCGCTGAGCGCCGAGACGCTTGGCAACCTCGCGCTCAAAGGCGTTGCCGCGCTGCCTTGCGGTGCGGCCCCTACGGGAGCGCTCAGCATTCTGGCGGTCAATGTCGAGTTCGCTATGTCTGCTCACTTCCAGCACCCCCTATGTGCCCACGAGTATGACTTGCGCGACTCGCCAAAGTCAATCCGTCTGACGCGGAGCGCCTGCTTGCCGTCGCCGATCATCCCAGAGCATAGGTAGCAGGGCGCGGGCGTCCACGACGCGCCGCTCCCCTTAGTTGCCGCAGTCTTCGCAGGTGCCTTCTTCGCCGACATTGTGCATCCCTCCTTCCAGCATCGCGCTGAGCCGGTGGATCATACCCTCAACGGCATTCTGTTGCGTATCTGCCTCGCAGGTGATCTCGCTGCCATCTCGGTCAGCGATCACGACCACCCAGGTCTCGTGCTCCGTCTTCAGGATCTGCTTGTATTCGTAGCCGCACATCGCGGCCCATTGCACCAAGTCTGTGAATGCCATCACAACCCCCTTATGCGGATGCCTCTGGCTGTCCGCTCTCGTCTCTCTACTTGCCCGCTCCTCGCAAGTTCGCCGAGCGCGCGCTGCGTGGTGCCGTGGCCCCAGCCGAGGATCTCGGCGAGTTCACGAACCGTCGGCGCAAAGCCGTGCTCCTTCACGAAGGATCGGATCGCTGCTACTAGCATCTCATCCCTCTCGATCATCTGTCGCTCCTATCCACTTGTGAACCCTATCTTGCGGCACGCGGCGTGTCGCGACCCTGTAGGGTTCGCCCTTCTCCCAGGCATCCTCTGCCCGTAGCCACCCGATGACCTCCACTTCCCTGAACCCCGTCTCTGGGATCGGGTACGCCACGAAGATCACCTTGTCTTTGTTCAGATCCTTCTCCCTGACGACGAGGCCATTCTGCGGCTCACGGATACGCCGCACCTCGATGTTCTTGCCCACATCCGGCTCGTCCCGATGCTTCCAGTGCTCGGCGGCGGGCCAGACCTTCGCGTGCCAGACCCGACCGGTCGCCTTTGCCACCGCACACTCCGCGACTGCCGCTGCAAAGGATGCCGTCTCGTCATCCTGCATCAGTGCCCTGTCGTAGTAGGCGGCATCTTGGCTGCGCTCGTTCTGGGCATTCCGTCCATCTCCCACCGTCTTGGCTTTCTCCAGTTCCTCATCCGTCAAAGAAACCCTCATCTCCGTCCTCGCAGAATCTCTCCGATCTGCATCGGTCTCGTATTAGTAAGAGTCTGCTCTTCTCTTCTCTGCTCTGCTCTGCTCTTCTCTAGAGCGTGACGCGACCGTGACTCAGGCTCTTTCTGAGCACGATAGCGAGCGGCACGAGCAGCCGAGGTCGCGTCCACTTGCCATCGAGACCAGCCCGAGACGGTCACGACTCCATCCCCAGACACCTCTAGCAGCCCCTCGAGAATGAGTCGAGGCACCGCCCGAGCGAGCCGATGGCCGATGACTGTGGATAGGTGCTGCCGGTCACGAAACCGCCCGTCTTTCCGCATCTCCTTCGCGACCTCCAGGATCGTGATGAAGGCGCGGAACTGCGTATCCGTCAGGCTCGAGATCACGGCGTCCTTGTGGGCGCTCGCTGACCATTTGATCCATAGGCTCATCTGTGCCTCCTCTCAGCCGTTAGAACGGCAACTCCTCAAGGCTCTCCTCGGGCACGCGCTTCGGCTCAGGAGCCTTCTGCGCGGCGATCCACTTGATGCTCGGCTTCTCCTTGCACCACGAGCCGTCAGGCGCCTTATGTGAGGCCGCCCAGAAGGGCTGATAGGGCTTCCCAGAGGCCTTGCTGACCCCGCCCGGCTTGAGGCTCCACCTCTCGCCGTGTGAGCAGGAGCCGTCTGCCGTCTCAGAGACGAAGATCATCGCCGCCTCGAGCGCGAGCCGGTCATCGTCCGAGAGCGTGCTCAAACCCTCTGGCTTCGGGGTTTGCGCCACGCTGACGGGCGATGCCGCCCTCGGGAGGGTCTGCATACCCTTCTCAGGGCTGTAGAGGCTCCGTCCGACGCCGATCTGTGCCGCGCAGCGCCTCAGGGCATCCGATGCCGCGCTCTTGAGCGGTTCGTCATCCTGTGCGCTGTTCGGATATCCAAAGTCTTGCCGGATGGTCGTCTTGCCCTCGATGACGACCGCGAGTGAGCCGTGTACCACGGCGCGCGCAGGGTCGGCCACTTTGACCTCAAACTGCCATCCGTCAATCCCGAGCACATCATCAAGACGCTGAGCGACTGCCCGAGCGTCTGCGTATGTGAACACGAGGCCAGCCCTGCCAGGGCGGGTCTTGAGATCCTTCGCGTCAAATGGCGCCGCGAGCGCCTGTGCGATCTGTTTACTCACCGTCTGCCTCCTTCTTGAACCTGAAGACTCGAGCCCCAGGCTTCTCACTTGTGAACATCGCCTCTGTCCGGTCATAGACGGATGGCGCGTGCGTGCGAAGCGCCTTCGCGACCGCCTCCCAGTCCGTCTTGACCGTCGGCTTGTTCTGCTTCCAAGTCGCCTGCCAACCGTTGCCGACGACCCCCTGACCTGACCCGATCGCCTCCTTGAGACTGATCGCGAGGTTCTGCAACTCCTGATCGAGCAACTTCGCCTCGTACTGCTTTTCCGCGTAGAGCGCCGCTACGCGATCCACGCCATCGGTTGCCTGTGCCCACTCCTCCGTGGCCTGTGGCATCACTGCCGCGAGCGCATCGGAGTCCTCGCCCTGCAGCGCCGGCGGCGTGCCGTTCATCACGGCATCGCGGAAGGCGACTGCTTTCTGGTAAAGGCGAGTCTGATACTCAAGATCCGCCTCCACGCGCTGGATGCGGAACACCAGCCCACCTAGCAGCGCCGCCACATCGCACCACGGTGCCCCTGTGACGAACATCTGCCATTGAACCTGCGCTTCCACCTCAGGCGGGGTGGGATAAATGTTCCAGCGGGGTGACGCCGAGGTCTTGATCTCCACGAGGCCGTCGCTGCCGACGACCGTGCGATCAAGGCTCGCCATCGCCCACGGGATCTCTTTCAGCCGGACGATCCCGTTGCTCCGACGCAACTCCGTGCCCGTCTCCATCTCGTAGAACTCGGCGACCGTGTTCTCGAGCAGGATGCCGCGCACCGCTGCCGCCCCAGGCGGCTCAGGCGTATAGTCTCCGCGCTTTTCTGCCCAGAGTTGATACGGCGTCTTGTAGGGCGAAAGCCCTGCGATGACCGCTGCATCCGTCGCCGTGATGCCATCCTTGCGGAGTGCAAACCACTCTGGACTGCGCTGCTCTGCCTTCACAAACTCGTACTGCTTGCTCACTTTGCCTCCTCCTCTCGCCATCGGCGATCTACTTCTACGATCCTCCTGCCAATCCACTCGGCGACTGGAGCCACCACACCGTTGCCGCAGCAGCGGTAGCGGTGCCCATCCAAGTGCTTTGGCAAATCACCATCTTCACCTAGCCCCGAGCCAACCACAGCGTGAGTTGTCCGAGTATCTCCGATGTCAAAGTTGTTCAGCGTATTCGCTGCCTGCGCCTCCACCCACGACTCCGTTTGGCTAGGCGTGCTGCCACGGGTAGACTTGCGAAAAACTTGTGGAATCGCCCTTCCAGTATCAAGCGTTGGGGATAATCCGCGCTCGTCAAATATCCGCTCAGATTGAGGAGAGTCCGCCCCTCCACCTGTCAAACTGCCAACCAGATAGCCCTCCTTATTCAAGTCCTGATTGCTCACCCCAACCTTCCAATCTCGCGCTTGAAGTTCACGATGTGTTCTCGCCCCGAAGGTTTCCAGTGCTCGCTGAGAGTCCAGCCGTCTGGCCAACCCATCAAGCGCTCGCATTCCGTCGGGGTCAGACGGCGCACTTCCAGCCCAACCACTCCCTGAGAAACCCTGCGAAGCGCCTCGCTCAGACCGGCTGGCAGAATCCTCCCTCGCATCTCGGCGCGGCGAAGGATGCCGCTCGCAGCCTTCGCACTCAAGGAGAACCTCGCCGGCGCGGTCGGATTCAAGACTTGCGACAATGAACACTCTTCGGCGTCGTTGGGCGACTCCGAAGTATCGAGCGTCCAAAGTTCGCCACGATACGCCATACCCGAGTTGTTCCATTTCATAGAGAAGCCGTCCGAAGTCAGCCCCCTTATTGGAACTGAAGAGCCCAGGGACATTCTCCAGCACGATCCAGCGAGGTCGTCGCTGCTCCACAAGGTCAAGGAAGGTGAAGGCGAGGCTGGATCGCTTGCCTGCGAATCCTGCTCGCTTGCCTGCGACGCTGAGGTCTTGGCAAGGGAATCCTCCACTCCAGATGTCTGCCTCTGGGATGTCATTCGCGTCCACCTCCGTGATGCTCCCCAGATTCGGAGCGTCTGGGAACCGCTCTGCCAACACCGCGTTGGCGTATGGATCTATCTCGCTCACGCTGACGGTGTGGATGCCAGCGCGCTCAAACCCGAGGTCGAGACCGCCGACGCCACTGAAGAAGGATGCGTGCCTCACTTCGCCGCCTTCTTCCGATCTTTCTTGGCGAATCCATCGCCGTTGTAAATCACCGCCGCCGGCGTATAGAGCATCCGCATCCATCGGCCACACTTCGCGCATCGCGGCGTGTAGGTTTGATGCATTGAGTGCGTGTGCTCCTCGCGAGCGCCGCACTCGCCGCAGCGATATTCGTAGGTGGGCATTAGCCCATCACCACGAACAGCACGACGAGTAGCCAGAACCCCAAGATGCCGATGGCGATATCCGTCAACCTATCAGCGCGCTCGCTCTGCTCGCCGAGATATCGCGTCCTGATCGCCACTCGCTTATAGACCTGTGGCTGCGTCTTTCTGTTGAGCCTCATCGCATAGACCCCGCTGCTAGGAGCAGGATCATCCCTGCGATGAATGTCACGAGTGCGAGTCCATCTAGGATCATCGTTTTCACTTTGCCTCCTTCTGTGGTGTCTCATCTGACACCTCAACCACTACGCTGCTGATGATCTCGTATTCGCTGTCACCATCTGCACCAAGACCGCTGAGGCTCTCGCCTTCGCCGACATTTGCCAGCGCCTCTTGGATCGCCTCTGCCATCTCATCGCGACTCGCGAACTTTCCCTCAGTGCGCTCCACTTCCACCTCTAGGATGACCGTGAACCTGTGCGCCATTATCGTGCCTCCTTTTTTGGCTTGCGCGCCTTTTTCTTGGGCGCTTCGTTGACCTTTCGCTCCAGCGCTTTCGCGAATGCACTGGCGACTTCATCATCCTGCGCTGTGATGATGATGAAGTCGCTGAGGTTGACCTTTGGCATCACTTGCCGCTCGCTTCCAAGACCGCCTCTACGAAAAACTCGTCGGCGAGGAACTCAAACTCCGTCCCACTGAACGCCGTGCGCGCGCAGTCAAGAAAGAGTTTCTCAGCATCACGATTGTCGTTGAGGAACCTCGCAGCGGCGCCATCGCCGATGCCCTGACACTCAACCCATCCGACCTTCTTGCTATTGAGATAGAGATCTGCCTCGTATGCGACACCACGGCGGTGCGACATCGAGCGATAGTTCTTGACCGCCCAGCCTGTGGCCTTCGCCATCTTCGCTGCCTGAGCGGTCACCTTTGTTGCCTCTGCTAGTCCGTTCATTTGTTCCCCCTATGTCAGTCGGGGCATCTGCCCCTCTCTCTCCTGACCCCTATAAGGTACGCCCGTACCCTACCGCCGTCAAGCCCCCTGTTTCGTGCTCAAACAGGGGGGTCTTGGCGGGCTGGAGAGGGGGTCGCGGGAGGCTCGCGCCCCACCCCTCCAGCCCTGGGCCGACCGCCCGAAGGCGAGCCGGCATAGTCATTCCTCCTGATCCAACTGATTCTCTAGCGCGAGGTGCACGACGACGCTGAGGCACGATAGGCAGATCTTGTGCTCGTGGACGACCACATCGCCACTCCGCAGGTCGAGTCCGAGGATCAGCGTGCCGAAGGCGTAGACCTTCCTCGCAGGCTCCTCGCAGACATCGCAGACCTCAGGATCGCGGCGCTTTGCGACCGTGACCATCGTCTAGCCGCACGAGATACTCAGCGGTTGGGCCGTCCTTGCCGAAGAAGATCGCCCACTGTGCTGGAGTCCCAGAGGCTGCCAGCCACTCTTGGGCATATCGGTTGGACGACTCGATGCTCGCATTGCCCCATACGGTATGCGCTCCGTCACTCAAGACGAGGCGCGCCGGCGTATGCCAGTGCCCATAGAACAGCGCGTCAAATGGTGCGACGCTAAGATTCCATCCCTGCGCTCGTTTGGCGATGGCGTAGTACGGCAGACCGAACGCTCCACCACGGAACTGATCGCCGTGTACCAGCATCGCCCTCTTGCCTCCTGGCAGGTCGAGCGTGTCGTACCAGTGACGACCGCCCATCGTCAGCGATTCTTTCCAGTCAATGCGCTTCTCGTCTTTCACGAGATCCTTCGCCACGCGATACAGGATCGCGTCAGCATTGGACTCATTGCTGTGATCGCCATAGCGTCCCAGTCGTCCGTGATTGCCGATGGCGCCACGAACGGTGACCTTCTTGCCGAGTGCTGCCATCGCGCGCACGAACTGCGCGAGCATCGCTGCGCCCTCAAAGATCTGCACATAGAGGCCACCCTGCTCAACCTCATATGCCTGTGACGGAAAGATGTTGCCGTCGCTCTCCACGAAATCGCCGAGGAGCGCGCATTGGATCTCGCTCACCGGCACGCCGTGCAACTCGATCAGGCGCGCGATCTTTTTCGCGAGCAGGTCAATGCGCTGCTTGGCGACATCTATGTTGTAGGTCTCAGAGTTCTTGCCCAACTGCCAGTCCCCGAGCAGGATCGTCAGGGTCTCTGGCGTGCCCGGCTTGCCCGATGGCTTCGGCGCTGGTACGGCGGGGATCTTCATCCCGAGCGCGGCGTCCTTCGCGGCGCGGTAGACCGCCTCCACGAGTTCCGCCTGATCCGCCTCGCGCTTTGATAGCGATCGGAGCGCCCGATTGTGTGCCGCTCGCAGTTCCTCGTATGCCTGCGTCGCGTCTAGTGCCTTCTCAATCTCGCTCATCGTGGGCACCTACAGTGGTGCCGCATATGGCGTGAGAGGGTCTCCTGTGCGATCTCTACCTTGTAGGCGTTGCGGATCGC
>Ga0315904_10013706_pt1 | contig 10132 bp, 7 predicted proteins | sample LakEriMetagenome_6_FD_203529 | JGI IMG/M metagenome (GOLD analysis project Ga0315904, IMG submission 203529) | Freshwater fungal communities from buoy surface, Lake Erie, Ohio, United States - Buoy 12 MA120 | ecosystem: Environmental > Aquatic > Freshwater > Lake | place: USA: Lake Erie, Ohio...
CCTCACCTTTCTTTTCATCGGGTATCGCTTCAATGGCGTTTTGCAGCAGGTTGGTAAACAGCCTGTTGATCTGTGTACGGTCCGCCCGGATGAACAATTTCCTGTGTAACGGGTTCCATTGCACCATTGCATGATCCTGAGAACTGTGCAGGAGTACAAGTGAATGCAGGGTTTCATGGAGATCGAATACTTCGTTCCTGATGTTACCGATATTGGCGAACTGCGAAAACTCCGAAGCGATCTTTGACAAATGTTCGATCTGTTCGATGAGTGTACCTGCCACACTGGACGAAAGCTCCTTGACATTGGGTGCGTTGTTATCGATGGCTTTCTGCAAGTACTGTATACTTAATTTCATAGGCGTGAGCGGGTTCTTGATCTCATGAGCCACCTGGCGGGCCATTTCACGCCAGGCCCCTTCCCTTTCGGCCCTGGCCATGTCCACCGCGCTCTGCTCCAGTTTTTTCACCATCTTGTTGTACTCAACCACCAGCCCTCCGATCTCGTCGTTTCGGTTCCATGTGATCTCTTCATTATGCTTGCCAAGGTTGATCTCCCGCATTTTCTCCCCGATCCATGAGAAAGAGGCGGTAATCCGGTTGGTCAGGAAGACCGCGATAACGCCAGCTATCAGGAAGATGAAAGCATTCAGGTTGATCAGCGTCACGAGGAAATTTGAGATCTCCTGGTTGAGGTCACGGCTCGACGTGAAATAAGGTATATTGATATAGCCCTGCACATTACGGTTCTCGTCTTTCAGAGGCACATAAATACTGAGGTACCTCAAACGGCCGGCACGTTCATTCTGTACGTGTTGAATCCTGCGCAATGACCTCATGTTGTAATAGGCCTGGGGATCCATTAAACGGCTCAGGATGCCCTTATTATATACCAGGGGCTGTGAGGATACCGTGAGCGAACCGGAAGTGTTATACAGGTTGACATCTACATTATGGATCTCCGAGATGCCAGCAATAGCAGTTGCGAGCCGGTCTGTTCCCAGGGAATCGAAACGGACAAAGCCTGACTGGTTCATCATGCTCACATCGATGCGGTTGTTGATCTCGCTTGAGATCACCTGTATGGTCCTGCTGAGCCTGTCCTGGTTATTCCTGTTATACCTGTTGATGAAGAAAATGATGGTAGCGGCACCAATGATAAAAAATGAGAAAATACTGATGAAGATGATGGTCATGAAGATCTGCTTCCGGATACTCAACTGCCAGAGCTCCTTGAAGTTGGACCACCGGAAACCGGACCGTAATGCCACGCTCAGGAGCTGGAAGAATCCTACCAGTGCCAGGAATGCGCAAAACAGGTAGGCGAACAAGGTAATGGATTCCAGCAGGGCATTGGTTTTACGGGTGATCACCACGATCCTTTCCGGCCCTTGCTTGAACCAGAGTTCGCTATATCCGTCCTTGTTCCGGAATACATGGTCGTTAAACGATACTTCTTCACTATTCAGGCTTCTGGGAAAAGGGTAGTCATTCACGTTAGTGATCAGTTCGCCCCGGTTGTACACGGCATAGGCATAAAGGGGTGAACGCTCGAATGTGTAATCTTCCGACTGCTTGAACAGCTCCGGGATCATGGCCTCACTCCTGTACCTGCGTGGGTTCGACAGCATGTACACGTTAGCCACTATCCGCTGCCCGGTATCCTTCACCTCCCGGTGGTAGATATAACTGAACCGGTCGAAAGCTGTTTCATAATACCGCAAATTGTTGATCCCGGTTTTTTTTCCCTGCATGGCATAGATGGTGGCCAGGGTGTCATAATTGAATTTTTCATACCCGGATATCGGTTCCCCGTCTTCGTCAAAGACATAGATCTCTGTTTCGTAACGGTTCAGGTAACCGGAGAAATTGGCATTGATGATCGAATCTTTGAGTCGTTCATTCTCTGCCGGCACCCGGAGGCGATCAAGGTTGTCCTGCCAGAAATAATTATTCAGGCTGCCGATCGCTACGTTCAATAGTTTCTCGCTGGAAGGATCTGCCTGCCAGGCCAACTTCTCGGCCACACGCAGCCGCACTTCCTGTTCTTTCCTGCGGTTCTGGTTGCTGATCACCAGGGTAATAGATGCTGAAAAGATCACGAGCCAGTATACCATGGCCGTACCTGAAATATAATTCGTTGCCTGCAGTAGTGGTGCTTGCGATATAGTGAGATAGACCAGCAACCAAAGGATAACGGCCATCTGGAACTCGAAAAGGTGATTGATTTGCGTGGTGAGGTAGAGCAGGCCCGCGATCACTACCACCAAAATCTTAAAGGCATAGTTGGCTTCAGGAATGGCTTTAACGAAACGCATGATCACCTGCGAACTGATGAAAAAAGCCATGGACACAGAACAGAGAACAATGAAGCCAAATACAGAGTATACATTGAGGCCGAAGAAATTGGTAACGTCGAAGGGGATCTGGGAATCCGCCACCAGGCTCCTGATCACATTGCCGGAGATCATGGTGAGTACCACCAAACCGATCATCAGACCCGCCGCGGTGAACATCCTGTACTGCTTGCTTTTGATTTCGATCCGGATATCCTGCTGGTTGATCTGCCGCCTGGCAAAAACGGTGATCCAGAAAAACAGCAATACATTGATGAGCAGGTCTCCCAGGGATTTGAGGATGAAATTGTATCCATAGATGGAAGGTGAAAACAATTCAAACTGGCGCACATCAAAAGGCAGATCGAACATGTACATCAGGCCCCGCATCAAAATGATGCCGACAGCAAGCGCACCTATCCCCCATCCTGCGCCAAATCGCTTCGAAACCTGCAGGGCGATCTGGTGGAGATAAAACAGCAGGAAGAGCGAGCCAAGGATCCGCAGGAGAATGGTGATCCAATCGTTGGTTTCGATCAGGCTCCCTTGCTTGGGTTCAAAATAATAGATGGCTTTACCCAGGGAATTCTTTACGGGATAAGGAGTCTCGCCATTGGCGATGGTATAGTTCTTTTCTACATTAGGCAGGTTCACGAAACCGTTGCGGAGGTAATCATTCTGCAAGTAGAAATCCCGCCTGATCGGAATCAGCGCCAAAACCAGCAGATTCTCGTTACCGGACAACTGCATTTTTCTTCGAATGAGTTCATACTGCCCGTTCGGCAGATGAACCAGGTATTCACCATCCGGCTTGGCAAGCATCTCGTCCGTGGGTAGGCTCTCTTGCGTGTTCCAGAACTTGATATCGATCGGTCCGTAAGCGTCAAGCTTGTATAAAAATACCCCGTAATCCTTAGTAGTCACATCCCTCACCTGCTCTTCCGATGCAGCAGTGTGTGCAAGACCGAGGAGCAGTGTGGAATCTGACATCAGTTTAAAAAAATCCGTTTCCTTTTTCTCGAGATAGTTTTCCAGGTTTTTCCTGACGCCCTGCGGTGAGGAGGTGTACGACCAGTAATTGGAAAAAATGAACGACAAGGTGAAAAGCCATGCCGCGCCTATGAGGAAATAAGCGTTTTTGTAGACGGTATCTTTCCAAAAACTTCTCAATCAGTTATACCTTTTGTCTCTTGATATGATTCCACAATTCGTCCATCTCGGTCAGGGTCATGTTGTGCAACGACTTGCCCTGGGTCATCGCCAGGGATTCCATTTCCATGAACCTGCTGATGAATTTCCGGTTGGTAATTTCCAAAGCCTGCTCGGCATCAGTATGCAAAAAGCGTGCATAGTTTACCAGGGAGAAAAAAACATCACCGAGTTCTTCTTCCACTTTCTCCTTATTCTGATCTGACAGATCTTTTTCCCATAGTCCTACTGCTTCTGTCAGCTCGCCCAGTTCCTCATTCACCTTCTCCCATACCTGTTCTTTATGATCCCATTCAAAGCCCACCTGTTTGGCTTTCTCCTGCAGGCGCATGGCTTTCACCATGGACGGCAGTCCGGTTGGAACACCTGAGAGTACGGATGTTTTACCTTCTTTCAACTTCAGTTTTTCCCAGTTTCGTTTTACCTCTTCTTCGTCTTTCACAACCACGTCTCCGTAAATGTGGGGGTGTCTGCTGATCAATTTATCACAGATCCCGTTGATCACTTCTTCGAGGGTGAACCGTCCCTGTTCCCGCCCGATCTTTGCATAGAACACGATATGCAACAGGAGGTCTCCCAGTTCCTCGCGAATTCCGGACCAATCGTGCCCAGAAATCGCCTCCGCCAGTTCGTAGGTCTCCTCAATGGTCATGGACCTGAGGGTATCTATGGTTTGTTTCTTATCCCAGGGACATTTTTCCCGAAGGTCGTCCATGATCCCTACCAGTCTTTCGAATGCCTTAGATGTTTGGTCCATACGCTTTACTTCATGCAGATGAGTTGTTAAAAGTAAGCACAATTACTGTAAGGACGGGTCTCTCGGGATCGTTAATAAACAGGGGCCACATGGATCAGGACATTAATTAACTAATTTTGCCTACATGAACAGAATTGCCATCCTATCCTTGATTTTCTTTTTTTTCATGGGGAGTTCATCATTGATGGGCCAGTATTATTACCAGGATATCATCACCAATCGAAATAACCATGATCAGTTCCAGCTTTTAAAGAAAGCCCGGGTGACCCGAATGACCGGTAAAAGCCTGGAGGGCAGTGGAGAGCCCACAGAAGGATTCCTGATGGAGCAGGTTTTCAACAGCAGCTATTCGCAGGTGAAAACAGCCACCCAGTTGCCCGGCAGTCCGAAGACGGTATTGGTGAATTATTACAATGGCCAGGGCTTTCTGTACCGCACAGTGGACAGCAATGACAATTCCACTTCGGTATATGACTACAAGTATAACGATAAGGGAGAGCTGGCTGCCATTGTGAACTCAGCCAGGTCATCTGCGGACAAGGTGAAATCGTCCGAATCACACAACTGGTTTTACAAGGATGGGGGTGCACCGGAGAAAATGCTCCGCATCCGGGAAGGAACGGATACGATGGAAGTTCGGTTTGTTTCGGACGAAAAAGGCCGGGTAACCGAAGAGCATGTCTATAACAGGAATGTACCCGGGAACAAGGTCTATTACTATTACGATGATGCGGGCAGGTTGACGGACATTGTTCGTTTCCAGGAGAAGTTGGGGCGCTTGATCCCTGATTATACTTTTGATTATTCTGAAGATGGGCGATTGAGTGAGATGATGGTGGTGCAGCAGGGCGGGAAGGATTATCTGACCTGGCGGTACCAGTACAGTGAGCAGGGATTGAAACAGAAAGAGTCCTGTTTCACCAGGCAGAAACGCCTGGCTGGTTCGGTAGAATATAGTTACGAAATGAAAAAATAATTTGTCAAAATTCCCCTAATTTTGCCCTCCGTTGCCCAGGTGGTGAAATTGGTAGACACGCTACTTTGAGGTGGTAGAGCCTGAAAGGGTGTGCAGGTTCGAATCCTGTCCTGGGCACAAAGCCCTCCCAACGATGTTGGGAGGGCTTTTTCATAATGAGCTTTGAAAGCTTGCTTGTAATACCCAAAAGAATGCCTGCCACGCTGTTCAGGTAAGAAGCAACCTTGACACGATCCTGCCAAGACAGCTTTTTGTAGGTTAAAGCATGACCAGAATCTAAGTATTTATCCTAAAACCGGGATTGTTATCCTGAACGTGGTCCCCTTACCCGGCTCAGAACTTCTGACGGTCAGCTGGCCATTATGGTAGTCTTCGATGATCCGTTTGGAGAGCGTTAGGCCAAGTCCCCAGCCTCTTTTCTTCGTAGTGAAACCGGGATTGAACACCCGGGCTACCTGGGAAGCAGAGATGCCTTTGCCGGTGTCGGAAATATCAACGATCAGTTTGCTATGGTGCTGATGGACTATGATCTTGATCTCCCCCCTTCCTTCCATGGCGTCGAGGGCATTCTTCAGCAGGTTCTCAATCACCCAATCGAACAGCGGGTTTGAGAGTGGCACTATGAGTTGATCCTGAGCAGACTCCAGGCTAAAGCGCACCTTCTCAGGAGCCCTTTTCCTGACGTACTCCATCACCTGCCTTAACACATCGACCAGGTCGCGTTCCACCAATTGAGGCGCGCTGCCAATCTTGGAGAACCTGTCCGATACGAGTTTGAGCCTCACCACATCCTTCTCCATTTCGTTCACCATATCGGGATCGGTGCCGGATTCGCGGAGCATTTCCACCCAGCCATGTAAAGCCGATACCGGCGTACCCAGTTGGTGGGCGGTTTCCTTTGCAAGGCCGGCCCAAAGCTGGTTCTGCATAGCTTTATGCCGGGCATTCAGGGCATTAAGGGTAACAAGGATGAACAGAGCTACGATAAAGAGTTGGACGAAGGGATAGTAACGCACTTCTTTGAGCAAGCGCGATTCCCCGTAGTAGTATTTATTGTACGACGAAGAATCGTTTCCCAGATAGGTGATGATGGGCCTGTTGCGGGCAAACTCTTTTAGCCGACCTTGCAGGTAACCCGGTGTGCCGGCAACATCTGCAGAGTCCAGGTTGTGGTAGTTGGTGATACTGTCGTGCTCATTGGTCTCGATCACAGGGATCGACTGCTGGGAGGCCATCATGACCGTAGCGAATGTGATATCAACGTCTGGTCCTGCGCTGGCGATAAACCGCTGGGCTTCGGCCCACGATTCTACGGTGCGACGTTCATCAGCCGCTATTTTATTGGCCAGGTAACGGGAGTAAAAAATAGTAGCCGTTACAATGACCAAAGCCACGATTGTTAATAAAGTACGCCAGTTTGCGAATGCCAGCATAAATGGTTTATGAATTAGGACTTATTTTTGGGCAATATAAACTTAGCAATTGGATTCACCATCGGTAGCGATTGTCATACTCAACTGGAACGGAAAAAAATACCTGGAGAAATTCCTGCCCTCCCTATTCAACAGCACTTACCAGAATATGCGGGTGATCGTAGCCGACAATGCGTCTGGCGATGATTCTCTCCGTTTCCTGGCATCAAACTACCCACAGGTCCAGGTGATTGAAAATAAGGCGAACGAAGGCTTTGCAAAAGGGTATAACATAGCGTTGAAGCAGGTGGAAGCAGATTATTATATCCTGCTCAATTCCGATGTGGAGGTCAGCCCCGGCTGGATAGAGCCAATGGTCAATCTGATGGAAAGTGATGCCGGTATAGGTGCCTGCCAGCCTAAGTTGCTGGACTGGAATAAGAGAAACACTTTTGAATACGCGGGTGCCGCGGGAGGATGGCTGGATGCATATGGATATCCATTCTGTAAAGGAAGGATCTTCGATCACTGTGAGGAAGACCGAGGCCAGTACGACCAGGCAGAGCCGATTTTCTGGGCCAGTGGAGCCGCATTTTGCATCAGACCGGCTTTATTTCATAAAACCGGGGGATTTGACCCGTTCTTTTTTGCCCACCAGGAGGAGATCGATCTGTGCTGGAGGCTGCAGTTGATGGGATATTCCATCTACTCCTGCCCTGCTTCGGTGGTGTATCACGTAGGCGGCGGAACCTTGCCCAAGGGAAATGAGCGAAAGGTATTCCTGAACTTCCGGAACAATATGATCATGCTGAGCAAGAACTTGCCCTGGCAAGAAAAGCTCTGGAAAATCCCGGTTAGGCTGATCCTCGATGCGATCAGTGCCTGGAAGAATCTCCTGCTGGGTGAACCACATTATTTCATGGCCGTGCTCAGGGCCCATGCCGCCTGGATAGGCTGGCTATTTCTCCACAGGGGCGAGAGTTTGTTCCCTGTGAAAACAGGGTCAAGGTTACCCGGAAGATATGGCGGCAACATCGCGTGGGATCATTTTGGGATGGGCAAAAAACTATTCCCTGAAATTGTGGCCTACAAAAAATGAATAATTTAACATCATCCCTTACTTTTGCAGGGCAATACTCAAATATGCAGAAAGAATCAACAGTAAGCGCTGAAAAAAAAGACTTTACGAAGAACTGGGTATCATCTTCCCGCTTCTTATTCCATGTACAGATCTTCACGTTCACCGCATTCTTATTAGGGAGCTGCTATGGCTTGTATTCCGCCCGTTATAAGGGTAAGCCCAAGGTAGAAGTTCCGGAAAGCAGCCAATATACGCCCAAATACAAGTGATTTTTTTTGGCTGGAACGATGCAATGGTTATATTTGCAACCCGTTTTCAGCTCTTAATATGCGGAAGTAGCTCAGCTGGTAGAGCATCACCTTGCCAAGGTGAGGGTCGCGGGTTCGAATCTCGTCTTCCGCTCTTGATAACCATCCCGCAGGGGATGGTTTTTTTTTCCACTGCCCAGGTGGTGAAATCGGTATACACGCAAGACTTAAAATCTTGTGAGCCGCAAGGCTCGTGCGGGTTCGACCCCCGCCCCGGGCACTCTTATACTCAAAGGATCTTTGGTAACTCTCTATCATTCAAAAAGAGAGTTACCAATATGATCGAATCGCAAGGCTCGCTGGTAAGATGGGATCCCTTCCCGCACTTAAAGCTTCACCAGACTAAACAGCCACATTTTAGATGACATGATTTAAACCAGTTCGGCAGGCAGTTTTAGTCATGCTCCAGATTTACCTCCCGTGTTATCTTACCCCAACTTTAACCTACTGCCATGCAAACACGAATGGTATCACTTCTTTTGGTATGGACAGCGACCATGTACACGTCATCTGCCCAAACCCTCATCCCATTATTCGGTGAACAAAAACTCATCAACGGTTACCATCATACGATCAGCGGTGAAAGCCTACCCTATTTTTCCATTTATCCAAAATATGCCAAGGAAGCCTTGCTGACAAGGGCATCAGATGGACGTAAAGCCATCGAATGGGTCACAGATATCATTCCAACCCACATCAAAGGTGATTATGCGTATTTCGTGAGTATTTGCGTTCGAGCGGGGCTTCCGAAGCCACGTCCTGTCCCCGACACCGAACAGAATAAAGATACGAAACGTTGGATTACACGTCAACCGCGCTTGACGCAAATACATTGTTATGGGCTGCCTTGGTCTACGTTTAACTCCTTACGTAATTATTGAGTTACTTGAACGTCTTATATGTTTGCCATAACCATTTTGATTACTGTACCCAAGCCGAATAATAAATTGTATAGGCTTTTTTAGCTCAAGATTATCACCAATTTGATCCTTCATCGGCACTTCCTCTAAAATTTGAGAAATGGTATGATTTCTTATACTTAATTCAGTACATTTTAACAGGGTCTTTTGATAAAGTCTTCCGGATTCATAAATAGAAATACTTTCACTGCTGTTTGAAGTTATTACCAAAAAGCCGCTCGTGTGCTTTATTTGTTCTACTGCACTTTTTATTCCCTGATTAATAAATGAGCTGCCAACAGCTGATTTTTTGTTAAAGAAACTATACCAGACAAATTTGGGCAAGCCATTTAATCCAAGCATTTCAGGAAAAAGACCATCACCTAATTTTTCCTTTTGATCTTTGTCGAACCTCAACCAATCGCTGAGTTCCAATTGCTTGCTTTTGTCATTGCTTTGTTTTGTGAACGCTTCGATTTGTAATTCTGATATTAATTTACCGCTGGGAGAGTTCGAGGAGAAATAATGCACATTTTCTCTGTCCAAGTCTTGAAGATTGGAGATGTGTTTGTCAGTTATTTCTCCGAAATTATAGTTCTTTCTGTCCGTAAAACGATTTTCAATCAGGGATAATGTTGCATTGGTAGAACTCAGATTACTACCTTTCACCTCAACACTAAACAATTCTTTGTCGGCTGAAATCGAGTTTAGAAATGGTTCGATTTTCAATTGATTACCCATAGCAACTGCCGCTAGATCAATTGTTTCAATGAATGCTGATATTGAAAGTAAAAACTCTCTGTTATTTGGGTCAACAATTCGTAATCTTCGTTCAAAATCACCGAATACCTTTAATCTATTTCCTTCAAGTTTAACCTTCCATGGTTGAGTATTGTGGCTACTTGGTGCATGCATTCCATAGGAAAGAATTTGTTGAATAGTCGAATCTGCTCTTTGCATTGCTTTGTTATTTGTAGTTTTGTTAGTTATGGCTTGTGCATGTACAACATCCCTTGGTAATACGGCAACTATAGTACTCCCCTAAATTCAGACCACGAGGTTAGTTAATAATTTTTACTAATTTAAACCTCAAGTATGAAAAAGCAAACTCGCAGAAAATTCAGCCCCGCATTCAAGGCCAAGGTAGCTCTTGAA
>Ga0315904_10013709_pt1 | contig 10131 bp, 10 predicted proteins | sample LakEriMetagenome_6_FD_203529 | JGI IMG/M metagenome (GOLD analysis project Ga0315904, IMG submission 203529) | Freshwater fungal communities from buoy surface, Lake Erie, Ohio, United States - Buoy 12 MA120 | ecosystem: Environmental > Aquatic > Freshwater > Lake | place: USA: Lake Erie, Ohio...
GCCTCGGCCCGGACTTCAGATTTGAGATGACCGGTTTCGATACCAACCGGGATCTCATCGTGGAAACGAGGATCGTCGGATGACACGAAGGTTCAACTATACCGGCCGGCAGCGGATTACGGGCGATCACTTCGAAGCCCGGCTGATTTCAGATACGCCGCTTCTGGCGGTGCTGACCCTCAACCTCAAGGATCTGCGGCTTGAGCCGGACAATACGGTCATCATCGAGCCCTATGTCGGCAACGTGTCTCTGCGTCTGGACTGCGGGACCGTCAGCGCCCTTGCCGTTCCGTCGCCGGCTGACCTCTCCGAGTTGAGGACTGGCGGGGCAATACAGTTCCGGGTGAAGATAACCGGCAAGGATGGCCGGCTCCGGGCGGCCGGCGAGCGCATCCGCCTTACAGGACTTGATGAAGACTCAGGCCGCCGCCCGTTGCTGCCTGTCGAAAAGGACATTCTTGGTGAGGAGATCTGGAAAGTCCGCGTCACGCAGAATGAAGCGCCGCTGCTTGTCCTCAACAGCCGGATTCCTTCAGTCGAAGCGCTTCTGGTCACGGACCCGGTCTTTGGCGGTGCCATTGTGTGCGCCGCAGTGAGACGTGTTCTGGAGGTCCTTGCCGAACATCCCCACGACGATGTCTGGCAGCCTGACTGGCTGGAATTTGTTCGTCCCTGGGCGCCCGACGTCAGCTTCGACGAGAGCATGGACGAACAAGAGCTGAATGACTGGATCGATACCGTGATGCAGGGCTTTACTGCGGAACAGAAATTCGTGACGCGGGCACTCGGTCTGCCCGGAAGGAGTGACAGATGACATTCCGCAGACTGAACGACCAGGGCATGGAAAAACTCAGGGAATGGTTTGACGGGATCCGGGGCGGTCAGACGCTGACGGCTCCGCTCCATCTCTTGAGTGATCCTGAAACGAGCACGGCACTCACATTCCGCTTTGATCCGTCGGTCCTGGTGTTTACGAACCGGGCGGAACTCGGCGGGCAGCTCGCTCCGGCGCTTCGCAGCCACCGCAAGGAAGTGCTTTATGATGAGGGATTCTGGTCTGCGCTGGCCCTGTTCTGGATCGACCTGATCTGTCCGGACGAAGGTGGCGTGCGCAAGCCGGGAGAAGTGGCGCGTTACGTTCACGACGCGCGGCGCAAATCCTACCGGCATCTGATTTGGGCCGCCTGGTGGGCCATAGACCGGTACGGCGAAGATGGCGCCTATCTGCTGCTGCCGGCGTCCGCATCCGCAAATCAGATGACCTTTGGCGGCGGCGAAGTCATGGGACAGATTGCGGCCAATCAGATGACGACCGCTGCACCCTCGGTTATAAAGCTCGGGAGACGGCTTTATGCCAGCAGATCAACGTCGAGACAGCTGAGCGGGAGCAGCGGAAAAGGGGCTGCGTCTCCCCGGCGCTTTATTCAGGTGCTCCGCCATTTCGAGCTGACTTATGATTTCAGTTCAATGACGGCCGAGAACCTCGCGAAACTGCTTCCGCCAGAATTTAAAAAGCGGCTTTCTGCAGCCTGAGCTGAACGGACCCGGACCTACCGTATCGCAAAATCCTGTGAACAGAAGAACATTTCACGAACACTTGAATTGACCGCTGGGACAAATACTGACACGCAGACGTAAAGCTTACCTCTAAGAAGGCGACTCGCATGTTGACGGAGTTCACGCGTCTCAGATGTCAGGCTGGATATTCGGTCGATGAACTAGCCCGGGAACTCGGATACTCCGAGCGGCAAGTTTTTCGCTGGGAGAGCGGAGAGGTAAAGCCTCGTAAAGCGGTCCTCGACCGGGTCCGCGACCTCGCCGGAAAACGCCGCGAACCTCCGCCTTTTGCAGGCTTCACATTCATCGATCTGTTCGCCGGGATTGGCGGCCTGCGCACCGCGTTCGACGATGCGGGCGGGCGCTGCGTCTATACCTCCGAGTGGGACAAGTACGCCCAGCTGACCTATCAGGCGAACCACCGGGACAACCGACCCATCGCCGGGGACATCACTAAGGTCCATGTCATGGACATTCCGCGGCACGACGTGCTGGTCGCCGGCTTTCCCTGCCAGCCTTTTTCGATCGCCGGGGTCTCCAAGAAAAATGCCCTAGGCCGGGCGCACGGCTTCAAGGACGAGACGCAGGGTACGCTGTTCTTTGATGTCGCGCGGATCATCGACGCGCACCGCCCGGCGGCTTTTCTGCTGGAGAACGTCAAGAACCTGCAGAACCATGACAAGGGCAGAACGTTCGAGGTGATCCGCCGGACGCTTCAGGACGAACTTGGCTACGAGCTCCACGTCCGCGTGATCAATGCTAAACACTTCCTGCCTCAGCACCGTGAGCGGATCGTGATGGTCGGCTTCCGCGAACGGACCGCATTCAGCTGGGACGCGCTTCAGCTGCCGCCGATCGGCGAGAAGCGGATGCGTGATATTCTGCACCCGGAGGATGGTTCGGAGGCACCAGAAGGCCACTTCACCGGAGGAAAGCTCGCGAAGGTGAGTGATAAATACACACTCACCGACAAGCTCTGGCAGTATCTGCAGGGCTATGCCGATAAACACAAAGCCGCCGGCAACGGTTTTGGCTTCGGCCTCGTCGGCCTGGACGACACCTGCCGCACGCTGTCTGCGCGCTACTACAAGGACGGCTCCGAGATCCTCGTCAGCCGCGGCAAAGGTCAGAACCCTCGCCGCCTTACGCCAAGAGAGTGTGCGCGTCTGATGGGACTGCCGGATGATTTCCGGATCCCGGTCTCCGATACACAGGCTTATAAGCAGTTCGGCAATTCAGTGGCGGTTCCGGTGTTCCGGGAAGTCGCCCGGATCATGCGCCCGCACGTCCTGGAGATGATCGCGCCCTCTGAAGGCACGCCGCTCCTGAAGTATGCCTGACGTCCATGATCCTGCGACCCGCAGCCGCAACATGGCGGCTGTGCGGGCAAAGGATACAAAGCCTGAACTCATTGTCCGGCGAGGTCTCCACGCACTCGGTTTTCGTTACAGGCTGCAGGCGAGAGATCTGCCGGGCAGACCGGACCTTGTTTTTCCTAAGCATCGAGCAGTGATCTTCGTGCACGGGTGCTTCTGGCACGGACACGACTGTTCTCTGTTCAGGCTGCCGGAAACACGCCCCGGCTTCTGGAGAGACAAGATTGCCGGCAACGCCGAGCGCGATGCAAAAGCGCTCATAAAACTGCAGGATCTGGGCTGGCGAACCGCCATTGTGTGGGAATGCGCTCTGAGAGGACCACACCGCCAGGACGCTGAGAACGCACTGAACGCATTGGGCGAATGGATCCAGAGCGGCCTCCCCGCATTCACACTTACCGGCACTCAGTCAGGCGCAGGCGTGTCTTCTCTCATTTCGTCCTGAGCGCAGAATGACGAATCCCTCTAGGGTCGGCTTTGCGGTCAAAAGAGAGTTCACTTCAGGGGCATGTTCACGCTTTCCGGCATAATCGGCATCTTCCGGCAGCGCGGCGCAACGCGTTTCTTTGCCAAGAAGCTTGCTCCGAATGACAACTCGAAAAATCAGATCTACCTCGGGGGCGACTTTTCCGCGCTGGGTCTCATTCCGCACGAGGCTGTTTTCGTGGACGAAACGGATCTGGCCGGCAGCGTCCGGGACCGTGCAAAAGCGAAGATCCGGTTTCTCTGGTACACGGACACTGGATTTGCCGAAGCGCCGAACGCACAGCTCATTCTCTATCCGAAGTACCCGGAGGTCCGTTTATCCGGCCTGCTGCAGCGATGCGCAGCTGCACCCAATGACGTCATTACGGTCCGCGACGAGGGCCGCGTGCTGCTCTTCGGCATCCACCCTGACGGAGCGATCTTCGGATTTGCCTGCCTTGCTGATCATCCGGCGGCGAAAGAGCTAGCCGCGATCGCAGCGCCCGAGATGCTCGGCGTGTTCGTTATGCTCACCGGCTATGACGACGGCCGGAAAGACACCCGCGGCGCTCTGACTGAAAAACTGCGCGAGATCCATCTGGAGGGCTGGATCCCGTCGCAGAAGCTCGGGTCATCCGGAACAGTGCAGCCCTATTCGGCCCGGAACGGCGGCGGAATGACGCTGGAAGCGCGCCTCGGCATCCGTGCCAACGGACTAGCCGAGCCAGATTATCTCGGCTGGGAAATCAAGCAGTTCGGCGTGAAGGATCTGACAAAGCCAGTTGCTAAGTCTCAGATCACTCTGATGACGCCGGAGCCCGTTCGCGGTGTTTACCGCTCGGAGGGCCCCGAAGCATTCGTTCGCCGCTTCGGCTATGCTGACAGGGTGGGCCGAATTGACCGCATCAACTTCGGCGGCATCTACAAGGTTGGCAGCCTCCCTCACCATCTGACCGCGCTGCGCCTGGAACTCACGGGTTTTAATTCCGGTTCCGGAAAGATTGAGGACATGACGGGGGCGATCCGCCTTGTCACGCCTGACGGAGAAGAAGCCGCGGCCTGGCCATACACAAATTTGATCGATCACTGGAACCGCAAGCATGCACGAGCCGCCTATATCCCGTCTGTTTTTCGGAAGGATCCGATTTCATATGCCTACGGATCGATTGTAACGCTGTATGAGAACACTGACTTTCTCCGCTTCCTGACCGCAGTCGCAGCTGGAAAAGTCGTCTATGATCCTGCTCTGAAAATCGAGCATGCCTCATCTCCGGCGCCGTCACTGAAGCGAAGAAGCCAGTTCCGGATCAAGCAGGCCTCGCTTTCGATGCTCTACACCTCTGGCGGCTCTATTGACGTCATTGCGCACGGTAGTGGCTGACGGGGGCTCCAACCACCTCAGCGCTTAAGTGAACTACGAAGGAGAAAGCTGCATATAGAGCGAGGCGGGATTTCGGGCCACCAGCCCTTGTAGGCATTAAACGGCGTTCCCATCTACTCGCTCAGGTTCGCTGCTGACCGGATGGTGACATGGCGCCTTGTGCCGATCCTCCTCCTGACACGCGCGCGGGGTGACCGATGGATCCCGCGCTGAAGGACCTGATTCACAGGCTTTCTCCCGCGGGACTCGCCCGGTTTTGCGACCGCGCCGGACTTTCTCCCTTCAATCCTGACGGCCTTGGTCCCAGAAAGCTCGTGTGGGAGTTCGCCGCGCATTTGCGGTCCGCTCCAAGCCAGAATGCATGGCATGAAGCTGAGGCGATCGCCGGCGAGGTCAAGCGTCTGACCGCTGCTGCCGATGTCTGTGAAGAGGCGCTGCGCGATACCTGCTTCGCGGTCCCTGAAGCCGATGCGCTCGTCCGGCGCGCCGCCGTGATAGAAGACAGGGCCCTTGACCTGCTGATCAAACATCCCGACCTATTCCGGCGCGCCTGCAATGTCGCGCTAGGTATCAGCCTGGCAGAACAGAAGGGCCACGCCCGGTTTGACGCGTCGGCGACCGCTTTCAGGCGCTCACAAGTTGATGACGCAGCAAACGCCATCCGGGACATCCTTCAGGAACGTTACGGTGGCCACCGCGTCGTCGCCGACCTGTTTGAACTGAAGCCCCATGACGCGGGCGGCAGGCGCTGGCACATCACGCTCTATATCGAGCGCGCTGCCCAGGCTGCCCTCGAAATTGGAGCACAGAAGACAGACCTTCTCCGCCCCGTGCAGCGCCCGGTTCATGAGATCGGACTGGCGTATTGTGAAATGACCGGGAATCTGGATGTCTCCGGCAAGGGGGTCGGCGGGCTGCCTGTTTTCCAGCAGGTTGCCAACCAGTTCAGCCTTCATACGCTTTCGGGCGCCAAGCTCGAACCTGTCCCGCGCCACATCTGGCGGCTCGATCGCTTCAAGTCCTTCAATCCCGAGCTGCCATCCCCTCCGGATCCGTTCGCGACCGTCCGTGTACGGGAGTTCTGCTTCGGTGCGCCGACCAAAGGCGGCGGTAGGACCGAGTGCGCCGTTGGCGAAGGCGGCAATGTCTATGACTGGATGAGGCGAAGCGGCCTTTCTGGAGGCTCACTCCGAAGCCTTCAGGTCCGCTCCGTCGGGCTTGAGTTTGATACGCTGGGAGGCCAGGACGGCGACAGCACCGATACTGTGCGGATGGTGTTACGCTGGCCGAACGGGCGCAGCTTTGCGAATGCCAGTCCCGAACAACAGGAAGTTCTCACAGCGTGGGCCGTTTCAGGCGCCTTCCATGCCTGGAGCCAAGGGGATGCGTGACCTTGACGACCTCATATCCCTACTTGCTCGTCTGCACCTTACTCACGATGAAATGGCCGGCCTGCATCTTCCCTTGTCCGGAGCGGCGTTGTTGCCAGACGCCGTTCGCTTCGGCTGGCTAAAAGAGTGCGGTCTGGTCTCATCGCTTGAATGTCCGTTCTGCGATAGCGCGCATACCGTTCAGGTGATCACCGCCGAACACGGATACAGGCTCAACTGCCCGCGCCATCGTTCAACGGTCCTCAGCCGTCGGGATGTGACAAGGTATGTCCCCTCGATGCAGTCCCTTGTGAGCAGCTTGCAGGCCGGACTTGGGCGGCGCGCCGGCCAGATCGAGACTCATGCTGGCGGCCGGCTGTTCGATCTGGGCTTCGTGGACGCCGCGGACGACGTGCCCGACTGGAGCGCCCTGTTCGGAGTTGGACTGGATCAGGATGTTTTCCTTCAGGCAGCTCTTGAGGCGATCGCACAAAGACTACGCAAAGGACCGGGACTTCTGATTTCAGCCGATCCTCTGCCGCTGTCTCTGCCCCTGCCCAAGCATTACCGGCTGACCCGGCCCTCAGATGTCTGGGCCGTCACGGACGGCGGAGTTCGCATCAGGGCCGATGCCGTGGCCGAGTGCCTGGGCCTGAAGACCAAACGCAGTACCGGCGCCGGACGGCGCAACCGTCTGGAAGACGTCCGCCGAGCGATCGGAGTCATACGCCACACGCATGCCTGGACTGAGATTCCTGAAGACCAGCGAAGGCTCCTGGAGAAGTATTGGCCTGAAGATCTCGGACCTGTGCCCGGACGGTCTACCCTTCTTGAGAAGCTCGGCGAACTTGCGCGTGAAACACAAACCGGTGTCCGGGAATCCGGGAATCCAGATTAGAATGTCAGCCTCGATCTGGATCCGGTTCTGAACGAACTTGGGAGTGTTCAGACACTCCGGAGCTCAAGATGTCCCAGACCGCAGAAATCCCGACTCGTCTCGCCGTCGCCCCCGCCGAAGCGGCCCGAATGCTTGGGCTCGGCAAAACGCGCTTCTACGAGCTTCTTGCTGCCAACGAGATTGCCTCGATCAAACTGGGCACCCGCCGGCTGATCCGGATACGTGATCTTGAAGCCTGGCTGGCGCGCCGATGTGGGGAGGCATGAGCCGTGGCACACAGGCCGCGACCACCTGCAACCAGCTATCTTCACCTTGCAGCATCAAGCCCGCCAACGGATCCTACCCCGCGCGCAAAGACGCTCTACCACGGTTCAGAAGCTGAGATTGCTGAGTGCGTCTTGGACGACTTGTCCCTCGCGCTCGGTGAACTCGGCGTGTCGGGCGGCGCGCTTCGGTTCTGGAGCGGCACTTATTGGGGGATTGTCGATGACCGCTTCCTTCAAGATACCGTTCTGTCTTACGACGCGGCTGAATACCCGAGCGGCCGGTTCGTCCGCAAAGTGAAGATGAGCAACACAAAGCTCGTCAGCTTAATCAAACTCGTTTTCAAAATGGCGCCAAGGCCGGCCTGCTTTGACAAACCGGCCGAGGGGATTCCGCTGCTGGACGCCTTCCTGCACATTGCGGATGGCCGAGTCGTGGCGGCACCGCACCGGCCCGAGAACGGGAACTGCAGCGTCATTCCCGCCAAGTGGTCGAATACTGTCGTCGGGCCGCCGCCAGAAAACAGTTTGCTCCATCATTTTCTTGGTGGCCTGTTCAAGAACGATCCCGAAGATGCTCAGAAGCTTCTGCTTCTGTCAGAAATTGCAGGCGCCGCCCTCACCGGTATGGGGACGAGACTTTCTTCACCGGCTGCGGTGATCCTGCTGGGAGAAACCGCGGCAAACGGCAAATCCCAGTTCCTTGAACTGCTGCGCGGCTTAGTCGCTGATGAAGCCCATGTTTGCCTCGCGCCCGGAGACCTCGAAAACCAACGCCACCTTGTTCAGCTTGCTGGCAAGACATTGAATGCCGCAGACGAAATCAGCGACAGGCTTGTCGCTTCCGAGCGATTGAAAGCTGCCGTCACCGGCGAGATGGTTCTGGCCTGCGCGATCTACGAGAAAGCCACCTGGTTCAGGCCGATCGCCCAACATGTGTTTACGGCCAACGCGCTTCCAACGTTTTTGAATGGCCTTGATGCGGGTGTACTTAGACGTCTTAAGGTGTTGCGGTTCGATCGCACGATACCGCCGGCCGAGCGGATCCCGGGCATCGGCCGGCAGATCATCGAGGACGAACTGGCGCTGGCTGTCGGCTGGGCAATCAGCGGCGCGCTGCGCCTCAGCCTGCAGGACCGTTTCACACCGTTGGCATCCAATGACCGGGCGCTGAAAGACATGGCGCTACAATCCAACCCCGTCGAAGCTTGGCTGGAGGCTCCCGAGGAAGTGACGATTACCGGCAAGCCCGAGCACACCTTGCGCACCAAAGATGCCTATCGCGCATTCAAGGACTGGGCGAGGAAGGAAGGCCTTCGCGACATCCTGTTGCCGACCCACACGGCGTTTACTCAGGCCGTCAAACGGATCGGAGCGCCCAAGGTGCGGCTCAAGCCCACCAGCCCCGGGAATGTGTTTGTGGGACTTGTAGCCGGCGCCACTAAGGCTGAATCGGATAGGGATTAAAAGCGCGCGGCGCCTGGAAGCCATTGGTCAATGACTGTTATGATAGTTTTTGGCCCAACCTTCTTCTTTGTATTCCTGCTTCTTCTTTCACTCATCGATTCATGGAAAGAAAAGTATCACAAGTGTCACTGAAGGCGGTCGGCCGTTGCGATTAATCCGATAACGGATGAACGCTGGCGAAATACGTGATGGCTGGAGCGGTAGTCTGCTAACCGATTTGGGCAAACTGTGGCGTGCAGCCCTCCTCGCAGTCTGCCGCCAGCACGCAAAGCCAACTATCGAACTGCAGAGGCCAATACTTGAAATCGCCAGAAGTGATCTCTTGTGAACTTTGAGAGATCGAAGTTTGCAGGAAGAACGATCGCGAAAAAGCGCCGCATCCGCTGCCTCATTTGGTCCAATCCACAAATGCCGCGTCGGCACTGAAGTACCGAAACTGGACACCAGCCTTCATTCCAGTCTCACGTGACTGGGCAAGGCCTCGCTCCGTCATCCGTTCGCTTTGATCGGGTGCTGTGTCGATCACCATCATGACCGGCAAGAAGTCCGCGCCCAGAGCGCGTACTTCTTCCCTATGTGCCGCAAGCTTCAGGATGTCCGTTCTAATCTCCGCCGCCGTCAGACGCGATGCAGCGCGCTCTGACGCCTTGATCTCGATGGCCAGCAGCATGCAGCGAAGCGTCTTGCTTGCATTCCTACGTCGCCAGTCTGCGCCCAGTTCTTCCGAAAAGATCACGACGTCCGGAATTGGCTCGAAGCCCTGGTTGAAACCTGGTTGCTTGCGTGCCGCCAGATCCCTGAACATGTCCGTGCTGACCGAAGGCAGGTATTGCTTGACGTTCATGCCGATCTGCCGAAGCGGTACCGATCCCGATGTCCTCAGAGCGTGATAGACGATAGCCTGATAGTGAAGTTCTGAGCCGAGAACCTGCCGGCAATCAGAAATGATTTGGCCCCAGGCCGAATCGAGCGCAGCAAGGGCATGTCGAGATGTTGAGATCATGCCGAGTGGTTTGCCGGGAAAAGCCCCGTGGTACAACCTTACCGGACTAGTGAACATCAGGCAGGCTGGGATTGGCTTCGGCAGCTGTGACTTTTCCTAGCTTCTTCGAGCCAAAGTCTCGTTGCACATCGACCGGCAGCTTAGGGCCAGGTCGGCTCCCCTCGCCCGGTTCGGGGAACGGCAAGCTCAACCCGATCGTGTCATTCGACCGTCTCACGTGCACCAGGCTGGAGCTCGCCGAAAGCGGTCAGCCGACCGGCGTCAAACCGGTCTCGGTCCGCGCACAAGAATTGCATTCCACACTTCGTTGAGAGTCGCATCGTCGGCGGCCTTGGAAATCGAGATGGCGTC
>Ga0315904_10013710_pt1 | contig 10131 bp, 9 predicted proteins | sample LakEriMetagenome_6_FD_203529 | JGI IMG/M metagenome (GOLD analysis project Ga0315904, IMG submission 203529) | Freshwater fungal communities from buoy surface, Lake Erie, Ohio, United States - Buoy 12 MA120 | ecosystem: Environmental > Aquatic > Freshwater > Lake | place: USA: Lake Erie, Ohio...
TAAGAGTAAAGTTTGGGTAATTAGAAACTACTGTTATTCCGGTTCCGGTTATTCCTACTGTTTGGTCGGGCGCCGAATTAGTCACCGTCACCGTGCCGCCGGAAGAACTTGTGGATATTCCAGTTCCAGCCGATACCGCGATAACCGGAAGCGTCACCGTTGTAGCGTCGCTGCTCAAAGAAAGCGTTTGGCCTGAAAGCGAAAGGTCTTGTATCTCATTTGTCGTTGAGCCATCCACCTCTGTTCCGGTTATTGTAATAGTAGAACCCGATGTTGAAGCAGCGTTTATGCCGCCGCCTGCAATCGTAAAACTGCCGCCGCTATTGCTTAGCGTTACCGTATTTGTAGCCGTAGAAAGTGTCTGTAATTCGTTTGTCGTGGACTGATCCGTAGCCGCAATAGTCAAGGTTGCCCCGCTTGTTGAAAGCGTTATGCCGCCGCCTTGCGCGAAATCCACATGCGTGCCAGAAGAACTATTAAGCGTATAAGGCGAAGAAGCGCCCGTCCAGCTTAAATCAGTCGAACCCGATCCGCCTGTATTGTCGGCCGCCGCCGCCCAAGCTGTCCCGTTCCACTTGATAACCTGTCCGGGCGATGCGCTGTTTTGGCCAATGTCTTCAAACAGGATTGTTCCGTTTAGGATTTTTGGAGTCGTAACACTATCGTTTCTAATATTCCAGTTTGCGCCTGAATTTGATACCGTTATATCATCCTTGTCGCCGTCCGTCACGCCAGCGCCAAGGGTTTCGCTAAAGCTTAAAGCGCTTGTGGTTATGGTTAATGGCGGTTCTGTTGACGTTGCGAGCCTAAAGTATTTGCCTCCATTTGCTGTCCCGCGACTAATGTAAACCAAAACTCCATTGTTTAATTCGGTATTTGCATCAAGGTCTGTTGCTCTGACCCACGCTGTTGTCCTAACTACATATAAGCCATTTTGGCTCGCTGTATTTTGGTTTTTAACCAGCACCCTGTTGTCTGCACTTAGCGCAACACCATCAATCGTTTGCGTCCCGCTTAATGTAATGTTAGCGGTTGTAGCAACAAGCGCCGTTAGTTTTGTGGTGCTTGTTGATGTGCTTATTGATATTGTGGGGTTACCATTGACGCCATTAAAATCGTTTATAGTAGGTAATGCGGTGGATGAAGGGTCCGCCGCGCCCGCTATACTTCTTGTTGTCCATGTGTTGTCACCAGTCCGCACCGCAATACCGTTCGTGGTAAGCCCTTCAACCGCGCCAAGGTCATTTGCAAGCGCAAGGCTTATATTTCCGCTTGTTGTTACAGGGCTATTAGTTACTGTTATTCCGGCAGCGGGTTGAGTGATACCAACCGAGGTAACCGTCCCTTGTGGTACGTCAAAATTAACCGTATTCCCGCTGGAAATCGAAACAGCAAACCGCTCGCTACTGCCTACCGTTGTACTACCAATAGATAGCGTTTGCGCGTCGGTATTATTGTCTGTTCCCGGCCTCCAGTTGTTCCCGTCCCATTTTAGCACCGATCCTGCATTTGCGCCCCACGCACCATTAAGATCGCTAAGGCTTACAGTTTTGTCGCCTATTTTTGTTGAGTCAACACTATTTGCGCCCATGTCCACCAGCGCAATCGTCCCGTCTAATATCTTTGGGCTTGTTACTGAATCGTTGCGTATGTTCCAGTTTGCGCCGGAGCCGGAAACCGTAATATCGTCTTTATCTCCATCCGTTACCCCGGCCGCCACCGTTGACCATTGCAACTGGCCGCCAGTCGTAAATTGCAGGTATTGACCATTCGATCCGGTTGTTGTTGGCAAAGTATAAGTTATGTCCGTTGACTGTGCGCCGACCTGAATTTCAGTATAGTTAGTTCCCGATCCCGTCGGTTCTAACATCCGAAGTTTAGCGCCGCCCGTGCCACCCCAAAGTTCGATATTCCCTGTTGAGCGAAGGCCGACCTTTGAAGCGGACACCAAAACAGAAGAAGCCAGCGAAGGGTCGGCCAAATAAACCGTGTCGCCAAAATCATCCATTATAAAGGCTGTATTTCCGCTTGGCCATTCAAACCTAAAAAAACTATTGAGCGGCAATGTCGCGTCGGTGCCGGTTGGTATATCTCCGTCGCCGCCATAAATGCCGTTCCCGTCCGCCCCGGTATTATCCGCCCCGGGTCGCCAGTTAGACCCATTCCATTTCAACACGAATCCATTTTGTACCCCCCATGCCCCGTTGAGATCACTAAGACTAAGCGTTTTGTCGCCCACCTTTGTTGAGTCCACGCTGTTAGCGCCCATGTCTGCCAGCGCAATAGTTCCGTCCAATATTTTAGGGCTTGTTACCGAGTCATTTCGAATATTCCAGTTTGCGCCGGAGCCGGAAACCGTAATATCGTCTTTATCTCCATCCGTTACCCCGGCAGCCGTAGATGCAATCGTAATTGTATTTCCTGATTCACTTAACGTTATATTAGACCCGGCTTCAATGGTGACGTTTGTGCTTCCGCTTGTATTTGAGGATATTACGCTTGTAGTTGCTATTCCGGCTCCTACTGTAAGGCTACCTTCATTTGAAGTTGATCCGTCGTTTTCCGTGCTGGTGACGGTAAAGACCGGATAAGTTCCCGTAACGGTTGTAATACCCGATCCGCTAATTGAGACGGTTTGATCCGGCGCGGCGTTTGTCACCGTTACCGTGCCGCCCGACGAACTTGTTGTAATTCCTGTTCCGCCGGATACTCCAATAACCGGAAGCGTCACCGTTGTTGGGTCATTGCTCAAAGAAAGCGTTTGACCGGATAACGATAAGTCCTGAATTTCATTTGTTGAGCTACCGTCAATAATGGCACTAACAGCAGGGGCGTTGTCATTGCTCAAAGATATAAAAAGCGTATCATTAAGCCTTGAAAACGTATCAATAACCTGAGCGTATTTTTTCAATGGAATAATTCCTCCAGACCGACTCAAGTACGCCGTGTCGTTTGTTACAGTTATAACCTGTACAGAATCTACAACGATTTTTTTTACCGCCGCGTAGTCCGGCAATTCACGATCCGTAAACGGAGAGTAGTCCGCGCTGTATATCGCAGGGTTCCCGGTAAGCCGCAAAGACGGGTTTGCCGTATTTGTAATAGCGGAAATGCCGTCCGACTTAATAACAAGACGCGATGAACCCGTTAAATTAAAAAACAGGAAGTTCAAAGAGTCCGGGCGAACAGCCGCGTTGGTTCCATACAGATCATTCGGCGTAAAGTCCACCAAAAATGAAGCATCCGTAGAATCAGACCTAAACTGAATTTCCTTTTTGATACTTGCAACAACCGTAGAATCTCCGGTAGTTCCCGATCCATCATATATGCCGCGCGCGCCGGTAGGCCCGTTTACGGCATTTGTTATACGACCGTCGGCGTCAACGGTAACCGTAGCATTTGAGTACGTTCCCGGAGCAACAGACGTGGACGCAAGTTCGGTAGCGCCAATCGTTCCGGCGTCAATATTCCAGTTTAGTCCGTTTCCGGATACCGTTATATCTCCTTTATCTCCGTCTGCAATCGTCCCCTTAACCTGCCTCCAAAGCGTGTCGTTGTAAAAATAAAATGTTCCGCAAGTGTCGGAAACGAAATAAGACTGATTGCGCCCCGGAATGTACGTTGGGGCAGAACAGGCGCCGGGCTTGATCTCAACCCTAAATCCGGAGAACACCCACTTGACCGAATCGCGGCTCCATTGATAGTAATTCCCGGTGCGGACATCCAAAGCAATTTCCGCTTCTTTTAGCGTATCTACACTATGCGTAGGAATCGAATCGCTGTAAATGATGCCGGAACCCTTTACGATACCCTGCGCGCCCGCAATGCCGCAGGAAAAAACAAACAAGGCGGAAAGGAAAAACTTTTGATTCATTGAACAGTCTTTTTTGTTCCATACGGCCATCCGTATGTATTCGATTTTAAAAGATAATACTTTTCTCCGGCCAACAATCCGGCGGAAATAGCAGCCGAATCGTTACTGAAAAAAGGCAAATTGTCATTTTCGTCACAGCAAACCTGAGTTGTGCCGGACAAAGTATTTGAAGACGAAACCATACGACCAATTCCAGCAGGAGCGCCATAGGTATTTTCGTCAGAAGTTTCATATTGATCTCCAACAGCCAGGCCGCCGGATATAGCCAAAGCGTCAGACGCATAAACAGGCAGCGTGTCATTGCAAATCAATCCGCCCGTGCTTAGCGTATCATTTGTAAGAACTTTAATGAAGCCGTAAAGAACCCCCAAAGCGTTGTCATCATCCAAAACATATTCCCTGCCAACAGGAACCCCGGAAGACGCAGCCTCCTCATCGTTTGTATAAAAACGTAAAACAATAAAACAGTCATACCCACAAATTTTTACAACCTTGAAAAGCCCGGAAGGTAAATTGTAGTCATTATTGCACTCCAACAAATAGGGCGCGCCTGGAGCAAGACCAGCAGCCAGCGCCGCGGAATCGCTAACATAATATGGCAATTCAGATGCCAAATCCAAAAGGCTTTTTGACGGCAGTTTTACTTTATTGCCAAAACTAATACTTAAACTATCTCCTGTTACAGACAGCGTTTGATTGTTTATAACTACGCTAATGCTATCCCCGGATTCATTTATAAGTGAAAGCCGCCCGGTAGTCGGAACATAAACCATCGCTTCAATACTGTCCCGATCTCCGCCCGCAGAAGACCCGTTGCCTCCAGGGCCGGTAGAACACACCGCAATCCGCAAGACAATCGTTTCAAAATCCTCCACGCTTTTCATAGCCGGAATGTTGGTCGCATTCATTGCAATACTCGCTTTGCCGTCGGATGTTTTCCGAATCGCGTCAATATGGCGAACGCCAATGCCAACAATCGTATTCCTGCCAACGTCGGTCGTATTTACAAGCGCTATTTGACCGCACCCCGATCCTGCAATTTGCGCAGGCGTTTCAGAAACGTAAATAGCGCGCAATGCCGATCCGTATAAAATCAAAGACCCCGACGTAACAGGGCGCACCGTGCGCATTTCGTCGAGGTTTAACATAACAGGCTTCCCGCCCTCCGTTGTCAAAACAGTCCCTTGACTAAACAACCGGAAGAAAAAGCCTAAGAATAATATGAATAAAGATAACTTTTTCATTCTTAAAGGTGGGCGCACGATAACTTCCGTTTCGTGCGCCCGGTAACGTATGCAGCAGAACTTCTTTATTCAACTTGTCGGAAAAGCCCACGCAGGCGAATAGCAGTTTTTCGGGTTCCGGCAGGAGAGGTAATTAAAACACGGAGGCGGCGAGCATAGAGCGTCCCTTCGTAGTTAAAAAACTGATCTGCGGTTCCGTCAATAGTTCCAGCCGTGCCATAATTAGACCAAATAGGCGAGGCCGTTCCGGCGGGATCGTTGGAAATTTGAAGTTGAACCGTCCCGGCGTTGGCGCCGGAAATCGAATCGGCAAAAACAATAACTGAGTAGTTCCACAGTTTTGTTTTATCAATTGTTCCGCCAATGGCAAGCTCATAGGCCAGAGTCGTGTTTTCGGAAAGAGAGTCGCCGTTTTGAACCCACGGAACGACTTTTGATGCGTTTGATTGCGCGGAGACAAAAGCCGCACAAAAAAAGGCAAAAAAGAAAAGAAGTGCTTTGAATTTCATACTACTTGATTTTATTTTTAAAAAATTCATTCTTTATCCATCGCAAAGTATTCCGCCCAACCCCCTATACCGTCCGCTGTTATTGTTTCCACAGCCGCATCCACTACATAGGCATTCGGGAACAACTTTGTCTCTAACTTTTTGATTTCATCCTTCAGCGCCGGAGCGCTTTTCTGTACCTTATCGCGGGCATTCATTGCGCTTTCCATATTGTCAACAAAAGATGTAAGCGGTAGCCGCAAATATGCCATTTTTTCCGCATAGTCCATTGACAAACTCAACCACAACTCAAACTCATGGCTATGCACTAATTTCAAATATTCTGTCATAACCCTCGAAACCCACCAATGCCGCGACAAAACCAGCGTCCTCAACCTACCCGTAATTCCAGCCGCATCCAAACAAACCTTCATGCGGTGATCCAAAACAACCTCCGAAAAAAACGGACTGCCCGGATCGCAGAAATACGCCACAAAGATAATCGTTTTATTCAAATCCTGCAAAGAAACAGGCTCCTCATCTAACTGACTAAATGTAAACGTATCAATACTGCAAAGGTTTTTCCGCATAGCAAGTTCCGGATACCGTTCCCAAAGCATCCCGCTTGCCTGCGGATCAATCCGCATCTTTGTCGTGTCAAATTGCAGTACACCCGTTAGTCCGTCCATGATAAGATTTGCGGCTTGCTAATTCGATAATATGGCCACGGAGAAGAATAATCCATCGTCCGGTGCGTATCATTCTCAATCCTAACCGCGCTGTAAGGCCGGAAATAAACCGTCCTGCCAACCCAGTTTTCAGAAACTTTGTCCCGAAACCCAGGCCAACGCTTGTACCCCCTTACCGCACACCCTTGCGCAATCACTTCACCGCGCGTCAAAGAATTTCGCCACTTATACTTAGGATCAATATACCCCTTTTCGTCTTCCGGCATTCGCAACAACAGGTGGCCATTCAAAGGATACAACCCCCCGGATAACTTCATAAGCCGGGCAACCAGCTGATCGTACCTAACATACCGCACACCTTCCGGCTGCTCCAAATTCGGTAAGTGCTGCATTAAAACCAAGTCCCCAACAGACACCTCAACAGGAACATCGTACTCGCAACTACGGTGCGTCATCCGTTGAGACCATTCCGACACAAACCGAGACTTGCTCTTTTTGTACATCGAACCAACAGCCTCTACCTCATGGCGATAATACGGAAGCCGCCCCGGTATGGAAACAACACGGACAAGCAGGGAACGCAGAATATGGACATCCACAAAATCATTGACCAACACCCCCGTGTCCTTGTCAAAAGAAACGTCCCCAACCGGAGCGACTTCAACATATAAAGACAAATCTCCTACCATGGGAACAAAAGCGGTTTTCGTACAGCAACAATATCACAACTCTTTACACCCGACACAGATATTTCCTTCCCGGCAACACCGGAATACAAAACCAAAACACCGGAACTGTCCGGAACAACGCATAAGTTGGAAAAACCAACCCGGACGTCCTTGAACAAATACCCCTGATTACCCGTGTAAACATACACATCGTAACTCGGAGCAGAAACAGCCCGATACACACCCGTGAAACTAAACACGATATGCAGGGCAATCAATAAAACACCAATTTGCTGCAATCTTGTCATAAGCCTAATATTTTAAAGCAATATCGTGCCAGTCAACAACACGAAGCCGAAGCGTATTAACCCTGTCACCAAAATTAACCTCGCACTCAAAAACCTCCATGCTTGTCTTGGCATACACAATATGGTCGCCTACCTTATACCCGGCCTTTACGGCGTCATCAGAAGAAGCCACAATAACACCCTGTTCGCGCTCGCTTTCGTCACGCGCAATCTGAATGCCCGTAGCGGCGTCAACGTGATCGTCAACGTCCGGAATAACCAATACCCGGTTTAGTCCGGGCTGCATGGCCTTGAACTCCTTTTCAGTTACTATTATCATTGCTCAAATTTTTGAACCAACAAATACTCCGAATTGACCCACAAAGCAAGTTCAGCCAAAGCCAATTCAACAGCAGCCATAATCGCAGGAGCAGAATCAATTACCCCGCACTCAAGCGAGCTTACATTCATTTCACCGGAAACAATGTCGTAAGTCTTACCATAACCAAATTCAATATTACCCCAGTCAACTTCAAATCCGGCATTGTTACACACCGTCTTCAATACACCGTAAAAGGCATGACCAATGGCATCGTACACCAATGCCTCCTCCGACCAAGCCGTTGCATGAATCGAGAATAGATTTTCAGCAACACCTGATAACGCAGCCCCGCCGCCAGGCAAAACACCGCCGTTGATAGCCGCCCGCGTAGCCCGCCAAGCGTCGTCAACAACCTCCTGATAGTAGAAGCCGGAAGATTGCGTAGAAGCCGGAACGCGAATCAATCCAACACCCCCCGTTACCGCAGCAATGCGTTCGCGCGTTTTTTCCTCCAGCTCCGGATGTTCGGCAATCGAAGCCTCCAACCGCTTCACATAATCCTTTACAGACGCCTTTTGATCGTCCGAAGAAACAATCGTTACGGATTCCGTAGTAGCAACAATCGAAGCCGCTTCGCCAAAGTCCGAATCCTTGATCTTGGAAATCATTTTGCCGTTCAACTTGCCAAACAAGGTTGCCCCGGTAACAGCACTAATGTCCGCGCAGGTATTTACACCGCCAGCACCAATGCGAACCAGCCAAACAGGCGCACGGAACGTGTTGCCATCCGCACCATTTACAAAAGGACGAAGCAACGTAGCGCGGGCAGACCCTTCGGCAGACAACACGAATACCACCAGCGGACGGTTGTCGCCAAACTTTTGCGCTTCCGCCAAAATAGGGGCAACATCCATCTTGTAATCCACCAAACCCGTTTCGTCGCCGACAACGACAACACGAGGGTTGTCCAATTCGAGGCCGCGCCGACCATTGTATTGGTCAATGCCGTACACACCGCCCTGGAACTTGTAGCCCGGAACAATTACCGCCTCAACACCCGGTTTGTCGTGGTATTCAACCTTGACAGTCCCGTCCGCACCAATCTTTTCAATCATCGAACCGATAACAGACCCGATTTCACGATCCCCGGCCGCGCAAATCGTTGCAACGTTCTCCAAGTCCTGACTTGTAGTAACCTGCAATTTGCGCTTTTCAAGTTCAGCCAAAGCAATCTTTGAAGCCTGCCGAACGTGAAAGGCAATACGGCTCCGGTTCAGTTCCGGGTGATCCTTAATAGCCTTTTCGATATGAAGAAAAGCGCTGCCCAAAATGATCGTAGCCGTACTTGTGGCGTCGCCAGCACGCCGGACGACAGCCTCCGCGACATCTTTCATTCGGGCAATAGGCTCATACATTTCCGGGTCGTTCGGCTGAATCAGTTTCAGCGTTTCTTTGCCGTCCCGGATGAGGCGACGATACGAAGCATCCAGCCCGGCGCATTCAAGAACCGGATTCCCGCCCGGCCCCATCGTTGAACCAACAACACGGAGCATCATTTCAACGCCTTGACAAAACTTTGTCTTATCTGACTGAGGGTAGTAACCCATAACGTAGTAAAATTGTATAAGTTGTTAAAAAAATAATGATAGCAAATACAACCAAAGGGTTTAATACTTCAGATTGGTAACGCCATAGTACAGACAAAACGTTGGCCGCATAAAGCGCGTGAACCAAACGACTCCAGCCCGAAATAGATTGACCTTGTAAAACCATGTACGACAAAAGAACGACCAGCGGGAGCGGAAATAAAAGCATATCGAAAACCAACATGAATATCCAGGCAAACGTCCGAGCGTCAAATTCGTACATTTCCAGCGAAACGTGGTAAAAAAAACACGCAACCGCCTGAAAGGCCAAAAACTTCCAATTAAGCATACGCCAACAGTTTCCAGTTTTCAATGTCGGCATCACTTACCTGTCGCATCGCAATCAGATAGCCGCTCATCAATTCGTCCTCATTCAGCTCAAAAGTTTCCGGGTCGGTAATCAAATCCATGATCCGCTGAGCGCGTTCATCGCTGCGCATATAGCGGGCAAAAGACACCATTTGAGCCTTGGTGTAAGGGCCGACAACTTCGGCCTCCAGCAGGCGGTCGTGGTTGGAATGGAACAGCGACAGATCTTCGTCCGTGACGTTGTCCATGTTGGACAGGCCGAAGCCGTGAGCAAAGGCAGAGTCGAAAATGAATTGATCGGAAACAACGTAGTTGCCAAAAGCAACAAGGTCTTTTTCTGTAAACATTGTCGAGTTGTTTTTTAGATTGTTAACGATTTTGCCTCGACAAAGAAACAGGCCAAAGTCAAGACAGATACGAATAGTAGAATCCATGGCAGAATTGGGGTTCGGTAGCGTTGTTGTTGCTGCATAGTTTTGTTTTTAGTTGAAAAATGTGCGGCAAAGATACAGGCGATTATTATTGATAGCAAACTTTTTTCTTGTTTTTTTTAATTAGGATACACGCTGCCGGTTGATGTATAGGTGGTGGGGCGGTCGGCGGC
>Ga0315904_10013711_pt1 | contig 10130 bp, 6 predicted proteins | sample LakEriMetagenome_6_FD_203529 | JGI IMG/M metagenome (GOLD analysis project Ga0315904, IMG submission 203529) | Freshwater fungal communities from buoy surface, Lake Erie, Ohio, United States - Buoy 12 MA120 | ecosystem: Environmental > Aquatic > Freshwater > Lake | place: USA: Lake Erie, Ohio...
GGATTGGATCCGCAGTCGGGCCAGACCGCGTGGCAGAAGGACCGTCCCATCGGCACCGCCCATGCCACCCCGTTGCTGGTGACCGGTGACGGGGGAGAGTGGCTGCTGGTTCCGGGGAAAAACCGGTTGACGGCGTTTGATGCGCGGACCCGTGACGAGATGTGGGTCTATGGCGAGGGATCGGGTCCCTACAACGGCGAGATCATTTCGAGTCCTGTGGCGGACCAGGGGGTGGTGTACCTCCAACTCTGGCGGCAGAGTCCGATTCACGCCATTCGGCTCAACCCCGACGGGGCACCCCCCACCCCCCTGTGGGTCAGCGAGAGTCCTGGTCCGGTCGAACCTTCGCTGCTGGTCTACCAGGGGCACGTCTACGCCTGGCTCGACAACGGCGTCCTGGCCTGCCTTGATGCGCAGACCGGTGCCGAGTGCTACCGCCACAGACTGGGGGGGGAGGCCAATTCGTCCCCCGTGGCGGCGGACGGGCGCATCTACGTGAGCAACACCGAGGGGAAGACCTTCGTGGTGAGGGGGGGCTCGGAATTTGAGCTGCTCGCGACCAATGACCTGGAAGAGCGGATCACCGCCAGTCCGGCAGTCCTGGGGAACCAGCTGCTGATTCGGACCGATTCGCGGCTCTGGTGGCTGGGGAATGACACAGTGGCCGCAGAGGGTGGTCGGTGATCCCAAGACCGATCGGCTCGGGCGAACAATTTTGAAAGGACGCGTCTGTGGGATGGTGATGGCCGTGTGTCATTCGAGCCCACCGGGAGATTGGCAGTCTGAAATCGGGCCGGGGTGGGCCGGATTATGAGGTTCGGCAGATGCGGTCCGGCGCGGAGTTGGAGTTTTGAAGAACTGGAAATCGGAAATCAATCCAAAAACAGGGTGGCGCGCGTCCGAGAAACGGTGTTCTTGAAGGTGTCGACGATGGAGTGTTGGCAGTTTCAGGATTGGGCCGCATGTTCCATGGCGATATTTGTTCACACCCTCGACGTGATTGTCAGACAAGACGTCTCCGGCGCTGAGTGAAAGCGGTTTCTGGAAAGAAACGGCATGCTTCCTGGCCTGAGGAGCACGTCGCGCTGGCTGAGAAACTGTCCCCCTCTGAATGGGCGGGAACGGTGGTGAGAATCCCCGGTCGATCTCCTTCCCGAAGTCACGATGTCTCCTCAGGGGAGCGGGTGTGTGGGGCGCAGCGTCGGGGGCTCGCTGTCGGCGATCGGTTTTTGATCCTGCGCAATCCTCGAAACCCCATTTGTGGAGCTGCATTCGATGCCGTTGTTTCGTTTTTGTTTTGCCCTGGCGCTGGGCCTGAGCCTGGTGTCTTCGGCAAATGCCCAATTGCCGTCGGCCTACGACCTGCGCAGCGTCGCGACCCCCCTGGGGAATGTCGCCTGGGTGTCGGACATCCAGGATCAGGGGACGGCCGAAGACTGCTGGACGTTCGCCTCGGCACTGGCCATGGACAGCAGCCTGTTGATGCAGGGAGTGCTGCCCACCGGCAGCACTGCACCCGCCCCCATGGTTTCGAGTTGGCACCTGTCAGTCGCCAACGGCAATCCCAACCAGATCATTCCCGGCCAGGCCTTCAATTCGAACAGCAACTGGGGTGGATTTGAATACATGGCGCTGGGCTATGTGACACGGGGCTCGGGGTTGTGGACCATTCCCGGCAACGACAACCCGGCAACCCATGTGACCACCCTGGGGGGTGGTCCCGTATCGAACGCGGCCAATCCGGCGAATGTCTTCCCCTCGGTGATCAGCAACTACGACGGGAATGACAATGATTTTGTCCCCAACCCGTTGACTCCACTGCTCCCTCCCACGAATCAGCCGACCGCCTGGAGGGCCACGAAGGTCTCGATTCTCGACCAGGGTTTCTCAACCAACGTGGCGCTCCCCACCCCGACCGGTACCGAAAGCATTGGAGGATCCAGCTATCACACCTATTCGTACACTCTGGGAGCGGCGGACCCCCAGGTGCAGGCGGTCAAGGAGGCGATCCTGGCCAATGGCGCGGTGACCACCTCGATGAACGCCCAATACAGCGCCTTTGTGTCTGTTCAGAATCCCACGGGAAGCCTGGTCCCCTACTCGGTCAATTATGTCAATCCCAAGACAGCCACCGGATACTCCGACCACGAGGTCGCCATCATCGGGTGGAATGACAACTACACAATTACCTCGGGCGGAAATACGACCACCGGGGCCTGGCTGGTGCAGAACAGTTGGGGCACGAACTATTGGAACGGAACCAACGCCGATCCCAACGACGGAACATTTTGGGCGGCGTACGATGATGCGGTGATCGGTCGCTCGGGAGTTGCTTCGTTCCAGATGGCCTCGATGGACAAGTACACCCAGACGGTCTTGCAGAATGAATTGGGCCCCATGGAGTATGCGGGCAATTTTGAGGTCATTGGCGGGGTCGGCTACAACTTTGTTGGATCTCCCACCGGCATGGCGCCCATCGAGGCATCGTCTGTGAGATCCATTCTTACGCCGACGACCAATACGCGACTCGGTGCCCTGGGCCTGGCCACCCAGATCGCCAATGTCGAGGTCAATGCCTCAATCTACGAATGGAATCCCGGCACCCAGACATTGGGCTCGCTGTTGACCTCGGCAACGTTCACCAATGATTCCATCGGGTTCTTCCTCGGGGAACTTCCCGAGTCGCTGATCCTGAACGGTGGACAGTCCTACGCTGTGCAATTGGCGTACAGCCAGGGGGGGAGTCCGATCCTGGGGGCCGCACCGATGACGATTGGTGGCTCGGGAATCAACGGTTACCTCACCGTCAATTCCGGGCTCTCGTATTGCCTCAACCCGACGACGGGGCAGTGGGAAGATCTGGACAGCCTTTCGTTCACGGCATTCTCGGGTTCTGGCCCCAACGCCAAGGGGGGAATTCTCTTCCTCAAGGGATATGGAACCGTCCCCGAGCCGACTTCTCTCGCGCTCGTGGGAATGGCCGCCGCCGCCCTGTGTGGTCGCCAACTGCTGCGACGGCGTCGGACCGCATAGGTTGATTTCAGCCTGCGATCATCGATTGGCCCCTGCCGTCGGTGTGCCATCCCAGGACAGTCCTCGGGATGGTCGCCGACGGCATTTTTCTGGTCGGCAAGACACCCAGCCAACACGACTCAAGCGGACAGAGCCATCCGAATTGCGGATGCTGGATCGGTACGATCCCGGGAGACACGGTTGTTGCCGCTGGTGAAGGTGCTGGTGCCGAAGAACCCCGGTCAGGCGGTGCGACAGCGGGTGCCAAGGGTCCGCGAGAACAACACGCGGTTGTGGGGAATCTCGAGTCGAGTGTTCAACGTCGAGTCGATGGTTCCCCTTTCGCGCCCGAACGCCGACAGGCCTCCGAGCAGTACTTCACCTCTTCCCAGCAGCGCTCCCATTTTTTCCGCCAGGTGAAGGGGCGCTGGCAGACCGGGCAGATCTTCTCGGGAAGTGGTTTCTTCCGGGAGGGCACCGGGTCGGTCTCGCTCTGGGAGGGTCAGGGGATGGAATCGAGCGGGCGGCTCAACGCTGCGGGGCGGGACGGCTGGCAGTCCGACGGTCGGGGGACCATCGCGACAACACCCCTCCACCGGTCGCGAAAACGGGCCCGGCGAAGGGGTGGAGGGGGAGGTTGCCGTGGGGGGCGCGATCAGGCACCGAAGAACCTGGCGTAGTTCTTCTTCACCGCTTCGATCCCGGCATTGATGATCCGCACGTCGGCTCCCACCGACAGCATCTTGCACCCCTTTTCGACACACATGGTCGCGTAGTCGGGGCTGACCGGCACGACCCCCCAGGGCTTGTTGTGCTTCTTGCAGGCGGCCGAAATCTGGTCCATCGCCGCCAGGCACTTGGGGTTCATGAAGTCCCCGGTCACTCCCAGGCTCTGGCTCATGTCGGCAGGGCCGAGAAATACGAGGTCGACACCGTCAATCGCGGCAATCGCATCGACGTCGGCCAGCGCTTCGGTCGTTTCAATCTGGATCGCAACGAAGCTCTCTTTGTTCGCCTGGGCGGTGAACTGCGGTGCGGGAATCGTGGCGAACCGGGCGTCATAGCCGGCGGTGTTGAGTCCCCGGCACCCGCGGGGAAAGAACTTGGCCCAGCGGACGAACTGCTCGGCTTCCTGGGCACTGCGAATCTGGGCCGCCATGACTCCCCCGGCTCCCGCCTCGAGCGCCCGGGTGACCGTGGCGTAGTCGGTCGGGGCAATCCGGGCGAAGGTGTCCATCCCCTGGCTGCGGCAGGCCAGCGTGCCGATTTCCAGCCGTTCGGTCGAGTAGCTCATGTGCTCGAGATCGAACCAGACCGCCTGGAAGCCACCGTGCATGCCAATCATCTGCAGCAGGTTGTGGTGCACAATGCGGCCCGCCGCGGCCACCATCAAAACTTCGCCTTTGGCCAGTCGTTCCTTGATCGTCTGCATGGATCGCAATCACCTTTCGTGGCCCGGGTGGGCCGGCGGGGAGGGACAAATGAGGAAGGAATTCGCAGTGTCTTGTGGGGGCGAACCGCTGTAAAGCGTCGGCCCCCAGTCGCCGGGGGGGCGTCTCGGCCCGGGGGGACGACCGGGCCTCGGCGGTCTCCCGAGAGATCAGAAAATTCACGGCCAGGGGGATGAACCTCCGCCCGCCGTCACCGGGAGTGTCTAAAATGAAATCAGAGTTCCCCAGTGGAGGAGTCTGCCATGGCTGTCCCGACGGTGTTTGAACCCCCCGACCTGTTCCAGCTCGACGATCTGCTCTCGGCCGAAGACCGGGCGCTGCGCCAGCGGGTGCGCGACTGGGTTGGGACGCACTATCTGCCGCACATTGCCGGGTGGAACGAACGGGCCGAGTTCCCCCTGGAATTGGCCCTGCAGATCGCGCGGTTTGGAGCGTTCGGGGGGAACATCACGGGGTATGGCTGCGCGGGGCTCTCGCCGTTGCAGTATGGCCTGGTGATGCAGGAGCTCGAGCGGGGAGACACCGGTCTGCGGACCCTCGCCTCGGTGCAGGGCGCTCTCGCGATGAATGCCATCCACATGTTTGGCAGCGAAACGCAGAGGGAGCGCTGGCTGCCGGCATTGGCCCAGGGGACCAAGCTCGGCTGCTTCGGCTTGACCGAGCCAGACTTTGGCTCCAACCCGGCCGGGATGACCACCACCGCCACGAAGACCGACCGGGGCTACGTGCTCAACGGGCAGAAGCTGTGGATCGGCCTCGCGACGCATGCCGACGTGGCGGTGATCTGGGCCAAGGTGGCGGGGCTTCCCGGGGTGGACCCCACCTCACCCAGGGCGATCCGGGGGTTCCTGGTGGAAAAGGGGACCCCGGGCTTTCAGCCGAGTCTCATCGGGCAGAAGCTGTCGATGCGGGCCGCCCTGACCTGCCGGATCGCATTCGCCGACTGTCACCTTCCCGAAGAGGCGCTGCTTCCCGCATCGAACGGGTTGAAGTCTCCGCTCCTGTGCCTGAACCACGCGCGGTACGGGATTGCCTGGGGAGTGCTGGGGGCGGCGGCGGCCTGTTACGACGAGGCCCGCCAGCACGCCCTGCAGCGGATCCAGTTCGGCAAGCCCCTGGCGTCATTTCAGCTCGTGCAGCGGAAACTCGCCCTGATGGCCACCGAGTTGACGAAGGCGCAGCTGCTGGCATTCCGGCTGGCCCAGCTCAAGGCGGTCGGCCATGCCACCCACGTGCAGATCTCGATCGCCAAGCGGAACAATGTCGAGACCGCCCTGGAGATTGCCCGGACTGCTCGGGAAATCCTCGGCGGAATTGGCATCCTGGGAGAACACCAGTCCTTCCGCCACATGAACAACCTCGAAAGCGTCAAGACCTACGAAGGGACCGACGACATGCACCTGCTGATCCTCGGCGAGCACATCACCGGCATTCCCGCCTTCTCCGGATAGAACGCCGGGGGCCCGACAATGACTGGCCCTCACCGAATGGGAATGGCATTTTGACCTGTGCCCCACTCAAATTGAGACGGGTGTCGGTGAGCCGTTGAAGAGAGTCGTCTCAGTCAGTCTGCGGCGGGACGACCGACCCGGTCAGGCGATCGAAGATGGGGGAAGCCATCAGCGTGGTGACGATCGCCATGATCACCAGCATCGCGAAGAGCTGATCGGAAATCAGTCCCCGATCCCGGCCGATGTTGATGATGATCAATTCCATCAGCCCGCGGGCGTTCATCAGCACCCCAATTCCCATCGCCTCGCGGTTGGGGATGCCAGTGGCGAGGGCCGCCAGCCAGCAGAAGACCCCCTTGCCAATCATCGCCACGGTCAGGACCATCAGGCACATGACCCAGCTGGACGCGGAGTTGAGCAGGCCGATCTGGGTGTTCAGGCCACTGAAGGTGAAGAACATCGGCAAGAGCAGGGCGACGGTGAGGGGTTCGACCCGTTCGGTCACACCACGCACGATGGTCCCGCGGGGGATCGCGGTTCCCACGAGGAAGCTGCCGAAGACCGCATGCAGCCCGAGCTTGTCGGTCGCCAGGGCTCCCAGCGCCATCAGCACGAGGCAGATCACCAGTCCCGATTCGCTCACCTGATCATCCCGAGTGAGCCAGTGCTGGACTTTCACCAGCAGCGGCTTCAGGACCAACGCGACGGTCAGGAGGAAGAGAAATCCTCCCCCGATGCTCTTGAGGGCGGCGCTGGGGGTGCCCTCGATGCTGGAAAGCACCACGGCCAGCAGGCACCAGGCGCAGGCATCATCAATGGCCCCGGCACCGATCGCGACCGTTCCCATCCGCGTGCCGTTGAGCCCCTTGTACCGGATGATGCGGGCCAGCATCGGGAAGGCGGTGATGCACATCGAGGCGCCGAGGAAGATGGCCGAGGCCCACGCAGAATTCCCCGGGGGAAACAGGTCTGTCGACTTGTGAAAGTACAGCCCCAGGCCCGCCCCCAGGACAAACGGGCTGAGCATCCCGGCCAGCGAAACCGCCATCGAGCTGGTCCACCGCGAGCGGACGATATCAAGGCGAAAATCCATCCCCACCGTGAACATGTAGAGCGCCAACCCCAGTTGTGAGACGGGGAAGATGTAGCTCTGCGAATCTCGGATCGCGCGATTCCAGGGGAAAATCGCCGCCTGCAACTCGGGAAAAAACAGTCCCAGCAGCGACGGACCGAGGCAGACCCCCGCGATCATCTCGGCCACGACCTGCGGTTGCCCGAACCGGCGGGCGATCGCCCCGACCACCCGACAGACCAGCAGGATCACCGCGATCTGGAGAAAGAACTGTTCGGCAAGCTGTGAGTTGGTCATGGACAGAGCGAAACGGCAGGAACTGCGATGTCATCTCGGCTGGGGAATCGAACCTCGCACCAGGCGGATGCGTGAGGATCGCCAGGTGCCTTGGATGGCCATCCCGACCCGGCTCCAAACCCTCCCTCATCCTCGGTCGCACGCAGGAGCGTGTCCGATCTCCACCCAGTCAGTCCGGAGTCTAATCGGGAATAGATGTTCAAACAACAGGTGTTGAAACAGATTTCCCGGCCGGAAAAGAAAGTGCACGGCTGGATGGAGTTTGCTCCGGGAATCGATTGTGTCGGTTGTGTGCCTTCCCGGGGAGCCGGCCGATGGCCGGGCTCGTCGAAGCCAGACCACCGATGAGGGCCGCGGCTGAGTCCCAGGCTCCGGGAGACTTGTCCGCGACGTGTCACTCGATTCGAAGCGGGCAGCGACCCACAAAAAAACCGGCTGTTCCTCGCAGCGAGGAACAGCCGGTTCGGAATCGTGCCCGGGGTCAGACTCCACCGTGCCGGTGACGGCAGCCAGTGGGTCTGGACCGGTTTACTTCTCGGACGACTCGGTGGCACCGGTGGTCGAGCCAGCCTGATCGTCGGCGGGCTTGGCTTCCGGCTTCGCGGCACCGGCCGGGGCCGTCGATTGGGCCGCATTGGTCGGCAAAGCCGTGGGGTTGCCGCCGCCAGCGGGTGCAGAAGGAGCGGGGGCACAGCCCACAACGGTCAACAGCACGGCACCCAGGGTGGCCACAGAGACCGAACGAATCGTCTTCAGCGACATGACTCTTTCCTTGCAGCAGGTGAAAAACCACGCGTCCCGACTTGGTCGGGTTGCATGTGTGATGCGCAGGACCGGTTGTTTATTCCCGGTTCAACCTGCGATTCAATCCCAGACAGAAACTCCATTGTGACGACGATTCGGCAGTCTTTTCAACTCCCCGCCGGGCGGACGGGAGACTCCGCCAGATCCCCCACGACGGTCGTCCATCGACGGACCCACCACCGCGCCACCAGCCCCTGCCGGACATAGGGATCGTTCTTCGCAAATTCCTCGGCCACCCGCGCATCTTGTCCCTCGAAGATCAACAGGGCTCCATCGACCGGGTCGGCATACGCCCCTCCCAGGACGAGTTCTCCCCGGGCCTGCGCAGCCCAGGCGCGATGCAGATGCTCGGCCCGAAACTCTCCCCGCCGGGCGAGATAGTCGGGAGCTCCCTCGTAAAACAGCGCGTAATGCGGCATCGCAACTCCAGCCAGGAAACAAGCCAATCCGGGAGCTCACTGGGACAATCGGCCCGTAAGAACACGGACCAGTTCGCGCACCGGCCCGAACGGACACCGGCGTGTCCCGCACAACTGCCGGAGACCCGTCACCGGGCGGTCAGGTCAACCCGGCCAAGCGGCGCAGGGCCACATCCAGCGAGTAGACCAACACCAGCAGCACCAGCATCAGCCAGTTGTCCCAGAGAGTTTTCTCGCGGTAGAGCTGGGTGGTTCCCGGAGTCCCCCGCAGCAGGCTGCGCAGCCGTTCGAGTGCCGTCAGTTCGAGCAGTTCACCCCCCGACCCACTGGCCAACCCGGCGAGGGCGACACGGTTGAGGTTGGGGCGGCGGAGCTCGGTGGTGGAGGGGAGCACCTTGATGCGGGCTTCGGCCCGATCGGCTCCCTGCCCTGGGTCGAACGTCGCGGTGTAATCCCCGGCCAAGGTCGGGACAAAGCGGCCGGTGTAACGCCCGGGTTGCTGCTTGTCGATGGCCAGATCGACCTGGGCCGGCGTCCCATCGGGGGTCTCCACCTGGACCACAACGCGTGGATCTGTGAGTGGTTCCCCCACCGTATTGACCCCCCACAGCTCGAGCCGGGTCGCCTCGCCCGGTTGCACACGTGCGGGAGAAATCTCCAGCCGGCTTTTCTTCCCCTCGTCGGCGTCACGCCGGGCGACGAACCGCACCGCCTGTCCCCAGAATGTGTAGAAGTAACGGTCACCCGAGTTCTGCCGCCACAACCAGGTCGAGTCGGTCCCCACGAACAGCACTCTCCCGGTCCCGAAGAAGTGCCAGGCGATCAATGGCTGCCGTCCGAAACCATTCTCGACGCTCGTATTGACCGCGAGCACGCTGGCGGCCGGGCTGGCCCGCTCGCACGGAGCGGCCCAGAAGAAGGGGGGCATGCGTTCCCACGCCTCCCGGTTCTGGCCGGCATCGGGTGAGAGCCGCAGCAATTCGTGCAGTTCTCCCTCGGGGGTCACGGCGAGTCGGAACGGATTGTAAACCGGGGCGAGTGAGCCATTGCCACTTGCCGAAAGTCGGACAGGCAACAGGTCGCGTTCGCTGTCGGACCACGACTGGGGAGTCCCCCTGGGGCCGGCCGCCACAATCAGCCCGAGTCCCCGCTCCTCAACCCCCTGGCGAAGCATCGCGAGGAAACCGGCGGGAAGCCGGTCCACCGGGATGTCTCCCAGGATCACGGTGTGATACTCGCAGAGTTCATCGAGCGTCGCCGGGTAGGGACCAGGCGATCCGGCCGGGAGTGTCTTGCGGGCCAACTCGCTGTCGAGCAGCACATCCACCTCGGGAGCCGAGCGCCCCTCCAGTCCATGATCCCGCCGCAGGGCATTCTTGAGGAACCGGAAGTCCCAGCGGGGGGCACCGTCGATCAGCAGGACCTTCACCCGTCCCGCCGCAACGCGCAGCTGGGTCGTGTCGCTGTTGTTGGCGTGCAGGGGAACGAGCTCATCCGGCAGGACGGGAATGACCACGTTGAGGGTGCGCAGTCCCGGCTCTTTCGCCTCGAAGCTCAGCTCCATGTGCTGCTGTTCGCCACTGGCGAGGACGAGCCGTCGGCTCGCCAGGGGAGTTGTGCCGTC
>Ga0315904_10013715_pt1 | contig 10129 bp, 10 predicted proteins | sample LakEriMetagenome_6_FD_203529 | JGI IMG/M metagenome (GOLD analysis project Ga0315904, IMG submission 203529) | Freshwater fungal communities from buoy surface, Lake Erie, Ohio, United States - Buoy 12 MA120 | ecosystem: Environmental > Aquatic > Freshwater > Lake | place: USA: Lake Erie, Ohio...
CGGAGGCCATACACAGCGTGGTTGCCCACGGCTCCATCTCCGATGCGATTGAGACAACCCTGAGCGTAGCAGACGCGGACCTGCTGATTCTGGGTGCCAAAGGCCACACGCTTTTAGAGCGCCTCACGCTAGGAAGCGTCTCGTTTCGCGCCGTCACCACCTGCCCCAAGAGTGTGCTCGTGCTTCGGGCGTAAGCGCTACGGGGTGTCGCTCTCACCCCAGGAGCGCGTTCGGCTGTAGATATGGCGGCGGTAGCCCGTGCTGGGCCCTCCGTAGCGGAATGTCGCCGTGAACTCGGGCGGTGAGTCGGGACTTGGGCGCTCGCTCTGGTAGAGCACGGAGACCAGGGCGCGGCTTAGGTCGGTAGTGCGGGGCCGCCGCGCCGAGGGTGGGTTGTTGGCAAAAGTCAGTGACCAGAAGCGCTGCTGGCTTGAGGGATCGAGCGTATCCAAGGCCAGCGCTACATCCTTGCCTTCCCCGCGCTGCCACGCACTCTCACGGGGCAGGCTGGCAAGAAACCGTAGCACCGGGCGCAGGTTTCGGCTCCGCACCAGCTCCCACTCCATAATTCCGTAGAGTGCCTTGGCTCCATTTGCGATAAACGGCGAGTCCAGCTGCTCGTCGGAGAGGAGGCGTGCCATCTCCAGCAGCTCGCGCAGAGGGAGCGCGGGAGACAGTGCAATTGACCAGCGCGAGAGCAGGCGTGCGGGGACTTCTTGCGGACGGCGACGGTAGAAATCGGGTGTGCGGAGCCGCAGAAACCCACTCTCCTCCTGGCCCTTCTCCACATCCCAGCGCATCAAAGCCGTGTCGCCTACTTTACCGAGCGCCTCAAAGAGCGACATATCACGGACGGTGAGAGAGCCTGTGTCGTAGAGGCGGGTGTAGTGGTCGCCTATCACATCCCGGCCCGTCGCTTTATGGATTGCCTCCAAGAGTTCTGCTGTCGTCGCACGGCCAGTGAGCACAGCATTGGTTTTATCGTAGCGTCGGGCGGACTCGGGCACGATGCTCACCCGCGCCTTGCTCCATGCCTTGCCTTTGTGCTGCGCATTGAGTTCTGCATTTCTCAGAGGACTGTCTCTGCGCTCGCCTGTTGCCAGATTGGTATCGCCGAGCTGGAAGTTCTGAAACTCCCCGAGCTGCAAAGCCACACCCGAGCCGCCACGCAGAGTCGCCTGGCCGTCGGCTCCGCGCACGATCTGGAGTTCCACCACGGCGCGTGCCTCGGGAACACTCGCGGGGGCTGCGCCGCCAGACATGGACGCGGGAGGGCCAAAGCCAATCCAGGCCGTTCCATTGGTATTGAAGCCCACGCGTGTGGTCTGCCCTTGAGCACGCAGAATCTTCGCCTCCATTCCCTCAGGCAGGCTACGCTGCACCGAGACTCCTTCGTCGGCATCCCCCCAAGGCGCACTCGCAGGCGAGCCACCAAAGCGAAGCTTCTGCCCACCACGGAGCGTGGCGGTCTCCTCGGGCGAGAGCGAGAAGTAGAGCTGCGCCGGTCCCCAGGCAAGCCCGCTGATCTTCTCACCCTTCTCGCCCACTTTGCTCTCCTGCGCCTCCTCGGGCGAGAGCCCAAGTACGCTCTGATAGCGCTCGCGCATCTGGGCATCGAGTGCGATCAGGGCCGCATCCCGATCCCGGTTGCGTAGCTCTTCTTCGAGAAGCTGGGCGCGGAGCGGCTGCACAAGCCGGTAGCGATAGGCTCCCTCTTCTCCCGAGCGCTCCCAGGTGAAGCCGAGCAGCTCCGCCACCTGGCGCATCACCTCACGCAGAGGCCGCCCCGTACAGAAAATCGTCAGGTTGTCATCGGTAACACCACGTCCCGCCGAGAGCGCGATCCCCGTCTCCGCCGAGAGCTTCTGGCAGAGCTGGGAGAGCGCAACGGCCTTAAACTGAAGCGAGACTTTGCGCTGAAGCCGCGCATCCACGATCTGGCGCTCGCTTGCATAACCCACAAGTGCCTCGCCGCCCGTTGTCAGAGCCGCCACGCGTGGCACAGGCACCTCCACAAATGAGTCGCCCTTCCCTACCGCTGGGAGAAGCCGCGCCAGAAGCGCATTGGCCTCATCAGGCTGGTAGCGATCCGACCAGCGTGTTAGTGAGACAAGGGGATCGGGGTTGAGATAGAGCAGCTCGTCTTCTGGTGCAGGGCGACTCGGTTTTGTTCCCGTGGGATTTTGCCTTAGGTTTTTTGGGGTGGGTTGGCGGCGCGTGAGTTTCTCGGGCAGCCGTGTGGGTTGCGCAATTTCTCTTGGTATGGGTCGTAACGCAGAGCGTATCGGCTCCGCAGCCCTGGGCCTTGCCTGCCGTCCCGCAAGAAACGCAAGGCTGGCCGTGAGCGCGAGTGCTCCCGTCCCTCCGAGAACCCAAAGCGCAGGGCGAAAGGCCGGGAAAGCCAACAATGGCATCTGGCTGCGCCTGCTGACTTCTGCCAGCACGCGGTTATCAAAGTCTGGAGAGAGCGGAGCCACAGGTAGCTCACGTAGCGCTGTCGAGAGCAATATCTCAACATTCTCTTCGTTGTCATACATGGTTGGATTCCTCCTGAACGGCTTCGTAGAGCTGACGGAAGCGGGTGCGGGCGGCACTGAGCCGGGAGCGCACCGTTCCGACGGGGATTTCAAGCATTGCGGCGATCTCTTCGTAGGAGAGCTCTTCCAGCTCGCGCAAAACCAGCGCCGCACGCAGCGGTGGCGTTAGCTCATCCAACAAGCTCGACACCAGCAAACGCGCATCCAACACTGGCCCAGGTGTCGTCGCGTGGGTTTCGCTAAAAGTGTCCTCGAAAGCCACTTCCTTACGCCGCGTTCGTCGCCGTGTGTGGTCTATGCAGACGCGTGTGGCGATACGCAGAAGCCACGTGGAGAACGATGCCTCGCCACGGTAGGTTTTTATCTGGGTCAGGGCACGAACCAGCGCCTCTTGCGCCACATCTTCCGCCTCGTCGGGGCGGCGCAGAATATGTGTCGCGAGTCGAACCACGCGGCTCCGATAGCGCGTTAGTAGCCACTGCTGTGCCTCACGCTCGCCCAACTTCGCCCGTGCGATCCACGCCTCTTCCACTGCCGCCAGAAACTCAGATGCGGGTTCCGTTCGGGTCATGTACAAAGGACGCTACGACAAGCCTGGAAAGTTCGCTAAACGATACAATAGTTATATGGTTGATGTTCTAGTAATCGGAGGCGGGCACGCGGGGTGCGAGGCGGCGCTGGCTTCGGCGCGACTGGGCTGTAAGACGCTTCTGGTGACAGGGCGGCTGGATCGGATCGGGTGGCTGCCCTGCAACTGCTCGATTGGCGGCCCAGCAAAAGGCCATGTGGTGCGAGAAGTGGACGCGCTCGGGGGGGCGATGGGGCTCATCTCCGATGCGACTCTGACGCACATTCGGATGCTCAACACGGGCAAAGGCCCCGCCGTCCGGGCGATACGGGCGCAGGTGGATGTCGAGAAGTACCCCGCCGCGATGCAGGCCTATCTCGCGGCCCAAGAGAATCTCATACTGCGTGAGGCAATGGTAGAAAATTTGCTCGCCGAAGGCGGGCGTATTTGTGGCGTCACGCTTTCGGATGGGACGCAGCTTCCAGCCAAGACGGTCATCGTTACCACGGGGACGTTTCTGCGCGGGCTCTGCCACCGGGGCGAGGACAAGTGGGAGGCGGGACGCAACGATGAGGCGGCGGCCTACGGGCTCTCGGCATCGCTCTCGGCGCTGGGCTTTCCGCTGCTGCGGCTCAAGACGGGAACGACGCCCCGGATGGATAAGAACACGATTGACTTTTCCCGCACCGAGGCGCAGCCCAGTGAGCCGGACTGCCCGTCGCTGAGTTTTCGCACGCCGAGGCGCAGTCACACGGGCCTTCTGGCGGCCTACCTCACCTGGACCAACGACGCAACCCATAAGGTCATCCGCGAGAACCTCCACCGCTCGGCGATGTACGGCGGGCAGATCGAGGGAGTCGGGCCGCGCTACTGCCCATCCATTGAGGACAAAGTGGTGCGCTTCGCCGATAAAGAGCGTCACCAAGTCTTTCTGGAGATCGAGGGCTGGGACACGCCGCAGGTCTATGTCCAGGGCATGAGCACGAGCCTCCCAGCCGAAGTCCAGGCAGAGTTTGTCAAGACGCTCCCCGGCCTAGAAGACGCCGTGATGCTCAAGCCGGGCTACGCCGTGGAGTACGATGCCGTCCCGCCCACGGAATTAACGTCGGCGCTCATGACCAAGCGGGTCGAGGGGCTGTTCTTTGCTGGGCAGATCAATGGGACGTCGGGCTACGAAGAGGCGGCGGGCCAGGGATTAATCGCGGGTGCCAACGCGGCGCTCTATGTGCAGGGCCGCAAGCCGTGGAGCCTGACCCGCAGCGATGCCTACATGGGCGTCATGGTGGACGACTTGGTGACCAAGGGCGTGAACGACCCCTATCGCCTGCTCACCAGCCGCGCCGAGTTTCGCTTGACCCTGCGCAACGACAACGCCGATCTTAGGCTCACCCCGATGGGCCGCGCCCTCGGACTGGTGGGCGATGCCCAGTGGGAGCTTTTTCAGGAGCGCAAGGCACGTATCGAGCATGTGGAGAAGACCCTCACGGAGAATACCGTCGGAGGGCTGGACAGCGCACGCCTCGAAGCGCTTGGCTTTGCGCCCATTACAACGCGCCTCTCGTATCTCGACCTGCTCCGCCGCCCGGAAGTGAGCCTGGAGTCGGTCGCCCAGCTCGCCGGACTCGATCCCACGCACTACGCCGATGGCCTGGAGCAGTGCTTCATCACCGCCCGCTACGATGCCTACATCCGCCGCGAGGAGATGCAGATCGATGTCGCCCGCCGCGCCGATCACCTCGCCCTCCCCACCGACCTGGACTACGCACTCGTGCCTTCGATTGCCAACGAGGCCCTCGAAAAATGGAGCCGCCTCCGCCCCGCCACGCTCGGGCAAGCGGCAAGAATCCCCGGCATCAACCCCTCCGATATCTCTGCACTCCATATCTACCTCGTGTCACACAAAACCTTTGGAGAATAAGAGAAAATGGCTGTCGCCGCTACCGCACTTGCCTCAAGTGTTGAGTTCCCACTCGGAAGTGAGGTTGTGCAAGTTCAGTACAATCTTAACCGTAGCCTTGAAGTTCATGTGCGAGCCACCGGAGATACACATCAAGCTTTAGTCGTTTTTGCCTGTGTGGAAGCCTTCCGGGTTATGGATGAGCGGGATCTCTTTTGGTTCTGGCTCACTTGCTCAACTCCAAATGGCTGGCTGTTTGAAATATCTAGCGGAGGCTGGCTCTCGGAAGAAGCGGATCATGGTACTTTACTCCCTCTTCTTCAAGACATTCATGAGTTCCTTATCACAGGAGAGGATGCATGTGTATGTGTCTTATCAGTTCAACCTCCCATTGTTACTATTGAGCCTGTGCTATAATTTGATCACCCAAACGAAAACGATAAGGAGCACCCGACAAATGGCAGCCGAGACTTTGGAACAGCGCGTTTTGAAGCTGGAAGACACCGTCCAAAAAGTGCAGGAGCAGCTCGCGCAACAGCCTGCAGCGACGAAGCGCGGGTGGCGCTGGTTTGTCGGAATCTATGCGGACTCCCCTGACTTCGACGAAGTCGTGAAAACAGGCCAAGAGTGGCGCAACGCTGACCGCCCTCAAGAAAATCAGGACGCTGAGAAAGCCGCGTAGTGTACGTCCTCGATACCGACCACATGAGTGTTCTGGAGCGAGGCGGCACGTCGGCTCTGACACTCACGTTGAAGCTCAGTGCACTCCCCGACTCGCAAGTCGTCACTACCATTGTCAGCTACGAAGAGCAGTGCAAGGGCTGGCTGGCGAAAACATCGCGTGAAAAAGACGAGGCGCTCATTCGTGCCTATCTCCAACTCAGTCAGCACCTGGAAATCTACGCGGGCATGACAGTTCTTCCCTACGATGCCGCCGCGCATACCGTTTTTCAAGAGCTGCAAGCCCAGAGGCTCCGTGTTGGGACACAAGACCTCAAGATAGCGGCAATCGTCCTCGCCAATAGTGCAACCCTCCTCACCCGCAACACCCAGGATTTCTCACGCGTTCCGAACCTCAACTTTGCGGACTGGACAGCATAAACCATGCGCCCCGCCACGCTGGGGCAAGCGGCAAGAATCCCCAGCATCAACCCCTCCGACATCTCCGCACTGCATATCTACCTCGTGTCCCAGCGGCTACCGGTCTAAGGGACTCCGAACACCTTGAGCTCCTCGGTTGAGGACATGGGGGTAGATCATCGCAGTTTCGCTTTCCGTCCATCACGGTAGAGAAAGAGGAGCGTAGCAAGAGCGACCAGAAAGTTTAAAATCGTTGTCATTTTCTTGGTATACTGTTCCCTGAGGTAGCGTTAACCTTCGCCTACAGAACGGTTGAGAAAAGGCATTTCTGACAAAAAGTGAAAAATCTTACAGTAAGCCTGACGACAGCTGTTTGCGGCACAAAACACCAAAATCGTCATCATGACCACGGCGGCATAACTCTCCCCACGAGGGAGCAAACACCGCCACGGCAGAAACACGAGTTAGGCGTCATTACCCCGCAGGTTATCGCAACGGTTCGCTCTCAAGAGCAGGATTGCGAAATAACCAGACGGGGAGCGCATATGAAAAACACAAGACAACCGAGTCAGTTCTGGATCACCTGGCTGCTTATCGTATCGGCAGGCGTGGCCGCATTCGGCTTAGCCCTAGTCTTACTTCCAGAGACTACAAGGCAAGCTTTTTCGCTTCTCGTGTATTCATCCCCAACAAGCATCGAGGCGTTTGGAACCGAACAAGTCCGGTACATTTCGCTGGTTCATGCAGTTCTCGGTGGGGTTATGGTCGGCTGGGGAAGCATATTGTTCTTTGTTGTAAAAGACTTCCTCCAGACGAAACACCCACGCGCCTGGAATTTAATCACCACAAGCCTGCTGGTTTGGTTCATCCCAGATACGGCCTATTCTTTACTCTCGGGCTACTGGCAAAATGCGATCCTGAATGCAGGATTCTTGACCCTATTCGCAATCCCGCTTTGGGCAATCAGACGTGATAAAAAGAAAGACGCCTAACCCAGCCAATGGAGCGGACGCCTCCGCGCTGCGCGGTTGCGCCCCTCATCGGCGCGTTCGGCGATGGAGGGCAGTCCGATGGATGTCGTTATCGTAGCGTTCGAGGAGTTCACTGACGTGGACGTGTTCTTCATGTGGGATCTGCTCAAGCGGGTCCGAGCCCCCGGGTGGTCCGTCCGTGTCCTCGGCGACCGGCCTCAGCACACGTCCAGCACCGGTCTGCCCGTCCCGACCCACGGCCCGCTGTCGGACGCCAACGCCGCTGACATTGTCCTGTTCACCAGCGGCCCCGGCACCCGCGCTAAGTGCCGGGACGCCGCGTGGCTGGCCCAGTTCCGGCTCGACCCGTCTCGCCAACTTATCGGGTCGATGTGCTCGGGGGCACTCATCCTAGCTGCGCTTGGCCTGCTGGACGGAAAGCCAGCCACCACCTACCCGACGGCCAAGGGGGTGCTGGAGGGGTTTGGTGTGGAGGTGGTCGAACGACCGTTCGTCTCCGAGGGGAATATCGCCACGGCGGCTGGCTGCCTGGCGGTTCAGTATCTGGTGGGTTGGGTAATCGAGCGGGCGGTCGGGCCGGAGGCGCGAGCGGACGTCCTCCTCTCGGTGCAACCAGTCGGCGAGGGCCTGTCGTTTGCCGAGACCGAGCGGGTGCAGGCGGTCTACGCGGGGACAAAGAACGCCGAACCCGGTGCTGCAGCGGACGGCCCCAAAGCGGGCCGCCGCTGATCTATGCCGTTAAGCAGCGCAAAATAGCACGGTGCCCTGCACATCGAAATCGCGCTCATTGTCCCCAAAACTTCAATCATTGTTCGACGTATTAGATTCTCAAGAAGGACCACAATGAAGTCATACGTAAATCAGACCACATTTATCACGGGCGGCGGATCAGGTATAGGTCGCGCCTTGGCAAAAGCTTTGATCGCACGCGGCGCAAAGGTTTGCGTCGCGGATATTAACTTTGCAGCAGCGCAATCTGTTGCGAATGAATGCGGCGCAAATGCGAAGGCGGTATCAGTGGATGTGCGTGACGCTGCAGCGCTGAAAGGCTGCATCGAATCTTTTGCGAACGAACATGGCCGACTAGACTATGTCTTCAACAACGCGGGAATTGCCGTCGCGGGGGAGGCTGACGAGATTCCGTTGCCCGCTTGGCAGCGCATCGTGGATATCAATCTGTATGGCGTGCTGCATGGTGTATTGGCGGCATATCCAATCATGCTCAAGCAAGGCTCAGGTCATATCATAAACACCGCTTCGCTGGCGGGTCTGGGACCGATGCCCCTGCTGGCCCCATATGCGTTAACCAAGCACGCCGTGGTTGGATTGAGCACCAGCCTGCGTATCGAGGCGGCCGCGCGCGGTGTGCGGGTGAGCGTTCTGTGCCCTGCTGCAATCGAAACCCCGATTCTGGACAGCGAAAACCCTGGCGACTTCAAGATCGGCTGGGCTCCTGATGCGCGTCGATTCCTTACGGCGTTGGCCGGCCCCCCTTACTCTGTTGAGAAATGCGCACAGGAAACGCTTGCCGCCGTCGATAGGAACAAGAGCGTGATCGTGCTACCGGGTCGTGCCAGACTTGCGTGGCGTCTTGGCAGGCTGTTCCCAACTTTGGTGGAAGTGGTCGGCCAGCGCGCTGTTACTGCTGAGAGAAACACCCGCGCTTGATGGAAAGCCAAGCCGAGCGCAGCCTAACCCTTTGTTGCTGCGGACGGGACGCCAGCCCCGTCTCGCCACATAGAATTGCAGCGTACGGATCGAATTGTCTGGCTACGTGCTGCTGTGTTGGGCGCGAACGATGGCATCGTATCAACCGCAAGCTTGGTCGTCGGCGTAGCAGCGGCTGGCGCATGAGGACATGGGGGTAGATCATCGCAGTTTCACTTTCCGTCCATCACGGTAGAGGAAGAGGAGCGCAGCAAGAGCGCCCAGAAAGTTTAAAATCTTGTCATTTTCTTGGTATACTGTTCCCTATAGAGATAGGGAGTAACCTTCGCCTACAGAACGGTTGAGAAAGGGCATTTCTGACAAAAAGTGAAAAATCTCACAGTAAGCCTGATAACAGCTGTTTGCGGCACAACACACCAAAATCGTCATTATGACCGCTGCGGCAGAAATACTAGTTAGGTGGCTCCATGAAGACTCCTCGCAAGCTTGAACTCGAAGTAGGGCCAGGCCGGATTCTCCGAAGGTTCACGGAGCAAGAAACCCGGAAGCTTCTCGACGAGTGGGTTTCGATATACGCAAAGAATGCTCAAGGAGCCAACATCGAGGCATTCCTCTGGCATACGTTTAGCTCAGGCGCATTCCCGTCCGTTTGCCAGCGAGAGGCTGAACTTCGCTACGCCGAACAAGTCGCGTCGGAGATCGTCGTGATGTCGAATGATGGGGTGTCGGCGCTGCTGACTGACTCGTTGCCGACTCAATGCAACGTGTTGGACTACCTCGTTTTCCCGATTAACCTTGCATGGTCGATGGCATTCACTCATGAAGATGGTTGGTTGGGACCTTACTTCGCAAAGCATGCAAGATATGATTATCTGGTTACCGAAAACATTAGGCGTAGTCGCGATACGCAGCGCAAGGCACTTGAGGCCGAGCGTGCTAAGCGTGAGGGTTGGTGTTGATAACGCCACCTAATTATTCGCTCAAGCGGACAGCTCCATACCTCCATCAGAATAACCATACTAAAAATGCCAAACCCCGAACTCATCGTTGCCACTGTCGCCTCGCATCGGGCCGAGCTTATTCAGCTCAATGTTGAGTACTTATCGTGGGTTTTCACGGAGATCGAGAGCCTGTTTGGCGTGCCGGTGAATGAGATCGTTGGGATGCCCATCCGCGATTACGTCCCCGGCGTTATTGATAAAGTCTGCGGTGATCCGCCGCCCAAGGGCATCTTCTATCTCGTCATGGCAGAGAACCAGCTCGCGGGAATGGGTGGACTTCGCCTTCTTCGCCCGGAGGTTGCCGAGCTCAAGCGCATTTATATCCGGCCTGAGTTTCGCGGCAGGAAGCTGGGAGAGCTTACCCTACAACGCCTGCTCGACGATGC
>Ga0315904_10013716_pt1 | contig 10129 bp, 3 predicted proteins | sample LakEriMetagenome_6_FD_203529 | JGI IMG/M metagenome (GOLD analysis project Ga0315904, IMG submission 203529) | Freshwater fungal communities from buoy surface, Lake Erie, Ohio, United States - Buoy 12 MA120 | ecosystem: Environmental > Aquatic > Freshwater > Lake | place: USA: Lake Erie, Ohio...
GCAAAGTCTTGTCCGGGACCTGCCGGAGTTGTGATTTGATTGCAGAAAAGTGTGTCGTTCGCAACAGTGTATTCGCAACCCTCATTGATTGTCGCGAGCGGGTTGTAATTGTTGGCAAGCGGGTCGGTGCAGCCGGTTATGAATGCCCCGATGCAAGTGCACGAACCGTCGAGTGTATCGTTTTCGGTGAGTATATTTTCATCGTCACAGCTAAAGCCGGGGTAAAGGCAAGAACCATTATCGATAGTTGCCGTGTCTTCATAATTGCACGCCAGAGGGTCGGTGCAGCCGGGAATGAGGCCGGTGTTGTTGTCTCTCAGGCATCGCACTGAAAAACCGAATCGCTTGGAAAATTCAGGACCCCATCGATGACAACTCCCATTATTTGAGTCGAGCACTCTGGCCCAAGCGTAGTTGGAATTGCCCTCAGTTGAACTCCACCAATATCCACCATAATTAAGGGAGCTTGAAGGTCCTAATGGGTATCGCGCCCCTCCCGGAAGCCCTGAAAACCCACTTTCATTTGCTGCGCTCAAATTAGGGTAACCCCAATATTGAATGCCAAAGCTCTTCATTTTTCCTCCGGAAGAGTTGGTGTTGTTTCCACCATCAGCATCGGGGTCCAAGTAGTTTACAAGTAGACTCAATTCATCATCAGTTGGAACGTGCCATCCGACAGGGCACACGTTTCGAGAGTCTACGACCGTGTACCAATTATATAATTTTCCGAATGGGCAATTGAACGTTGCATCATTATTATAAAAACAATATGCGCCGGTGTTCAGAGTAGACCATTCAGAATCATCCGTTACATAGGGTATGGTATCACCGTTACGATAAGTAGATGTTTTAAGGTTTTCCGCCATCCATTCTTGCTCACCAATAATGATTGTCCTGTATACGTTGCCTTCCTGATCGGTCATAATGCTGTAGGGCAAGTTGGGGTTGTGCACGTAATTGGCACCGCAGATATGAGGTGCAGCGATGTCAACAGGTATTTCACCGCAGAAGCAATTCATGATGATATCATTCATCGTGAAGAAATCACCGTCATCACAGGGATCTCCGTTGTATGCGCACGAGCCGTCATCGATGGTGGCAAGCCAGTCGAAGTTACAGGCGTCGAAGCTGGTGCAGCCCGCAATGGGTTGCGTGAAATTGTCATACAACAGCGCGACTTCTTCTGCGGTGAGAGCGCGGTTCCATATGCCGATGTCGTCGAGAGCAAGATTGGGACACGTTTCAAAACCAATCATTCCCAACCAAAATGAACCATCGGAATAGATTATTGGGAACTCAGGATTTCCTGTGTGTGTAGAATGAAGAGTGCCGTTTAAATATATGAGCACATCTTGTTGATCGAGTACAACAGTGACTTGTTTCCAAATGGAATTTGATAGAATTGGTGATGTTATCTCGAATATATTATCAGTAGTGTTACCGGAGTACGGTAACACTATTATTCTGTCGCTATCTGAGGTAATCTGAACCCGATGCCCGGCAAAATCAATTATCTGTAGATTCCCTGTTGCTGGTTCTGAGATTATCCAAAATGAAAATGTTAATGACCCATTGGAAAAAGTACCTAGGGAGGGCTCTGGAACAACCATTATGGATTGTGTATCTGGAAAAAAAAAGGCAGAATTTGGAATTTCAAAGCGATCCTGGACCAGATAAGGTAATGGCTCCCCAACAACAATACCATTAAGGTTATTCCCACTCTCATCATTCGTATTTCCGCAAAACGGCCAGTAGCCGACGAGGCCTTCTTGTAAATTGGTTGGCAGTGTGCAGTTCTGTGCCCAACCCGCAATTGCAAGCAAGAGAAGCGCGGTGCATAAAAGAAAATTCAGCTTCATGGTTATTTTGTCTAGGTTAATCTTATTGTTTCCGCAAATCTTGCGATACATAAGCAACAAGGCGTAGCTCGTTCGCGCAAACGGGTGTGTTTGATTAGTAAGCGTAAAAATAATAGCGAATGGCGAGTGGCGAATGTGTGGCAGGCCGGAATGGTTAATGGGGGGTGGTTATTTGGTCAGCGAATTGACCCATCCCCGACCCTTCCCAAAGGGAAGGGGGGTTCCTTCTCATGAAAGATGTTTTGTGAAATCTATGAGCTCGGAATCACACGAGTTAAGTAATTAAGAGGGTTCTCCCTTCCCAAAGGGAAGGGTCGGGGAAGGGTCTTCTCATCCAAAGGGCACGGCGCGGCATCGCTAGCCCCGGCCGGTAAAACAAAGTGCCTGCATGGCAAAGTGTAGGGCGTTTATCCGTCTTAGGGCGACGCACCGCAGTGCGTCGCTAGTCCGGATTTTGGCGAAGCACTAGTCATTCGTCACTAGTCACTGGTCATTATCGATTACGGCTTCCATTGGCAAAAACAACCTTACCAACGTGCCTTGTGCGGGAACTGCTTCTTCGCTGCGGTCGATGATGACGATGCTGTAAGTGCTACCGGTTAGTGCGCTCAATATGCTCAGGCGTTCTTGATTCATCTTCAACGCCAAACTTTCGTGACCTTCGCGCTTACGCGCTGCGGCGGCCTTTAATCCTATTCCGTTGTCGCGTATCTCTACTTCGAAATGTTTGCCAATGGCTCGCAATGAAATATCAATATGTCCGCCTCCTTCTTTAGGTAGAATACCATGTATTACAGCGTTTTCCACATAAGGCTGCAACAACATGGGTGGGATGGATATATCGTAGTCCTTCAGATCTTCAACTCCATGCAAACTGCACGTGAGCTTGTCGCCGAAGCGGAGCTTTTCCAGCTTCATATACAACTTTAAGCGCTCTATTTCTTCGTCGAGCGGCACAAGTGCTTCTAAGTTGTTCTCGAGGTTCATACGTATTAACCTCGAGAAATCAGTGAGAAACTCGTTGGCTAATTCGGGTTGATTACTGTTTATGAAATGTTGAATAGAGTTGAGCGCGTTGAAGATAAAGTGCGGATTCATGTTGGCATTCAGAGCTTGTTGACGTAGCTCTGTCATCTTCGCCCGTTGCTCCAGTTGCTCGCGTTTGCTGCGGTAAAACCAGGCAAAACCACCGGCAATAACGCCTGCCAAAAGCAGAGCCATCAGCAGTCTAAACCACCATGTTGCTGTGAAATGACGGGCAATAACGAAAGACGCTGTAGCCACCGGTCCCCATACACCGTCTTCGTTGAGGGCACTCACTTCGAATACATAACGACCTGCCGGCAGTGCCCAAAAGTCTACCGTCCGCGAATCTGTTTCAACCCAATTTTCGGTGAGTCCCAGTAGACGGTATCGATGCTTTGTTCCTGTCCCTGTGCGAAAGTTGAAACTCAAAAAGGTGAAGCGCACATCGTTTTCGTTCCACGCTAGCGAAAGTTCGCCCGCAATGTCGAGCATCTTGGTTCCCACCGATAAATGCTCAATGTATACAGGCTGAGGTTCGGCGCGTAGTGAAGGTGCTGCCGGATCGAATATGCACAAGCCGTTGCCTGTGGCCGCATAGAATTTTTCGTTGTGATATAACAAATCGAATACCTCGGCAGCAGGTAATCCTTTTTGATAGTTTACCTGAAAATAACTCCATTCCTTCGGATTGGAGCCGAGCGCGTTGATGCATTGCATGCCCTTGGCTGTACCGAGCCAGATGCGGTTATTGCCGTCAATCGCCAGGCATTCGATGATGTTGGAAAGCATACCTTGGTCTTCTCCTACTGAAAATGTTGCGCCTGGCTTGTAGAAAATGATACCCTTGCCTCGAGTGGCCAACAGCAGGTAATCGCCCCATTGTATGATGTCGCTGATGGATGTTTTGAAGTTGCTGTTTAATTCGGTTATGGCTTCCACGCCCTTTACTGTGTACTCGTAAAGACCTTCGTTGGTCCCGAGCCAGAGGCGTTGCCGGTCGTCTTCAAATAAACAGGGTGTGCGTAATTTGTATAGCGCGGTGTCGGCTCTTTGCCAACCGGCTTGTTTGTCGTAAAAAGCTAGACCATCGGCTAAGGCCAATGCCACCCGGCCGTCGGCGAGCAGCGCGCTTTTGCGCACAATAGCCAGGCTGTCGAGAATACGGGCGCCGCCTCCATCCGCATTGCTGAGTGAGGGTGTTTTACCGCGAATGAGCTTACCCTCTGCCGTGAGCGTGAAGTCATAGGAAAGTCCGGATAAATCGATGGGGGTGATGCTGCGTAAACTATCGTTCGCACCAAAAGAATAGATGTTGCCCGCAGCGTCGCAGGCGTAGATGACATCGCCGAAATTTTTCACCGACACATACTTACTCTGCTTGGTGGGCTCATCGGTTTGGATCGCAACCATATCGAGGCTCGGCACGTAGAATAACCCGTTGTTGCGGTCGGCAAACCAATAGTTGCCGGCACGGTCCTGAACAACTCCGGAAATGTATTGGCCGGGGAAATAGTTCCGGGCATTGCGCATGCCGCTTGCGTAGTCTTTGATGAGATAAGCGCCGTCACCTTTGCATAGCCACAGGTTCCCGTTGCGATCTTTATCGAGGGAAGAAAACTCTTTGAGCGTTGCGCTGAAATAAGCTTCAACATTGCCTTGCGTATCGAAAACGACGTAGGCTTCGGGTCCCGCCAGTGCCCATAGATCAGGACCAATTTCCACGCTGCAGGAAAGCTTACAGCTTTGCGATACACGCAGCAGAAAGTTAATCTTATCTCGTGTGATGACTTGGTCAGGTCCTTGCGGTTCACCCGTTTTCAATGCCAGCAGTTTGTCGCCAGCTTTGCGCAAGTAATACATGACGTCTTTGCTGTCACCGGGTACTTGCGGCATAAATTCCTGAACGCTATCGCCCACACTTTTGAAGAGTTGTGTGCCATACATAGTAGTCACCCACATGGTGTCTTGCTCGAAAAAGAGCGATGCAGGGCGCTCCTTGCCCTTTAGTTTTTTCTTAATGGCATCGTTGCCGGCATACAGGCGGATGCTGTCGTTTTCGAAATAGGCATATTGAGTTCCACACAAAAACCAAACGCGTCCGCGCAAGTCTTCGTGAATGAGCAATACATTATCGTTGGGGAGCCCTTGCTTAGTGGTGAAAATCTCGAAGCTATAGCCATTATACCGGGCTGCGCCCTTATCTGTGATCGACCATATGTATCCCCGGCTATCTTCAAGCAGTCCATTGATGCGTGTAGAGGGAAGTCCGTCACGGGTATCGAAGTGGCGATAGGATACATGTTGTCTTATCTGTGCGTCTGCCATCAAAGGCAATAACCCAACAACACAACCCAACAATAGACGCAGCAGTTTCATCACGGCTTCAGAAAACGGTTTTTAATAGTGTCGAGAAATAAGGGGAGTCGGCGCTTGGCAATTTGCAGTTTGGTACCGTCCATCAGTTCGGCCATTCCACCGTCGTCTCGCACATAGCCCTTGAGGTAGTTTACGTTGATAATATGCGAGTTGTGAATACGTATGAATTCAGTGTCGTCCAAAAAGTCTTCGAAGTGTTTCATGGGTTTACTCACTAACACTTTTTCACCGTTTTTGAGGTGAATGTTCGTGTAGTTGCTATCACTCTCCAGACGAACTAAATCCTTTACGCTTTCGAAGCGATATCCGGAAAAGTCGGGAAGCGCTATGCGCATGGGACCTTCCTGTTTCGACGTTTGCACCATGAGTTTGAGTGCGTCTGCGTACCCCTCTTCGAAGCCGGGATTCTGTTTTTTAAGTTCGAGAAGTTGCTCCAGTTTTTCAGCAGCATCCTGCAATTCTTTGATGCTGATGGGCTTCAGAATGTAGTCGATGGCGCTGGATCGAATGGCTTTCATGGCATAGCGGTCGAAGGCTGTTACAAAAACAACCATCGGTTTGAATTTATCAAGTTTACCTAGCACACTGAACCCGTCCATGTCTGACATGTGCACATCAAGGAATATGGCGTCCGGACGTAGTTCCTCGATGCGATGCAGACCGTCGAGCCCGGAAACAGCAAACCCCACAATGTTCAGTTGAGGACAGTATTTCTCTATGAGCGCGCTCAGGTTATCACGCGCGTTCTTTTCATCATCAATGATCAGACATTTTACCATAGCGTATAGGGTGTTTTACAGTTGCGACAAATGAAAACACCTTTAGAAAGTCCCGTTCTCTTTTTTGAGAATTCGGGGTGAAATTATGAGAATTCGTTTAAAAAGGATTGTAGCGAAGTAGGATTGTAGGATTATAGGGGGGCGAATTGCCCCATTTCAAAGCGAGAAAAATCTATAAGGATTGCAGTGAAGTAGGATTACAGGTGGGCCGTGATGCCCCTGTTCTTTATCGCGCTGGCTTAGCGCAGCCAGTGCCATAGAAGGTACTTAGGAGTGAGTACTGATGTAGTGAGTTTCTCATTCTGATTCTAAAAAATGCTAGAATGAGAATCAGAATGGGAATGAGTGGTTGGGCCCCCCTATAATCCTACAACCCTTCTTCCCTACAATCCTACCTGAGAACTACACGCTGATGCGCATACACGCCCTCACCCCTGATGAGCAACTCGTATATGCCGCTTGCCGCTCCGTCACGCTGAAGGGTGCATGTTCCCTGGCATTGTGAGCGTGTGGCAATGAGGCGACCCGTTAAATCTCGGAGCTCGATATGGTAGGTGCCTTGAGAGGGCAAATCGATGCGCAGTTCGTTTTCCATGGGGTTCGGATAGACGCGTATGCCCATGGCATCGGCCTCAGAAACACCCACGATGTAATTGGTTACGCCACTCATGGCGCTGCAACCGCTGTTGCTCGTTACTTCTACGCTGTAGGCACCGCCGGCCGACATGGTGTAACTATTCGAAGTGGCGCCAGCGATGGGCAGGCCATTCAAATACCATTGCCATGCATCGCCATCAAGGGCAGTGAGCTGAAGGCCATCAACCGTGTAAGCGATAGAAGGAAGCGGCAATGCGTCAATATTCCACTCGCCTTGCGTTACGCAACCCTCGGGTGAGGTAAGTGTGGCATTCAAAGTTTGAGAACCATTTACTTCAAACAACCCATTGTTGCTGATGTCATTCGTCCACACAATGTTACCGTTGCCTGTAGCAGACAACTCGATGATGCTGTAAAGACAAAACGCAGCGTCTGCGGGCATGGTCAACTCCGGTGTGCCGTGCACAACCACCATTGCTGTGTGGTCTTCGCTGCACAATGGATTGGCCGTGTTGACCATCACCGTGTGTGTGCCTGGGGCAAGCGTGGTTTGGAAACTGCTGCTGTTGTCGCTGCCGGCAACACCGTCGATTGTCCAGGTAAAAGCTTCCACATACGGTTGATTGGCCGTGAGTGTGATGGCTTCTCCTTCACACACCGAAGTAGTGCCGGTCATCGGCGTAAACGAGGTGCAATCGAAAATGGTGTGATACGTTTCGTTGGTTACAATGGCAGGATTGCTGTCGAAGTAAATGGAGGCTTCATTGAGTACAACTTCATTGGCGTCTACTCCTGGAAGTAAACTCACTTCGTACACCACGAATCCGTGCGATTCGGACTCGTTGTTGGTTGCATCGGGCAGGTAGATATCGTTGAATGTAAAGTCGATGGTTCCGTTGTTGAGCAAGCACGTTACGAACGGCGCCGAACCATAAAGCGGTGCGAATGTGCTCAAGTCAAACTTCGTTGGGTCGAGAGCACCTACAATGCGCACATCTTCTGCAGGTAAGTTACCCGTGTTTTGGAAACGCACGCGGTATTGTATGCGGTCGCCTGCGAGCACGAAATGCGGCGCTTCATAGCCTACCGGTGTTGCAGTCAAATCGTTCGGGTCATACGAGCACGCAATGAATGGACTGGTGGTCCAGGTGTTGTCGTAAATCACGTTGCCTTGTGCATCGTTGAGCACCAAGTGAAACTCGAAGTTGTACGTAGAACCGATGTTAACAGGGCCCGGGCCATCGATGTGGAACGAGAAAATACCGTTGCTTCCTGCAGCGAACGCATTGATGTTCCATTGCGCAAAGCCAGCGGCAACCTGGTCGGGCGCTATGCTGCTGTACGTGTCTTGTTCGGGGGTGAACATCGCATCACACGTGAGCGTGAGCGTTCCCGTCAAGTCCACTGTTCCGAGGTTGTTCAGGAACACCCCTGCTTCGTAGCCGTCGTCGCAGTGAATGATATCCTAGAAACCATCGTAAGGGCCTGCCGCATAAAACGCCTCTCCGGTGGCGGGAATGAGTCCAAAAGAGGCTGAAATGGTTGTCGGAATGTCGATGGTTACTATCGAAGGACTTGAGCTCATCCAAGCAGAGGAGTTGTTGATGAGTTCTATGCTGTAGGTATCTGATGATACACTCAATGTCGCTACCCCTGTATTGTCGGTGAAAATAGTAGCGTTCAATGCAGGAATGGACACAGCCCAATTCGACATACCGGGTTCATTATTCTGACGAACACCATCGCCGTTGGTATCGTGGTATACGGTGATGGTGGTTGTGTAAGCGCAACCTTCATTGTATACCGCTTGCGGTTCATAGTTGGAAGCGTTCGCATCTGTACAGCCGAAACAGTCAGCTCCGTAGGTGCACGATCCGTCGTCGAATGGCGCATTTTCCTGATAGTTGCAGGCCTGTGGATCAAGACATCCGCCGCCGCATTCGAAGGTCAGTCCAAACGTACCTTGCTGTGATACAAAGCCGCCCACGCGAATGAAATAGGTTGTGCCGGCTTGTGCTTCGAATACTACTTGTGACTGGAAATTGGTGCCTGGAATATCGTCGTTGAATGCTACGCAGCTCAGGTTGCCGCATGAACCGGTGAAGACTTTCAGGTAGGTATCGTAATTGGTGAGCGAGTTGATGGTGCTCACGGTAATGGTTGAACTGAATGCCGCTTCGTAGACATACCAGCGCTGTCCGCTGCTCGAAACACCGCCGCAGACATTCGAACCACTCGTGGTGTTATCGTTAGCAACGCCCACTGTAACGCCGCTGTACCAGCCTTCAGCACACGACAGACTTATCGGATTCGAGCAGGTGGTTCCTTCTCCTGCGAAGTAGCATGATCCGTTGTCGACTGTCGCATCTGCATCGAAATTAAGCGCCTCTGCATCTGTGCAACCGAGGCATGAATAGTCGCAGTTGGATGGACTTGTAGCCTGTGGATTATAGTTACACGCCGTTGCATCGGTGCATCCGGCAACGCATGCAAACACACTCACCATAGCCATGTCAGTGCCCGTGCATCCGTTTTCGTCGCTCGCGGTCAGTTGAATAAGAGTGTTGGTTATGGGTGTTACGGCGGCTTCCGAGCCGGTGGAGATAACTACACCGTTTGCAGTCCATTCGTAAGTGGAATTGTAGGCACTGGAATAGGACCAGAAGTAAACAGTTTCACCAAGGCAAACGGTAGTATCTGCACTTATATAAACCAGAATAGAGGACGAGCATGAGCCGTCGTCTATCGTGGCTTGCGGGTTGAAGTTGCAGGCTGTCACATCGGTACAACCGCATGTTCCGCCGCATGAGCAGTAGTCGCAGCTGCCATCGTCGCTAACAGCGATTGAGTCATAATTACACGCCATTGCATCGGTGCAGCCTGTTGCACATAGGCCGGTGGTTGTGAGCTGATATTCTCCGCTTTGGGAAGCATAACCGCCAACACGCACATAGTAAACAAGTCCCGCCTGAGTCGTGAAAGTGAGTTGCGATTGAAGCGTGCCACCAAAGTCATCGTTCGATGCGACACAGTTGAGGCCTCCTCCGCATGCGCTTGAAGAAAATGCAGAGAACACGTGAATTTTAGTGTCAAAGTTGGTATTCGCACCCATGGTCGAAAGCTGCACGGTCGAAACACCCTCAGCGGTGAAGATGTACCAGTTTTGTCCGGCTGTGCCCAGGTTGCTCAGGCAACTGGTAACGCCCGAAACGGTGTTGTCATTTGTTACGCCGGCTGTGCTTCCTGCATAGGTTTCGCCGCATTCCAGTAAAATCGGATCACTGCATGTTTCACCCTGGCCGGCATAGAAGCACGAGCCGTCGCTATAGGTAGCATTCGGGTCGAAGTTGGTTGCGGTTGCATCCGTGCAGCCGTAGCACTCGAAACTGCAGGCAAGAGCGTAGGTAGCGGTCATGTCGAAGTTACAAGCCAACGAGTCCATGCAACCGCACGTCTGACAAGAGCAGTATTCGCAACTGAAGTTGTTGTATT
>Ga0315904_10013717_pt1 | contig 10129 bp, 8 predicted proteins | sample LakEriMetagenome_6_FD_203529 | JGI IMG/M metagenome (GOLD analysis project Ga0315904, IMG submission 203529) | Freshwater fungal communities from buoy surface, Lake Erie, Ohio, United States - Buoy 12 MA120 | ecosystem: Environmental > Aquatic > Freshwater > Lake | place: USA: Lake Erie, Ohio...
CCAGTTCCTCGCGCACGAAATCGCGGATGCTGCGGCCTTCGACCCGGCGGAACAGCGCCGTTGCCAGGAAGCCGATGGTGATGGCGTGATAGCCCGATTGGGTGCCGGGCACCCAGAACGGCTCGGCCGCCGCCAGCCGGCTGGCGGCAGCCTCCGCATCGTAGAAGTCTTCCATCCGCGCCGGATCGCGAAATCCGCACAGCCCCGCCTGGTGGGACAGCAGCATGGCTACGGTCACGTCCTGCTTGCCGGCCGCGGCGAATTCCGGCCAGTAGCGAGCGACCGGGGCATCAAGATCGATCCCGCCGCGATCGGCCAGCATGGCAAAGCAGACTGCCGTCACGCCCTTGGTGGTCGACCAGACATTGACCAGGGTATCCCCGGTCCAGGCCCGTCCGCTGTCCGGATCAGCGATCCCGCCGTGCAGATCGACGACGACCTCGCCATCGACTGTCACGGCCACGGCCGCGCCGACATCGCCCCGTTCGGCAAAGTTCGCGGCAAAGGCATCGGCTACCCGTTCAAAGCCGGGGGCGAGCGTGCCCGAGATGGTCGTCATGGCTGTGCTCTCCCTGTTCAGAACGACTTGCTGATGCTGACACCATAGGTCCGGGGCGCACCATAGACCCTGAAGCCAACCCCCAGCACGGTCTGGTTCACCCCTTGCGTGACATAGCGCTTGTTGCCCAGGTTCTTGCCCCAGATCGAGAGGTCCCAATCGCCCTTGCGCAGGATCGAGGCGCGAGCGTTCCACACCCAATAGGCTTCGACCGCCACCACCGGATCATTGAGCGCATCCTTGAAGGCGCTCGACTGATAGCGGCCATCCACCGCCAACTTGGCCGACACCGAACCGGATAGCGCGAACTCATAGGATGCACCCAGGTTCAGGCTGAATTCCGGGGCATCGGGCAGCTGGTTGCCGGCCGGCACTACCCCGCTCGACGAAGCGAAGCTGCCGATCTCGGTATGGAGCAGGCCCAGCCCGGCGTTGAGCGTCAGGCCTTCGAGGGCGGCGGGCGACAGCACGAAATCGGCATCGAGGCCATAGACCTTGGCCGTCTTGACGTTGCCAAGCCGCTGGATCGGCAAGCTGCCAACGACATCGCGGATGAAGGTCTGCACATCGTTGTAATCGTAATAGAAGCCGCTCAACGAATAGCCGAGGCCCAGCGCCGGGGCGCGGCCCTTGATCCCCAGTTCATAGGCGATCAGCTTCTCCGGACGATAGGGCAGCAGCTGCCCCGAACTGGTCGCCACCCCGGCAAAGAAGCCACCGCTCTTAATGCCCTGCGTGGCCGAGGCATAGACCAGCATCTGCGGGCTGGGCTTCCAGTTCAGCCCCAGTTTCCATGACCAGTTGGTATCGCTGATCCGGGCATTGCTGACTGCGATCGGGATCGGGGGCGAACCGAACGGCGCCATGGTCAGGAAACTGGCCGGCGGGCGCGAGACCAGGTCGGTCGTCCCGCCCACATTGGTACGGCTTTCCGAGGTATAGCGCAGGCCCGTGACCAGCGTCAGCGCATCGGCCAGCCGCCATTCGCCATTGGCAAAGACCGCACGCGATTTCGAACGCTGGTCGGAAGAGGTGAAGGACGTGGTGTTGAACAGCGCCGTCAGATCTCCCGAGTATGACGTTTCGACATGGTCGCTGGAATAGAAGCCGCCGACCAGCCAGTTGACCAGGTCACTCTCGCCCGACAGCCGCACTTCCTGCGAGAACTGCTTAACCCGGTCATCAGTGACGAAATCGAGCTGTGGCAGCGGGCCGGCATCGGTATCGGCCGACCACTGCCGGTCGAACTTGATATAGCCGGTTACCGAAGTGAGCGTGGCAAAGCCGAGATCGGCCTGGATCCGCGCAGTCAGGCCCAGCTGATCGAGGTTGTAGTCCGGGCTGACCGACCAGTTGCCGCGGAACGGATCACCGTCGTTGTCGAAGTAGCCAAAGAAGTCCGAGCATTGCGGTGCGCCGGGACAAGCCGCACCGGCGGGCAGGGCGGGGGTGGGGAAGGCGCCGAAGAACTCACCCGAACCCAGTTCCGAGCGGCTGCTCTGACCTTCGACCTTCAGCAGCACTTCGACCCGCTCGGACGGTTCCCAGAGCGCCTGGACGCGGCCCAGGTAAACCTCGCGGCGACCGATGTCCCGGCCCAGCCGCTGGTTGAAATAGTGCCCCTTGTCCTGGAAGATGCCCTTGGCCGCCAGCCGCAGCGCAAGGGTTTCGCTGACCGGCAGGTTGATCATCCCTTCGATGTCCTTGGCCTGGTAATTGCCCCAGGAACCGCCGATCCGGCCTTCCACGCCGGCCAGACTGGGCCGCGCCGTCACGATGTTGAGTGCGCCAGCCGTGGCCGTGCGCCCGTAAAGCGTGCCCTGCGGCCCCTTCAGCACCTCGAGCCGGGCCAGGTCGAAAAAGTCGAAGTTCATCAGCGCCAGCGAGCTGAGCGAAACCTCATCGACATAGACCCCGGCGCTGGGATTGTTGGTGGCGCTGAAATCGTTGAGCCCGACCCCGCGGATCGTGATGACCGGCACCAGGCCCGGCACGTTGTCCTTGACCGATACGTTGGGGGTGAAGCTGACCAGGTCGGTCACGGCCTCGACCCGCTTGGCCGCCAGCACTTCCTCACCGGCTACCGACAGGGTGATCCCGACATCGAGCGAGCTTTGCGCCCGCTTCTGCGCGGTGACGATGATCTCGCCCTCGGGCGCCTCGTCCGCGGCCGCCTGCTGAGCGTGTGCCGGGGCGGTGGCCAGGACCGTGGCGGCAGCCGCCAGCAGGGCGGCACGAACCTGGATCGTTCTGGTGTTCAGCGGCTTCATGCGAATCCTCCCAATCGCTACGCGGTCATTTTTCGACACTTGCGTATGTGAACAGACGCCACAGAAAATGGCGCTTGGCAAGTCGAATTCGACATTTGAGTATGTTTTCACGCCACGATGATAAGAATCTGGCATTCCCGCGCGGTGCCGCTAGATTGTGCCGATGGCCGATCAGAAGGTGCACAAGCGGACCGCGCCACCCCAGGCGAAACGGGCGATCAAGCGGCAGCGGCTGCTTGAGGAAGCGGCGCGCCAGATGAACGCGCGCGGTGCCGGGGCGATCAACCTGAGCGAAATCGCGGAAGCGGCCGGGCTGTCGCGCAATGCGCTGTACTATTACGTCACCGACCGGGCGGATATCGCCTTCCAGTGTTACCTGCGCGCCCGCGAGGCGACGACCGAGAACCTGGCGATCGCCTATGAAGAGGGCGAGGACGCGATCGGGCGCATCGGCATCTATGTCGAGCGGATGCTCGATTTCGACCAGCCCGAGCTGGCTGCGCTCTATGATCCGGATTTCCTGCCCGAACCCCAGCGCAGCACCATCTTCGAATTGAGCCGCCGCAATGTCGAAGCCCTGCAGAACCTGATCGAGGATGGCGTGCGCGAGGGGCGGCTGAAGCCCGCCCATACCGAGATTGCCGCACAGATGCTGCTCGGCATGATCAACTGGACCCTGCTGTCGGTCGGCTGGCTGGGACAGAAGGATGGCAAGCCGCTGCGCCGGCGGGTCACCCAGGCGATCCTCGACCTGTTCCTCCACGGCCTGGCAGCGACCAGTGGCAAGGATTTCACTTGCCGGATTGAGGTCGGTAGCCTGGTGGCGCGTCCGTTCAACGCCTTCGACCGGGTCCAGGCCACCCAGGAAAAGATGGCCCAACTGATCGATGCGGCTTCCCGCATGTTCAACCGGCGCGGCATCGATGGGGCCTCGCTCGATGATATCAGCGCCAGTGTCGGTGCCACCAAGGGCGCGGTCTATCACTACTTCGATGACAAGATGGACCTGATCACCCGCTGCTATGAGCGGGCCTTCGAACTCTATTCCCTGTTCGTCGATGTCGCGCGCGAGCACGGCAGTACAGGGTTCGAGCGGTCGATGACGGTCCTGCATCTCAATTCGCAGGCCCAGGGTGGGGCATCACCGCCCTTGGTGCTGCAACCCGGTCTGCTCTCGGTCCCCGAGTCCCATCGGCTGCGCTTCATCGCGCAATCGCGCGAGATCTGGGAGCGCTGTACCGACATGGTCCGGGAAGGGATCGCCGATGGCAGCTGCCGGCAATGCGATGCCCAGACCGTGGCCCATGTTTCGGCCGGGGCCTTCCTCTGGCTGCACAAGTGGCTGCCCGATGACTATCCGCTGAGCCCGGCCCAGATCGCCGATACTCAGTGCCAGATCTTCACCAACGGGCTGGCGCGCTGAACCGGCGCGCGCCGCCAGTCAGGCCTTCAGTTCGATCTTCAGCACCTTGCCCGAGGCATTGCGGGGCAGGTCGGCAACCGCGACGATGCGGCGCGGCACCTTGTAATTGGCCATGTTTGCCCGGCACCAGGCCAGGACTTCCGCTTCGTCGAGCGGTGCGCCGCTGCGCGGTACGATGAAGGCCACGCCAATCTCGCCCATCCGCTCGTCCGGCGCGCCGACCACGGCAACCATGCCGACTGCCGGATGGGCGGAGAGGATCTTCTCGACCTCGGCCGGGTAGACGTTGAACCCGCCGGAAATGAACATGTCCTTCTTGCGGTCGGTGATCCGGACATAGCTATTGGCGTCCATCGTGCCGACATCGCCGGTATGGAGCCAGCCAGCCGCATCGATTGCCTCGGCCGTCGCGGCCGGATCGTCGAGGTAGCCCAGCATCACCCCGGTGCCGCGTACCAGGATCTCGCCGGTTTCGCCGCGCGGCAGTTCCTCACCGTTCTCCCCGGCGATGATCACCTCGTTGCCGGGAATGGCCGCGCCGCAGGTCTGGGCGATCAGCTCAACCGGATCGCCGGGCCGGCACGAGGTGATGTTAACGCATTCGGTCATGCCATAGGCGGTGATGATGTCCTTCATCCCCAGCTCGCTGCGGATCCGCTCGATCAGCACCGGGGGCACGGTGGCGGCGCCGGTCGTTCCGCCGCGCAGCGACGAGCAGTCGAACGGGCGTTGGTCGCGCTCGGCCAGCAGCATCTGGAAGATCGTCGGCGGGCCGGGCAGGAAGGCGATGCGTTCCTGCTCGATCAGGCGGATCGCCTCGGCCACGTCGAACTGGGGCATCGGCACCATGACCGCTCCGGCCAGCAGGCAGGCAACCCAGCCGACCTTCATCCCGAACGAATGGAAAAAGGGATTGGCGATCAGGTAGCGCTCGCCTTGCGCGAGGCCGGTATTGCCGATCCACACGCCAACCTGCGGCAGGATCCGGCCGTGGGTCATCAGCACGCCCTTGGGCACGCCGGTCGTGCCGCTGGTGAACATGATGTCCGAGACGTGATCGGGTGTGAGCGTGGCGAGGCTGGCGTCGATCCGGGGATCGGCCGCGCCCTTGCCGCTGGCGACGAAGGCCGCGAAATCGCGATCGAGCAGCACGGTTTCCGCCAGGTCGGGCAGGTCCTCCGCCGCCAGCAGCGCCGGATAGTCGATCCCCAGGAAGCCGGCCACGGTGAACAGCATCCGCGCATGGGTGCGGCGCAGGATATCGCCGGCCTCGCGCCCCTTGAGGCGGGTGTTGAGCGGGACGATCGCCGCGCCGCAGGCCTGGGCCGCGACCGCCGCGACCACCCATTCGCGGCAGTTCGGCGCCCAGATCGCAATCCGGTCCCCGTCCTTCACGCCGCGTTCCAGCAGGGCCGAGGCGGCCGCCCGGCATTCCTGCCACAGCTGGGCGAAGGTGCGCGTCTGTGCGCCTTCGATCAGCGCCACTGCATCGGGCCAGCGCCGCGCGGCGGCTTCGGCAGCGTGGGGAATGGTCAGCGGCAGCGCGGTCATTTCGCGATCATGTTGCCGGGGCCGAAATAAGCCTTCATTTCCGTGACCTTGCCCGCCTCGTCGAAAGCGAAGGTATCGATCACGTCGATGGCCATGTCCTTCCCGTCCCAATGCAGCCGCACCTGCATGGCGAAGGCGGCATGGGCGGTGGCGACGCGGACCGGGCCTTGCAGGTGCAGGGTCGCGCCGGTTGCCATCGACTGGACGTAGAACTCAAGGATTGCCGCCTTGCCGACCTTGAGCTCGGTCCCGATCGGATCCTCGATCACCGCATCGTCGGCAAAGATCCCGGCTGCCATTGCCGGATCGCCCTTGGCGAAGGCCTCGACATAGGTGTGGACGGCGGCTTCCATCTGTTCGGGCGTTGGCATGGCAATTACTCCGGGAAATAGCGGCTGATCGTGTCGACCACGCAGGCCGGCTTGTCGCTGCCCTCGATCTCGACCGTGACGCGCACGACCGACTGGATCGCGCCCTTGACCTCCTCGACCAAGACGATCTCGCCCACTCCGCGAATGCGACTGCCGACCTTCACCGGGCTGAGGAACCGCAGGCGGTCGGCCCCGACGTTCACGGCATGGCTGAACCCGCGCACCTCGATCAGGTCGGGCAGGAAGAAGTTGACCAGGCTCATCGTCAGGTAGCCGTGGGCGATCGTGCCACCGAACGGCCCGGCCTTGGCGCGTTCGACATCGACGTGGATCCACTGGTGGTCGCCAGTGACCTCGGCAAAGCCGTTCACCCGGTCCTGCTCGATCGCCAGCCAGTCGGTCGGGCCAAGCTGCGTGCCTTCCTGGCCGATCAGGTCGCGCGGGGATTGGTAGATCTTCGCCATGGTCAGGCCCGCTGGCTGGAGACCGAGACGACTTCGCCGGTCATGTAGGAGGACAGGTCGGAGGCGAGGAAGATCATCACGTTGGCGACTTCCCAGACTTCCGCCGGGCGGCCGAAGGCTTCGCGGCTCGACAGTTCGGCCAGCAGCTCGTCGGTGGTGACCTTGGCGAGGAAGGCATGCATCGCGATCGAGGGCGCCACGGCATTGATCCGCACGCCATGTTCGGCCGCTTCGACCGCCGAGCAGCGGGTGAAGGCCATGACCCCGGCCTTGGCCGCGGCATAGTGCGCCTGTCCCTTCTGCGCGCGCCAGCCCAGGACCGAGGCATTGTTGACGATCACGCCGGACTGGCGGGCATACATCGCGGGCAGGAAGGCGCGGCTCATCCGGAAGACCGAGTTGAGCGTCACGTCGAGCACGCGGAACCACTGCTCGTCGGTCATGTCGACCACGTCGACCTCGCCGCCAAGACCTGCGTTGTTGATCAGCACGTCGACATGGCCCAGCTCAGCCAGGGCCGCGGCGTGGAGCGCATCGACCTGGTCCTGGCTGGTCACGTCACAGACGAAGGTGGCGGGGCGTTGCCCGCATTCGGCAGCGATCCGGTCGGCCGCTTCACCCAGCCGCCGCTCGTGGAAATCGCTCATCAGGACGGTCGCGCCTTCTTCCACTGCGCGCTTGGCGGCGGAAAAGCCGATGCCGGTGCCGGCTGCGGCGGTGACGACCACGGTCTTGCCGGTCAGCAGCCCGCGCGGGGGCGGATAGGTCGGGACGGGGGCCGCCATTACACGTCACCCCGCGGTTCGCGCGGCAGGCCCAGGCCGCGCTCGGCGATCAGGTTGCGCTGAATCTGGTTGGTCCCGCCATAGATCGTGTCGGCGCGGCTGTAGAGGAACAGGTTGGGGAGGGTATCCCACTCGTACTCGCTGCCCTCGGCCACTTCGCCGGCCTGGCCCAGCACGTCCATCGCCAGTTCGCCCAGATTGCGGCGCCAGGTTGCCCACTGGATCTTGTAGGTCAGTGCCGCCCCGTCGATCTTCGAATGGTCGGTGTTCGACAGCATTCGCAGCGCGCCGTACCGCATCAGCCGAAGGCCGATTTCGGCCTTGGCCAAGCGCTGGCGGATCAGCGGGTTGTTTGCCGCGCCGTTGGCCTTCGCTGCGGCGATCAGCTCGTCCAGCTCGTTGCGGAAGGCCATCTGCTGGCCCAGCGTGGAGACCCCGCGTTCGAAGGCCAGCAGGCCCATCGCGATCTTCCAGCCATCGCCCACCGCGCCGATCAGGCTGTCGGCCGGGCAGCGCGCGTCGGTGAAGAAGGTCTCGTTGAATTCGGCATCGCCATTGATCTGCTTGATCCCCCGGATCTCGATCCCCGGCTGGTCGATTTCCATCATCAGGAACGTAAGCCCCTTGGGGCCTTTCGATCCTTCCTCGGTGCGGGTGACGACGAAGATCCAGTCGGAAATGTGCGCCAGGCTGGTCCAGATCTTCTGGCCGTTGACCACCCACTCGCCGTTTTCTAGCCGCCCCTTGGTGCGGACCGAGGCCAGGTCCGATCCCGCGCCAGGTTCGGAAAAGCCCTGGCAGAAGATCGTCTTGCCGGCCGCGATGCCGGGCAGGAAGCGCTGCTTCTGTTCCTCGGTGCCGAAGGCCAGCAGGGTTGGCCCGGCCAGTTCGACACCGATGTGGTTGACCCGGCCCGGCACGCCCGCGCGGGCATATTCCTCGGCAAAGATCACCTGCTGTGCGAGCGTGGCATTGCGCCCGCCCCATTCGACAGGCCAGCCGATGCAGCCCCACTTGGCCTCACCCAGCCGCTGTTCCCATTCCTTGCGGCGTTCGGGGCTGGCGGTCAGCTTGGTGATACCCTTGATGTCCCGGAACTCGCCGGCCATCTCAGCGTTCAGCCAATCGGCGCATTCCTGGCGGAAGGCTTCGTCCGCTGCGGAAAATCCGAGTTTCATGCCGCCTCTCCCAGGATCATCGTGGCCACCTGTTCGCGGTGCCATTCGCCGTTGCCCAGCATCGACTGGATCGCGCGGGCGCGCTTGAAAGAGAGGTGGGCATCGTGTTCCCACGTAAAGCCGATCCCGCCATGCAGCTGGATCATGTTCCCGGCACAGAGGAAGAAAGTGTCGGCGGCAAAGCTCTTCGCGGCATGGACCGCCAGCGCGGCCTCGTCCGAACCCTCGTCCACCGCGCAGGCCGCCCAATAGACGGCCGAGCGGGCCTGCTCGATCTCGATCATCAGGTCGGCCAGGCGGTGCTTGTAGGCCTGGAACGAGCCGATCGGCCGCCCGAACTGGACGCGCTCGCGGGCATAGGCCACCGTGCGGTCAAGCGCGGCCTGGGCCCCGCCCAGCGCCTCGGCAGCCACCGCGACGAACCCGGCGCGGTGCGCGGCGGCAATCGCGGCGGCGGGATCGGCCAGCGGCTCACCCGGCGCGTCAGCCAGGGTGACGCGGGCATAGGGCCGGGTCTGGTCCATGCTAGTCAGCGGCGTGACCGTCACGCCCGGTCCATCGGCCGGAACCAGCCAGGCGCCGGTGTTGCTGGTCACGACGAACAGCTGCGCCGAGCCGCCATGGGCGACAAAGCCCGCGCTGCCGCTCAGGCCGGCGCCATCCGCCGTGATGCCCGCATCGTGGACGTAACCGGCGACGACCTCACCCGAAAGCAATCCGGGCAGACGTGCCGCCTGCTGTTCGGCGCTGCCCCCGGCGGCAATCGCCTGGGCGGACAGCACCAGCGAACCCAGCATCGGCAGCGCAGCCACCTGAGCGCCTGCCGCTTCGGCGATGATCGCCAGCTCGACGAGGCCCAGCCCCGCACCGCCCGCGCTTTCCGGAATGCCGATGCCGGACAGGCCCAGTTCCTGGCAGAAGGCGGTCCACAGATCACGGTCGATCCCGTCTGCGGCCATGGCCTTGCGAGTGCGTTCGCTGGTTGCATTTTCGGCAAAGAAGGCGCGCGCCGTCTCGCCGATCATCGCCTGTTCTTCGGTGAAGACGAATTCCATTACGCAGTCCCCCAGACCTTGCGCGGCGGCATCCGTTCCGCCAGCAGCCGCTCGACCACCGGGCCCACTTCGGCCGTTGCCCACTGCGCGCCCTTGTCCACCACCGGACCTTCGCGCCAGCCATCCTCCAGCATGATCTTGCCGCCTTCGAGTTCGAAGACGCAGCCGGTCACGTCCGCGCTTTCGGCGCTCCCCAGCCAGACCACGGTGGGGGCGATATTCGCCGGGTCCATCACGTCGAAGGCCTGGCCTTCGGTCGCCATCTTGTCGGCAAAGGCCTGCTCGGTCATCCGGGTCCGCGCCGACGGGGCCAGGGCATTGGCCGTGATGCCATAGCGGCCCAGCTCTGCCGCCTGGACGAGCGTCAGCGCGGCAATTCCACCCTTGGCGGTCGAATAGGCGGCCTGGGCGATCGAGCCCTGCAGCCCGGCGCCTGACGAGGTGTTGATGATCCGCGCATCGGGATTGGCCCC
>Ga0315904_10013718_pt1 | contig 10129 bp, 8 predicted proteins | sample LakEriMetagenome_6_FD_203529 | JGI IMG/M metagenome (GOLD analysis project Ga0315904, IMG submission 203529) | Freshwater fungal communities from buoy surface, Lake Erie, Ohio, United States - Buoy 12 MA120 | ecosystem: Environmental > Aquatic > Freshwater > Lake | place: USA: Lake Erie, Ohio...
AATGTTGCTCCATCTCAGATGTTACATGTTCCTGCGATCTCGATCGTACCCCTTCAACCCGCTAATCAAACAAACTTCACAGCGCTTAGAGGTCAAAGGCAAGCACCCGATGAGGTCGAGCGCCTTGAGGCTCTGCTCCGAGATGTTGAAGATGTCAGCGAATTATCGCCTGAGCTGCTACGGCGAGCGATTGCAGAGAATTGCTGGTATCACGTCACGCCTTTCCGCAGTGCGCTGATCCGCACACTTGAGCTGCCTGCAAACTCTCGAATTCTTGAGGTTGGATGCGGAGCGGGAGCCCTGACCAGGTACCTTGGCGAGAGAGGATTTCAGGTGGTGGCTCTAGAGACCTCCAGCGAGCTTGCTGAGTGTGCTCGGATTCGTTGTAAGGATCTGTCTAATGTCGAGATAGTCACCGGATTCCTCGAGGAAGTACTAATAGACCATAAGTTTGATTTTGTAGTTTGTGTTGACCCAGTTTTTGCAGAAGGTGAATTTTCTCAGCCAGCTTTGCATCTGCTTGCGATGTGTCGGAAGGTGCTCAAGGCAACGGGGACTTTAATCTTATCTGTGGCCAACTCTCTCCACAGCATGGGGGCTGCACATGTTGAGCCCTCGCGTAATCATGTGCGAGGAGCGGCTGCTTCGCTGGAGTCTCTTAAGCAGACTCTCGGAAGCGCTGGTTTCTCGCATTCCGAGCACTACATAACATTTCCTAATCATGCAGCGCCGCGACTTCTGATAGACCCTGAGCAGGCGCGAAAGGATCGGGTGGCGTGGGCAGGGCTCATAGAAAAACTGTATCAGACTTCAGAGGCTGCGGCAGAGGAGCTGCAACGCTGGTGGCGTGGTATCTGTGGAGAGGGGCTTGAATCGTCGTTGGCCCCTGGGTGGCTGATCCTTGCTCACGCGCACTCGGTGCACTCGGTGTTGTGGAACTCTAAGGCCGGAAAGTATTTTGTCCCTTTATCAGAGGGCGCTTCGCTCGAAGACGAAGTCACCGCAGGAATCGAGACTTCTCCGATCGTTATTAGTCAGCCCGGAGTTGTGGCTGCGATTCTGCAAGCTGGTAAGCCAGAGGTGAACTCGCTTAGGGATTACAAGGAGTCCCTCAAAGAAGCTGATTCGAGGATTGGAGATCTGGTTGTTCGCGAGGCGGTGGTGTCTGATAAGCTACGCGAGGTCCAGGATGCTTTGATTCAGAATGAAGACAGGCACGCAACTGAGATGCTCAAAGAGCAAGAGGGTAGGCGTATCCGTGAGGCTGAGCTGGGTCTTGTTCTTAAACAGTACCACGCTGTCGGAGCGATGTGTCACGACATGCGAGAAGAGGGTCGGAAGTTAAAGAGTATGCTTGACGAGCTACGTCGCCGGTACGTGGCCTCAGAAGAATGGGGCACTGCTCTATCAAAGCGAGTAGCCGAGGCTGAGGCTGAATTGCAGCAAACTAAAGATTCTGTCGGGTACAAAATGGTTGAGAAAGCCAAGGGATGGCTACAGAAATTTGGATTTTTTAGGACTCAGGTCGATGTTGCAGGACGGCTCGCTGCTATGGATAAAGCCTCATCCTCAGCAGTCGAGGGTTTGTAGTCAGTTTGCTATAGAGCGACTTCAGGATAGTTAGAAAACACCCCGTTGGCCTTGATTGATCTTAGCCAGGCTATATCTCCAGGATCGTCTACAGTGTATACGAACACTTTGTAGCCAGCTTTCTGTAGACTCTGTACTCGCAGCTCCGTGACCGAATCGATGTGAAGATGTACTGAATAAACCCCCATGCGCTGAGCGATGCCGAGGCAGTCGAGTGGATAGCCGTGGGTGAGTAGGCCAAGCGGGATCATCGGGGCTTGTTGCTTGAATTCTAGCAGCTCCTCGTGGTCAAAGCTTGAGACCAGAAATGATTGCGGATCCCAGCCATCTTTGAGGGCTTGAAGTATATCGCGAGCAACGATATTTCCGGTTCGTTGTCCCTTAAGCTCGATCTGCAGTGAGGCTTTACTTTTAAACTGAGTAAGCAGCTCCGCCAAGAGCGGAATGCGCTCGCCTTTGGGAAGAGGGAGCGATTGGATGTGGGCTAGCGTTTGTTTGGCTACTACGCCACGAGTCCCTGTCATTCGTTGTAAGGTTCGATCGTGAAATATTATCGCTGTATTCTCGACGATGCGAGCATCGCATTCGATCCAGCGAGCACCAAGGTCGAGCGCTTTCCTAAAGCTGCTAAGGGTATTCTCCGGCTCGTGGCCTGACGCTCCGCGGTGGGCAAAGCAGATAAATTTCTCGTCCATGCTTAAATGATAGCGCATGCTATAGACAAGTGACACCTGATTTCGGGGGCGGGTTTTGGTCGGTATATGGCTGGAAATCGCCCATCCCTGCAGTATTTCCAAATAATTGAGTAATGCTGGGTTTATAATCGTTTTTGGGATAATTTGGATCTGTCAAGTGCCTTAAGCTAAGGCTAGAATCAAACTACTTCGCGGGTGTGTTGGTGCTCCCTGTTGATTTAAGAGAAGGCGCGTTAAAGATGGCTTCCGTAACAAAGTCGTTATCCCAGATTGAATGTGTAAAGCCGCGCCTTGTGGCGATAGTTGGTGGAACGGCAAGTGGTAAGACTACGCTCGCTAGAGATCTGGCTAGGATTGGAGGGGAAGAGGTCGTTGTTGTGGTGCCGCTCGATGCATACTATCGCTCCAATTCCTCTATCCCGCGTGAGCAAAGAGAGGGTATTAATTACGATCATCCAGACGCTTTCGATGTAAAAACAGCTTTTGAGCAGTTTGCTGCGCTGCAGAGCGGCAAAAGTATAGATATGCCGGTGTACGATTTCTGCAATCATACTCGCTCTGCGGAAGTGGTTAAGGTTGAGCCGCGCCCGCTTGTGCTCGTTGAGGGGATCTTAACGCTTCATTATCCAGAGTTTGCCACGCTCTGGTCGTATTCGATATTTGTCGACACCCCAGACGAGCTGCGATATCAGAGGCGGCTGGCAAGAGATGTGAAGGAGCGCGGGCGTACTCCCGAGTCAGTTCTGACCCAGTGGCAAGAAACTGTTCATCCGATGCACATCAAATTCTGTGCGTCCACCAAAGCGCACGCCTCGGAGGTTATGTATGGCGATGGTTGGGATGACGCTACGATAAAGGGGCTGCTCGATCGGCTTCTGGCCTAACCCGCATTTTTCATGAAACTGCGTCGCGAGAGTGTCGATAATGGTGATTTTTCGGGCCCGAAGGGCGCATTCAAAAATCGATTTTCAGGGCGGAATTGTATCGAGATACGTTCCGGTCTGAAAATCGGTTTTTGAACCGAAAAAGCGCCATTATCGGCGTTCGCAGCAGCTGGCTTCATGCAAAATGCGGGCTAGGCAGGTAATCAGGTTTCCAGCTACCGGTTAGTTTTATTGCGCTTTCTAGTTTGCTCGAGTGCCTGAGCGACCTCTTCGTTGCTGCGCTCAGTGTAGCGCATCGTTACCTTTACATCGCTGTGACCAAGCGCCTGGGCCACGAGCCGAATATCTCTTGAATCTCCTAAGAGCTCGGTGGCATAGGTGTGTCGCAGAAGGTGAGGATGTAGTTTAGTTTCGACCGAGCAGTTGCGAATCACCCGCCAAATGCTTTTTGCTCCCATCTCAAAACTGTGCGGATCAGCGATCGAGGCTTTGTACAGGCTTATAAACAGAGGTAAGCGCGCGTCGACGCTAGCTGAGAGAGTTGGGAAGACGCGCAGTAGCTCGTGTTTGCGGGACTGTATGTATGTGCATAGCTGCTCACGCATCGCGGAAGTGATGTACACGTCACGAAAGCGACGACCCTTGGTACGGACTTTTTCAAGGTAGTCTAGAGAGTCGCGCAGTTGCCCCATTTTGACGGTGCGAATCTCTTCTGCTCGTAGACCGGTATCGAGAAAAAGGTTTAAGAGAGTTTCATCTCGCAGCGCCTTAAAGGAGTTTGTCGCCGAGGTTTTCATGGAGGCATGCGAGCGAATTTCTTCGACCTCATTCTGTGAGATCGACCGAGGGCGGGAGATCTGTTGTCGAGGAGCTTTGACTTCACGGGCTGGATTGATAAAGCCTGGAATCCTCTCTGCTAGTATTCGTCCCATGTGCTTAAGAGTTGCGAGCCTGCGAGCGACAGTTGCGGGAGCCTCGCCTTGCCTGAGGCATTCGTCGATAAAGCGCTGAGTCCCAGAAAAATCCCAGTCTTTTACTGTCAATTGCTCTATTTGATCAAATTTTTTCCGATGACGGAGAAACTCAAGGAATCTTTCAGAGTCTAAGCGTTTAGCCTTTGCGGTGTGAGCTGCGCCATCTGCGTACAGGCGCAGATACTCCCTGACGATATCACCAAGTGGTAATGAGGCCACGGAGTCCGATGGTCGGGCCTCAAAGGCCAGAGTATCTAGCTCATTTCCCATAGCTCAATGCTTCTGGATTGCGTATCCAACTTCTATGGGCATTCTAGAGCAGAAGAGCTGCGTCGACCAGCCTCCTCAGAGATGGTTTGGCCGCTCTTTTGCCACAATCACACCATGACATTCGCTATAAGGCGGTCTATTGTAGAGGTCTTATGAAGACGGGACATCCCTACAGCGATGCAATCTGGCCTATTCTAGACAAGATGCAGCAAGCAGTACTTGACTCTGCGCGCTATCTCGATCAGGCCAACCTAGAAAAGAGCGCGTTGTCGGTGCAGGTTAAGGCCGATAACACTCTGGTCATGAATCTCGATTTAGAGAGTCAGCGGCGCATCCTGCCGTATCTTCAGGGCCAGTATCCGATTGTAGCCGAAGAAGACCCTGCTTCACATTCTTTTATATCCTCGGCGGATTCTTATTTTTTGGTCGATCCACTCGATGGTACTACGTCTTGCAAGCGTTTTTGGGGGCAGCAGGGTGGTCAGGTGGGTTTCGGGCCGCTTGTAGGGTTCGTCAAGGGCAACCGCTTGTTAGCGACAGTTTTTTACAGTGTACCGCACCGCAAGCTTTTTACTGCTGTTCGTGGAGAAGGTGCACACGTTACATGTTTTTTGGCGGATTGGTCTATTGCTGAGAGCTACCGCGCCTTAAAGGTTGCGCCTCGCCAAGATTTATCTGAAGCAGGAGTAGTGTTTCTGATGAGCGCAGGCGGCGAAGCTCGGATTGTAGAGCGTTTGTACCTCAGAAATGCGGTCGAGAATGTGTATCGATTCGGAGGGTGCGCTAGTGACTGTGCTCGACTCGCACAAGGCTTCGAACAGATTATGGTAAGCTTTAGTGTAAAGCCGTGGGATTTTCCGGCTGTTTTGCTCGCGGCGGAAGCTGGCTGCGAGGTATATTGCGATCCGCTGGTGCGCAGGATAGCACTTGATGATTGGCGGCTTGAGCCAAACAATCCAATCATTATTATTCCGGCTGGGACAAAAGAGCTTTTTTTCTCCGTGATCGATGCAGCATAGGATGATTGTGTATGCAAACTATGCGAATTGATTTTCATGCGCATCTTTACGACAGCTACCAGGTGCAGTCATGGTGTCAGGCGGCCATAGCTAACTTTCAGCTGCGCCCTGGTGTAGGTGGTGTGCTCGTAGTGGTCGATCGTCAGGGCCAGGACTCTTTTGCTCGTTTGAAAAGGGAGGTAGCTGAGTTTGGAAGTTTCGTTGAGCGGCCTACCGCTCAAAGCAATTCTGAGCAGGCTCTTCTGGCTGAGATCGTAGTTCAGGACAAGACGCTCTATATAGTGCGCGGAGTTCAGTATGTATCTGCTGAGAGGCTTGAAGTGCTTGGATTGGGGGTTGCTCGCAGTATAGCTGATGGCCGGCCGGTTGCTGAGTTGATAAAGATTATTACCCAGCAGGGAGGGATACCGTGCTTACCTTGGTCCCCTGGTAAGTGGCTTGGTAGTCGCGGCAAAGTCGTTGCAAGAGCGCTTAAGGAAGGCCATGGCACTTCGCTGACCTTTGGAGATATCGCTATTCGCTCAAGGGTGGGTCCACCATCAACGCTTTTGTCGCGGGCTAGACGGGCTGGGTTCCCAGTTGTGTGTGGGACCGATCCCTTGCCGCGTAAGCAGGATTGTGGGCTAGTTGGTTCTTATGGGCTTGAGTTTGGGCTTGCTGGGGCGCTTGAGTTGGAGCATTTTTTAACCAGCCCCAGCGGATTTTTAATCAATAAAATCAACAGCATGCGCGTTTGGGGAGGGCCAAACTCGGGGCTTAAATCCCTGCTGCGGTTTCTGTCATCCCTTTAGGCGCAGTTAATCATCTAAACGTAGTGGTGTCGGGTCAATCTTCTGGGGACTCCGGGAGTAAGGCCCAAGCTTTTTAACAGCTGTATTACTTTACTCAGCCTTCATGAACGCCAAAGCGACGGTGGTTTTATTTTTCAATGATTGGAAGGTCTATCCGACCGGGGTAAACGCCGGAGGCGGGGAGAGCGCTAGTATGGCCCTGGCGCGGGCGATCGCGCAGCGCGGATATCGTGTCATTGCTTGTGCTAATCTGCCTCAAGGAGAGTGCACTCATAACGGAATAGAATTCTGGAACTTTGGTGCAAAATACGCACTGCACGAAATCGAGAAGCGCTTGAGGGATATCGGACCCTACCATGCGTTGTGTGCTACTCTCGTTCATCCACTTCTTCTATTAAGAGATCACAAGCTCTGCTTATCGAGGATTGTGATCAATCATGCCCCGTCTCCGCACGCAAGCGGCCTTGAGCCAGCTACAGCGATGGAGCTAGTCGACTACATGTTGTGTGTGTCAGAGGCGCAACGATCAATTATACTCAATAACGATATCGATTCGGCGAAGATTGCAGTTGTAAAGAATGGATTTGATCCAGAAGTTTTCTCATACGCCGGTCCAGCTGGTCGTGATTGGAATCAGCTCGTGTATATAGGTCGTATCGAACCCCCAAAGGGTGTGCATGTCCTCGTTCAAGCCTTCTCTGAGCTAAAGCGCGAATTTCCTGAACTAAAGCTTTCCATCTTTGGAGACGAGTCCTACTGGCCGCAATTTTCCTCGCAGAAGCATGAGCTAATGAGAAACATGCCGGGACTTGTTTTCCGCGGAAAAGTCCCGCAACGTGAGCTGTCAGAGCAGTTGCGCTCGGCAGGTCTGTTAGTTTTTCCGTCGATCTCTTTTGAGACAGCAGGGCTGGCCGTTGTTGAGGCGCAGGCTAGTGGTTGTCCCACTATCGCCTTCGGAGTCGGTGGCGTGCCAGAGTACCTAGTGGATGGTGTGCTTGGAAGGGTTGTTTACGACAGGACCCCGGAAGCATTAAGAGATGGCATCGCAAGCCTGTTGCGCGACCGGCAGCGACTAGTGGAGATGTCACGCGCAGCCGAGACAGCTGGGCGTACGCGACCGTGGAGTGTAGTGGCTGAAGAGGTTATGTCGTATGCCGAGCGCGTCGGGCAGAGCGTCAGAGAAGGGCGGGATGATGCAATGCCGCTTAGTTTGCGTAGAATTAGAGACTTTCAAGCCGCATCGATGCGCGATGTCTTGGGCGCACACGAGCAGATAACTCACACTGAAGTGCTCTCGGATTGTGATATCGATAAGGCCATATCGGATCTGCACTCGGGTGCTTGGCCTCATCTAGTAAGAGGGATCCGGCTTGAGAGCTCCGGGGCAACCGAACAAGCACTTGTAAGCTACCAGGAGGCGGCCCGACGCAGTACACACGATGATTGGCAAGCATTTTTTCGACTCACATTGCTGCACGCTGAGAGAAGTGAACTACCACAAGCGTCGCGTTATGCTAAAGAGGTTTTGAGTCGTGCGCCTGAATTTCCGTTTCGGAAGGATCTTGAGCGTCTGGTGGCCCTAACGGAGGGAGTATGATTAAGGTCTCTGCGATCGTATCGCTTTACAATGCTATGGAGTTCATTGAGGGGTGTCTTGAAGACTTGACTCAGCAGAGTCTATTTGCCAGCGGTGAATTGGAAATAATTGTAATCGACAGTAACTCTCCGCAGGATGAAAGAAGTGTCGTGGAGCGCTATCAGGCTCGCTATCCGAATATCGTCTACCATCGAACACCAGAGCGTGAAACTCTTTATCAGGCGTGGAATCGAGGTGTCGTGCTTGCTCGTGGTGAATACCTTACAAACGCTAACTCTGACGATAGGCACCATCCTGATGCGCTGTATATCATGTCGCGAGCGCTCGACGTCAGGTCAGATATCGATCTGGTCTATGCCGACGTTTATGAGAGTAAGATCCCTAATCAGACCTTTAAAGAGAATCCCGGGAAAGTTAAGTATAGCTACTCTTCTTTCTGGGCGCCAAATGCGCTGCTCTTCCATCTCTTTGGGTGTCAACCCCTGTGGCGTAAGCGGGTGCACGATGTGATTGGTGGATTCGACCCAAAGCTGCGTGCCGCGGGTGATTGGGAGTTCTGTCTGCGCTTCTGTGTCGCGGGTTTGCGCGCCTTGCATATACCGAAGGTGCTCGGATCCTTCCTGGAGCATGGGTCATCGCTGTCAACAGGTGATTCAACTTCAACTAAGGAGCAGAACGACCTGCGAAAGAAGTACATCAACAAGCCGACCATTCTTAGCCTTTATCGACATGAGGGGTTCCCGATCGAAACGCCGCAAGACCAGGCTCGAGTTTTTACTGAATTTGCTGTTCAGGCTGGGACTATCCCATTACCGTGGGCACCGGGTCGTAGCTATCAGGATGTTGGTAGTACCATCCTAGCATGTAGCGCAGCCTTTGAATTAGTGGGAGATGACCCTCGCGCTGCTTGGAACTTGGGTGTGGCTTTGCGCGAGGCTGGGCGCGCAGATCTCTCTGAGCCTTTGATCAAGAGGGGTGTAGAGCAGAAACACCCGCAGATCGATCAAGCTATCATGGTTGCCAAGCGAGATGGTAAAACTCGATTGCCATTTTTGCCACTCGAGTAACCAATAAAAGCGGACGTTATGCAGGCTCCTGTTGCGTTGAGCAATGCATAGTACCGCCGCCCAGAATCCAATCTCCGCAGTATAGACCGATCACTTTCCTGTCGGTGACCAGCTCAGAGATTATTCCTAGGGCTTGCTGATCGCGTATATCGTTGTAGGTTGGGACGAGCAGCCTGTCGTTAAGGAAATAAAAATTTAGGTAGCTTTGGCCTAACCGGTCGCCATCGCAGTATCGTGCCTCTGGCATCGGAAGCTCAATAACCTCAAGACGCTCACCGGCTGGTGTTCGGTAGCTTTTTAACACCTCTATATTCTCCTGTAGGTGAGCGTACTGTTCCGTGTCTGTACGATCTGTTGAAGCTACGACTACGGTACGTCGATTGATAAAGCGGGCCACATTATCAATGTGGCCGTGCGTATCATCGCCGCTTATACCCCAGGGGAGCCAAATGGTGTGCGGAGCTCCAAGCTTGTCTGCAAAAATAGCTTCGTAGTCTTTCTTAGAAAAGCCTCTGTTGCGTTGCTGTTGCTCGGATAGCAGACATTCCTCGGTGACCAAAATTAGCCCATCTCCGCTAACGTCGAGCATGCCACCTTCAAGTACAGTTGGACTTGCTTCGCCATATTTTTCAGCTGCGGATTGCAGCAGGTTCTTATTTGTCGCTTTAGCGATAAAATTGGGTACTTTCTGGTCAAGCTCAATCTCAGGTCGGGCGCCCCAACCTGTAAAAAGAAACGATACCCAAGCTGGTTGTTTTGTTTGGACGTCATAGACACCAATCGGGCCAGAATCACGCAGCCACGCTCTGTTGTATGGTGCGATATGCACTCTGATGTCACCCTTAATATCCTGGCGAGTGAGGCGCTCTGAGAGGTCCGCGGCTAGCTGCTCATTAAGGCACAGGATCTCTACCGTCTCTGATTGCAGAGCGTGCCTGATAAACTCGCAGTAGATCCAGCGAACGGCGTCCACTTTGCCCGGGTAATCAGATTCGAGGTAGGGCCAGGCCATCCACGTGGCGCGATGCGGCTCCCACTCAGCTGGCATTCTATATTGAGTCATACAGTCTCCTCTCTAACTAGATTCAAATCCTTTTCAAGCTCACTGCGAATCAGTTTGCGTAGAATAGGTAGGTGCTAAAGCAGCAACTGGCTCCCAAGGCCGTTGCGCATCAATGCCAAGTCTGGTTGCAAATTTATCGGGGATCAAATGCGCGGGAGGGATTAGGTTAAGACTCTCAA
>Ga0315904_10013719_pt1 | contig 10128 bp, 5 predicted proteins | sample LakEriMetagenome_6_FD_203529 | JGI IMG/M metagenome (GOLD analysis project Ga0315904, IMG submission 203529) | Freshwater fungal communities from buoy surface, Lake Erie, Ohio, United States - Buoy 12 MA120 | ecosystem: Environmental > Aquatic > Freshwater > Lake | place: USA: Lake Erie, Ohio...
AGGCTCTTCCTCCAGCTCCTCCTGAAAAGTACCAAAAAGCCTGTCCCAGATAATCAAAAGCATTCCCATATTTTTATCAAGATACCGTGGATTGGATCCATGATGAACCCTGTGATGAGAAGGTGTGACCAGAATATACTCCAGCCAGCCCAGCTTTCCGATGCTTTGAGTATGCACCAAAATACCCCAGATCTGAGTGGCAGAATACATGAACATGATATCGATCCCTTTAAAGCCCATCAGCGCAAGCGGAATAAAGTAGATAAAACGGTAAACCGGCTGAAAGACCGAAGACCGGAAACCCACCGTGAGATTGAATTCCTCTGAAGAGTGATGGGTTACATGCACTGCCCAGAATAGCCTGCAATAATGATCGGCCACATGCAGCAGATAATAAAGAAAGTCCTGGGCAACCAGCAGTACCAGCCAGTAAATCCAGGGATTTGAAAAACTGATAAAACTGAACTGAAGAAAATAATTAAGCACCAGCAGACAAACACCTCTCAAAAGGACATCAAGCGCCATGTTCAGACCCATCAGGTAAACATTCGTCAGCACTCCTTTGGCAGAATAATAGTTCCTGTGATGAAGGTGGCTGAAGATGATTTCCAGCCCTATTACCACCAGATAAACCGGAGTGGCAATGGCTATGAGAACTGATTCCCGGAATTCTTCCATTTTATCTGAACAAGGCCGCGAATTTACAAAATATTAAAATTGCGATAAAATGAAGTTAAAAGTATGAAGAATTTGTACTTTTCAATGATTTGAGAGCGCGTACCCCTGATTACCATTGATGTTTTTTACTTTAGTGTCCCGTTTAAACCCATTATTTCATGATTAACTTCAAAAACCCAACCCACCAGTACCGAATCGTCATCTTTCTGGCGCTGTTTCTGGCCAACAGCATTGCTTTCGCAGACCTGAATTACGACCTGCGATTTAAAACCGGATCCAAAACGATTTCACCCAATCTGGAATCTGTCATTGCCAACCCAGGAATCACTCAGGCATCACTCTTTGCCGGAAGTTATTTCAGGATCATACAGTTCCAGCAAATTCCAACTGAGGCTCAGCGAAAAATGCTGGCTGATGCCGGGATCAAACTCACATCTTATTTTCCGAATTACGCCTATCTGGCCGTAATCAGCCAAAACGCTCAGCTTGCTGTCATGCGTAGCGCCGGCGTAAGGGCAGTGGTTGAGTTCCGTCCCGAATGGAAACTCAACAGGGATCTGCTGAGCGGTAGCTATCCTGAACATGCTTTAACCGAAAAAGGAAAAATTGACCTGGTGGTGAGATATTACAAAGGTCTTAGCGGTGAAGCCATCACTGCTGATCTTCTTTCGAGAGGATATACCATCATTCGCCGTTACGACTACAGCAGCTGGGTCGAAATCAGGGCAGGAGTGGATCAGGTAAATAACGTGGCTTCATTGCCATATGTAAACGGTTTGGAGCCCATTGCACCTGCACCCACACCTGATGATGAGAAAGGTCGTTCTCTTCACCGTTCCAGTACCATCAATACTTACTCGCCCATGGGCCGGCATTATGACGGTACAGGTGTCTCAATTGCTCTGGCAGATGACGGCCCGGTAGGTCCGCACATCGATTATCAGGGACGTATTGATCAGTCGAACGCAACTGCCAATGTAGGCACTCACGGTGATATGACTGCCGGTATTGCCATGGGAGCGGGCAACCTTAATCCTACTATGAAGGGCATGGGAACAGGAGCGTTCATCTACATCTATGATATTGGTGGTTACAATCACATCCTGAACAGCCCGGTTACTAACCAGACCCTGGGAGTGATGGTGACTTCAACTTCCTATTCTCAAGGCTGTAACGACTACACAACAGATACACAAACCGGCGACCAGATCCTGAATCAGAATCCAACCCTGCTGCATGTTTATTCTGCCGGTAACAATGGAACAGGAAACTGCAATTACGGCGCAGGTGCCGGCTGGGGAAATATCACAGGCGGTTACAAGCAAGGTAAAAACGTTATTGCATGTGGCAACCTCAGTTACCTTGATGTACTGGAAGCCTCATCAAGCCGCGGTCCGTCAGAAGACGGTCGTATCAAACCTGATATTTGTGCGAATGGAGTAGGGCAGATGTCCACCAATGGTCCCAACACTTACCAGGTGGGAGGCGGAACATCCGCAGCCTGTCCTGGAATCGCCGGAATTGTGACACAGCTTCACCAGGCATTCCGCGAACTCAACGGAGGTCAGAATGCTGAAGGCGCACTGATCAAGGCCAGTTTGCTCAACACTGCTGAAGACCTTGGAAACCCGGGCCCTGATTACCGTTTTGGCTGGGGTCGCGTCAATGCACTTCGTGCTGTTACCACACTTGAAGACAACCGTTACATCAGTGATCAGATTTCACAGGGCGCGCAGAACACACATCAGATTACCGTTCCTTCTAACACCAAGCAATTGCGTTTGATGGTTTACTGGAATGATGTTGAAGGAGATCCACTAGCGGCTAAAGCATTGGTGAATGATCTGAACCTTTTGGTCACAGATCCTGCTGCTGCCACATGGGAGCCATGGTTACTGAACCCCACACCGAATGCCACTACACTCAATGCCAATGCTGTCAGAGGTGTTGATGATTTGAACAACATGGAACAGGTGACCATTGATGATCCGATTGCAGGAGTTTACACTGTCGACATCAGCGGATTCCTGGTACCACAGGGCCCTCAGAAATATTACATCGTTTATGAATTCGTAGGAGAAGAAATTACCGTCACTTATCCTATCGGTTATGAAGGATTTGTTCCCGGAGAAACCGAAACCATCCGCTGGGATGCATTCGGTGCAAACGGTACATTTACTGTAGAATATTCTGCTGATAACGGTGCCACCTGGAATACCGCGGCAAATAATATTCCTGCCACACAACGTTACTACAACTGGGTGGTTCCTACAATCCTGACCGGACAAGCTCTTGTGAAAGTTACCCGAAACGGTATTTCGCATCAAAGCCCTGAAGCATTCAGCATCATCGGTTTGCCTTCCAACATTCAGGTCGACTGGGCTTGCCCTGATTCCATCCGACTCACCTGGAATGCAGTGGCCGGTGCCATCGGCTATGAGGTGAGTATGCTTGGGACCAAGTACATGGATTCGCTGGCTTACTCAACTACCAACTCTGCAATCATCTATACTTCTTTGAACCCGACACTGGGTTACTGGTTCAGTGTGTTGGCTTACACACCAGATAATACCAAAGGTCGTCGCGCTAATGCCATCTACAAAACGCCGGGATTAACATCCTGTCCGATCGCTGTAGATGCTTCCATAACCGAACTCATCAGTCCCAAAGGAAATCTTCAGGATTGCCAGGATCTTGCTACTTACGGCATCACCATAAGTGTACAGAATAAAGGCCAGACGCCGCTGAACAACATTCCTGTATTCTACAGCATCAACAACCAGCCGGCAGTGTCTGAAACCATTACCGGAACCCTGAACCCCAATGCCTCGATTGTTTATACATTCAATGCCACTTATGACTTTTCTACTCAGGGTGTTTATGATGTAACAGTATGGACTGATATCGTTTCCGACGGAAATCATTTCAATGATACAGCCAAGTCGGTTGTAGAGGTAGTCCCCGGAACCATCATCACACTTCCTTACACTGAAAATTTTGAAACCTTCACAGCCTGTGCCACTACCACCAACTGTGAGCTTGGTACATGCGGACTGACTGCAGGATGGCTGAACATGACAAACGTAACGGTTGACCGGATTGACTGGAGAACAAACTCAGGAGCAACACCGTCGGCTAACACAGGTCCCGGTACAGACCACAACCCGGGAACAGCAACAGGAAAATACCTGTATCTTGAGGCATCAGCCTGCTTCCAGCAGGAAGGGATCGCTGTTTCGCCTTGCTTTGATCTCAACGGAGTCAACAATCCCCGCTTTGAATTCTGGTATCACATGTTTGGAGCCAATATGGGCGAGCTTCATGTCGACATCTTTGCAAACGATGTTTGGACAAATGACATCATTCCTGCTTTAGTAGGAGATCAAGGCAACCTCTGGCAGCAGGCTACCATTGATCTCACTCCATTTGCCGGGCAGATCATCAACATTCGCTTCAGAGGAATCACAGGTAATGATTACATGAGTGATATGGCCATTGATGACATCAATGTCTATGATCTTGGAGCACCTCCTGTCACCAACTTCAATGCCAGCGCCACCAGCTTGTGTCCGGGAGAGATCATCACCCTTAACGATCTTTCACAAAACTTCCCGACTACGTGGAACTGGACCATTACACCTGCAACAGGATTCACCTTTGTAAACGGAACAAGCGCGACATCACAAAATCCACAGGTACAATTCACCACCATTGGAACATATGATGTTTCCCTTACTACCAGCAACGGTTTCGGCAGCAGTAACCTGAATATTGCCTCCTACATCTCTGTCGGATCGGGAGCTGTCACTCCGCTCATCGAAACCTTCCAGGCCCCTGTTTTCCCACCTTTGAACTGGCAAGTGGAGAATTTCGATGGCGCTACAACATGGCAGCCTTCGGTATCCGTAACCGGCGCATTTGGCACTCCAACCAATGCAGCCTACGTGGACAATTTCAATTACAATGCCGCTGGACAGGAAGACGGTCTGATTACTGAAAGAGTTGACCTGAACAATACCCTGAGCCCCATAGTGACATTTGATGTGGCTTATGCCCGTTATTCTGCTGCCTATGAGGACGCACTCAGGATTGACATTTCAACTGATTGTGGTTTAACTTACATTCCTACCGGATATTTTAAACAAGGAACTGCTCTGGCCACAGTACCTGACCAAACGGCTGTTTTTGCTCCAACTGCTTCCACTCAATGGAGAAACGACACCCTCGATCTTTCAGGTTATGTGGGAAGTGAAGTGACTCTCAAGTTCGTCAACATTACCGGATACGGAAACCAGCTTTATGTTGATAATATCAACTTCAAGGAAAGTCCGACAGGTATCAGTGACGCGACCAATGAGAATTTCTCAGCTGTGGTATTCCCCAATCCCGGTAACGGACAATTTACTCTTGAGGTCAATTCCGGTTTGAATTCCGTTGCAGGAATAAGGATTACTGATATCAAAGGATCTCTCATTGAAGATTCCAGTATCAGGTTGACGAATGGCATCAACCGTTATACTGTTGATATTTCCTCCTATGGAAAAGGAGTTTATGTTCTGGATCTTAGTACGGAATCTTCTTCTGTGAAAATCCGTCTGGTGGTACTTTAACCACATTTCCACGATGATACGGAGGCCTTCCTTTGCGGGAAGGCCTCTTTTTTTTATCTTCACGTTTTACCATGTATCAAAAATTCGCCATCGTTGATGTAGAAACAACAGGACTCTATCCTGACCGTGACAGGATATTAGAATTAGCTGTGATTTTGGTGGATGATTTTCGAATCAGATCAGAACATCATTTTCTGTTAAATCCTGAAATCAGGCTGAAACCACTAATCACTCATCTGACCGGTATATCGGATTCGGATATAGCAGGGATGCCGCTTTTCAGCGATGTGGCCATGGAGGTAGCTGAATTGCTGGCTGACCGGGTGCTGGTGGGTCATAACATACAGTTCGATTATTCATTTCTGAAGAAGGAATTTGGATTGATCGGAATGAATTTTAGCGCCCGCACCATCTGTACACGAGATTTCTCTGAATTTATTTTCCCTTCACTGCGTTCTTTCAGTTTGAAGTCGATATGCAAAAAACTGAAAATTACCAACGACCGCCCGCACCGGGCCATGCCTGATGCCAGAAGTACCTGCAGCCTTTTCATTGAACTTTCCAGGCGGTCAGGCAATGATTTTATTGATCAGCTGCTGAATGGCAATACTGGCAATACCCTCATCCCGGTACATCTCAGAAAAACTGTCAATGAAATACTGCCGGAAACAACAGGTGTCTATTATTTCATCGGTACCCGAAACAAACCGGTTTACATTGGTAAAGCCATCAATATTCGACAGAGGGTTTTATCTCATTTCAGGGGTGATGGTAACAGTCTGAAGATACTCGCTTTTGCAGCCGGAATTAAGAATATCATATTTCATGAAACGGGATCCGATACCCTCGCTTACTTTCTGGAAGATCATGAGATCAGACATTACTGGCCATCCAGGAATCATGCCCAGAAAAGAAACCGGATCCGGTTCGGAATCGAAAGTTATATTGATCAAAACGGTAACAACAGACTTACTATCACCCGATCGGTACGACCAAGAGCTTCCTATTTTACATTTTATCAGTATTACCTGGCAGCAGGGTTTCTGAGGAACCTCATTCTGAAATATGAGCTAAAAGGGCCTCTCTGCAGCATACCTGATCTGAATACTGATATAGAGAACAACGTACATGAAATTAATTTTCAAACCATGTTGCAAATAGAAGTCAATGCCATTTCGGTCGGAATCTTCTTTTTCCCTGACCAGGATCCATCCCTTTGCGGTTTTATATGGCTTGAAAACGGGTTCTATAAAGGGTTCGGAAGGGTACCTGCAGCACTCAAATATGAACCTGCAGAGTTACTGCGGAATCTGACCCGCAGGTATTCCAGCGCCACGACAGAATCGTTGATCTCTAAAATTAAAGAAAGCAGAGAGCCGGATCTGGAGTTTGATCTCAGAGAGTTCAATCAAATGCCTGATAGGGCAGATCATTCATTCATAACTTTCGCTACAGCATAAGAGAAAATAAAAAAACCGGCCTCCAACAGGAAGCCGGCTCTTTACAATCCGGAAAACTCAGTCCTTTTTACCGCCAACCAGAACCAGATCGTTCACCTGTACTTCGGTTACATACTTCTTGGTTCCTGCTTTGTCAGTGTAATTCCTGTTGATGAGCTTGCCTTCAATAACCACTTCACTTCCTTTTTTGAGATGTTTGGTCATGAACTCAGCAGTTTTCCCCCAGGCAACAAGGTTATGCCACATGGTTTCCTTGACCACTTCGCCCTGAGTATTCTTATAGGACTCGTTGGTAGCAATCGGAACCTTTACTAACTTGTAGGATTCGGTTTCCTTGAACTCCGGGTCAGCACCCAGATTTCCAATCAGTGTTACTTTGTTTCGCATTCCGTACATAATTTTAAAATTTTTAATTAAGAAAAGTTTTAACTTTACGGTGAAGTTTTTCGAGTTGCTTTTGTATCCAAACATTTTCAAGTCTGCTTTTCAATTGACTGTGCAAATAAAATACACAAATTCCATCAAAAAACCACTTTTAAAACATAAGCGTTTATAAACGTTTACCGGACCTGATTTTTCAACCTTTTTCTAACCTTAAACTTTTCTATCATGATTAAAACATGTTTTGCCTGCAACCGCAAGGTCACAGGAAGAACCGACAAGAAGTTTTGCAGTATCCCATGCAAAAATGATTACCACAATTCTCAGAAAGTGAAACTGGGACAGGCTGAGAGGTACATGCTGTCTGCGATGAGAAAAAACAGAATGATTCTTGAAAAACTTAAAATCAACGAACCGGTGGAGAAACCCGTATCATATCTCGAAAACATGGGATTTGATCGTTCCGGGCTCAGTGGACTGATATTGAACGATGACAAATCAGTACAAACCACTTGTTATGATTATGCGCTGGTATTAAGGGATAATATGGCACTTATTTACAAAATGAAACAAGTGCATTCAGAACAAACCGGTTCTGGTAAATGAATCAGTAGGAAAGTTCAGTAAAAACGCCTGAAGTGATCAGAAGCGATTGTGAGTTCACCGTGTCGCGGCCTATGAATGAAAAGGTGCCGGCTACTTTCCTGTTAATGGTATCCAGGGTGGTGAAGGTGATAGAGCCTGAAGCAGTGGAACTGTAAAGATTGCCTGATTCATCCCTGAACTCACCGGTAAATCCGTTTCCTGACATGGCAGTTCCAGTTACCATCGGTCCGGAGTACCAAAGAGTGAAATTCTGAAGCTGGCCTGTTCCGAAGATCCTGATTCCGGAAGCTGTTTGCTGGGCAGAGCGTGAGTTTGAAATCCATGGCTGATTGTTGATTCTGGCGGTCAATGAAGGGTAGCAGGGGTCACATGGACCACCGCAATCAACAGCAGTTTCTCCCTGGTTCATCAAACCATCGGCACAATTGGCACAGGCACCGGAACACGGTCCGCCGCAATCCACCCCCTGTTCACCCTGATTCATAACACCATCGGAGCAGGTTCCCGTGTTATCTATGGTTTCAGAACAGGAGTAAATGGTAACTGAAAGGACAATCAGAATCAGAGTTGTTAGTCGCATGTGCCGCTTGTTTGGCCGGGTTATACGGAATATTACCGGGTAGGTTACCGTATGCCTTCACAATTAATGGTCTGTTTGTTAGTGATAAAGCAGATAGTTGTATGAACCACTTATAGGATGTGGAATTCAATCTGCCCGGAAAAGCCGGCATGCGGTGGCTTTGTCGTAAATTTGCATGATGAATTATCTTGCAGCCGAGGGTTTATCAAAAGCTTTCACGGAAACCCCGCTTTTTACCGATATCAGCATTTCCCTTCAGAAAAACCAGAAGATGGCATTGATTGCCGCCAACGGTACCGGGAAATCTACTTTGCTGAAAATCCTCGCCGGCAAAGAAACCCCGGATTCCGGCACAGTGAGCGTCAGAAACGGAATCACCATTGGCTATCTGGAACAGGATCCGAAAATGGATCCAACGCTTTCTGTCATGGATGCCGTTTTCGACAGCGCCAACCCGGTGTTGAAGGCCTTGGGCGACTATGAAGTGATGTCGTCTCTCGGTGAACATGCTGATCATGACCAGTTGCAACGACTGATTGATCTGATCGACTCCTTGCAGGCCTGGGATTATGAAGCCAAAGCAAGAGAAATCCTGTCGAAACTGGGCCTGCACCGGCTTGACCAGAAAGCAGCAACGCTTTCAGGAGGACAGAAGAAAAGAGTTGCCCTGGCCAAGTTGCTGATCGAGGAACCTGATTTGCTGTTGCTGGATGAGCCCACCAACCACCTGGACCTCGATATGATCGAGTGGCTGGAGAACTATCTTAAAAACCTCAATAAAACCGTTTTGATGATATCGCACGACCGGTACTTCATCGATCAGGTTTGCGATACCATTTCCGAGCTCGACCGTAACAAAATCTGGATTTACAAAGGCAACTACGCCTACTATCTGGAAAAGAAAGATGAACGGGAGTTCCGCGAAGGCCGGGAAATAGATAAGGCTCGCAACCTCATGCGAACGGAACTCGAATGGATGCGACGGCAGCCGAAAGCCCGGGGCACCAAACAAAAGGCAAGGATCGATTCATTTTACCGGCTTGAAGAAAAAGCAGGCTCCGCAAAAGCCGACGATAAAATGAAAATGACCATGCAAATGTCACGGATGGGAAGCAAAATCCTGGAGCTGGAAAACATTTGTAAATCATACAGCGATCATGTGCTTTTTCACAACTTCTCCCACATTTTCAAAAGAGGGGAGAAGGTTGGAATCGTCGGAAAGAACGGTACCGGTAAATCCACTTTGCTGAATATGATCATGGGAACGGTCAGGCCGGATGCCGGCAGGATTAAAGCCGGTGAAACCATGGTGTTCGGTTACTATAACCAGGACGGAATGGATCTGCCCCCTGAAAAAAGAGTTATTGACGTAGTGAAAGACATTGCTGAATATGTCGAAACCGGGAACGGCAACTACCTGAATGTATCTCAGTTTCTAAACCACTTCCGTTTCAAAGGAAGCAAACAGCATAACCTCGTCTCTAAACTGAGCGGCGGAGAAAAAAGAAGGCTCCATCTCCTGACAATTCTGTTAAAAAACCCCAACTTTCTGATTCTTGATGAACCTACCAATGACCTCGACATCGTTACACTGAACCTGTTGGAGGACTTTCTCCAGGATTATGAAGGATGTATGTTACTGGTAACTCACGACCGGTATTTCATGGACAGACTGGTGGACCACATATTCGTACTGGAAGGCAACGGCAAGGTGAGGGATATCAACGGTAATTACACCGAATACAGGGAAGAATCAAAGCTTTTGATCCGTGAACAGTCTGCTGCCATTAAAGAAAAGCCGGTAATAGAAACG
>Ga0315904_10013722_pt1 | contig 10125 bp, 5 predicted proteins | sample LakEriMetagenome_6_FD_203529 | JGI IMG/M metagenome (GOLD analysis project Ga0315904, IMG submission 203529) | Freshwater fungal communities from buoy surface, Lake Erie, Ohio, United States - Buoy 12 MA120 | ecosystem: Environmental > Aquatic > Freshwater > Lake | place: USA: Lake Erie, Ohio...
GGCCTACCTGGAAGAGGCCTCCCGTCAGCCTGGCAAAGACTGGGTCTATGACCCGGAAAACCCGGGCAAGATCCAACTGATCGATGGTCGCACTGGCCAGCCATTCGACCAGCCGGTCACGGTTGGCTACGCCCACATTCTCAAGCTGGTGCACCTGGTGGACGACAAAATCCACGCCCGCTCCACAGGCCCCTATTCCCTGGTCACCCAGCAGCCCCTGGGGGGAAAGGCTCAGCAAGGCGGCCAGCGGCTGGGCGAGATGGAGGTGTGGGCCCTGGAGGCCTACGGCGCCGCCTACACGCTGCAGGAGCTGCTCACGGTCAAGTCCGACGACATGCAGGGTCGCAACGAGGCTCTCAACGCCATCGTCAAGGGCAAGCCGATCCCCCGCCCCGGCACACCGGAATCGTTCAAGGTGCTGATGCGGGAGCTGCAGTCACTTGGTCTCGATATCGCCGTCTACACCGATGAGGACGAGGAAGTGGATCTGATGCAGGACGTCAACCCCCGCCGCAGCACCCCCTCGCGCCCCACCTACGAGTCCCTTGGCGTCGCGGACTACGACGACGATTGAACCTCTTGTCAGGCCGGTCCCTGAGCAGCGGTCCGGCCCCTGGCATCCCTGACTCTCACCACAGCGTTCCGCATCCAGGACTGGAATCTGCGCAGGTTCGCAGAACGAACTCACCCACCGCTTGTCCGCCGCCATGTCCAACAGCAATCTCCGCACCGAAAACCACTTCGACTACGTCAAGATCACCCTGGCCTCGCCGGAGAGGATCATGCAGTGGGGACAGCGCACACTCCCCAATGGCCAAGTGGTGGGAGAGGTAACCAAGCCGGAAACGATCAACTACCGCACCCTCAAGCCCGAGATGGATGGGCTCTTCTGCGAGAAGATTTTCGGCCCTTCCAAGGATTGGGAATGCCATTGCGGCAAATACAAGCGGGTCCGGCACCGCGGCATCGTCTGCGAGCGCTGCGGTGTGGAAGTCACCGAGAGCAGGGTGCGCCGCCATCGCATGGGCTTCATCAAGCTGGCGGCTCCGGTCTCCCATGTCTGGTATTTGAAGGGAATACCCAGTTATGTGGCGATTCTGCTGGACATGCCACTGCGGGATGTGGAGCAGATCGTCTATTTCAACTGCTATGTGGTTCTCGATCCTGGCGATCACAAGGATCTCACCTACAAACAGCTACTCACCGAGGACGAGTGGTTGGAAATTGAAGATCAGATCTTCGCGGAGGATTCTGAGATCGAGAATGAGCCGGTTGTGGGTATCGGTGCCGAAGCCCTCAAACAGTTGCTCGAAGATCTCAACCTTGAAGAAATCGCCAATCAGCTGCGTGAGGAGATTGCCAGTAGCAAGGGTCAGAAACGGGCCAAGCTGATCAAGCGTCTACGCGTAATCGATAACTTCATCGCCACCAACGCCCGCCCCGAGTGGATGGTGCTGGATGTGATCCCGGTCATTCCGCCGGATTTGAGGCCGATGGTGCAGTTGGACGGTGGCCGGTTTGCCACCAGCGATCTCAATGATCTCTACCGGCGCGTGATCAACCGCAACAACCGCCTGGCGCGGCTCCAGGAAATTCTGGCCCCGGAAATCATCGTGCGCAACGAAAAGCGCATGCTGCAGGAAGCGGTCGATGCCTTGATCGACAACGGCCGCCGCGGCCGCACCGTCGTCGGTGCTAACAACCGGGCGCTGAAATCGCTGAGCGACATCATCGAAGGCAAGCAGGGGCGCTTCCGTCAGAACCTGTTGGGCAAGCGGGTCGATTATTCCGGCCGTTCCGTGATTGTGGTTGGTCCGAAGCTAAAGATGCATCAGTGCGGCCTGCCCAAGGAGATGGCGATCGAACTCTTCCAGCCATTTGTGATTCATCGTTTGATCCGCCAGAACATCGTCAACAACATCAAGGCGGCCAAGAAGATGATCAACAAGGGTGATGATGAAGTGATGCAGGTGCTTCAGGAAGTGATCGAAGGCCACCCGATCCTGCTCAACCGAGCCCCGACGCTACACCGTCTTGGGATTCAGGCATTTGAGCCCAAGCTTGTCGATGGCCGCGCCATTCAGTTGCATCCCCTAGTCTGCCCCGCCTTCAACGCCGACTTTGATGGTGACCAGATGGCGGTGCACGTGCCTCTGGCGATCGAGGCCCAGACCGAAGCCCGCATGTTGATGCTGGCCAGCAACAACATTCTTTCACCCGCCACCGGCGAGCCGATCATTACCCCTTCCCAGGACATGGTGCTCGGCGCCTACTACCTCACCGCCGAAAAGCGCGATAACCCCAAGCCAACGTTTGGCAGCCACGCCCACACCTATGCCAGCCTCGAAGATGTGCTGGCGGCATTTCAGGAGAAGCATCTCCACCTGCATGACTGGGTCTGGGTGCGGTTCAACGGAGACGTCGAGACGCCAGAGGAGGATTCCCAGCCCCAGCACCAGGAAACCCTCAGCGATGGCACCCGCATCGAACAGTGGAAGTTCCGCCGCGACCGTTTCGATGAGGACGGTGCGCTGATCAGTCGCTATTTGCTAACCACCGTTGGCCGTGTTGTGATCAACCACACCATCATCGACGCCGTCGCCTCTACCTGACCCGCGGCAGATTTCGCCCTCGCTCTTCCTTCCGCCCACCATTGCGCGCCGCCATGACTGCTACCCCCGCCAAAAAGACCTCCAGGAAAGCCTCGAAAGCCGCTGCCGCCGCCGCCGCTAGCGCAGCTGCCGCAGCTCAGGCCGCTCTGCCCAGCAAGCCATTGCCGCCCTTCCGCAACCAGGTGATCGATAAGAAGGCCCTGCGCACGCTGATGAGTTGGGCCTTTAAGCACCATGGCACCGCCGCCACGGCAGCGATGGCGGATGAACTCAAGGATCTGGGTTTTCATTACGCCACCCAAGCGGCGGTATCCATCTCTGTGGATGATCTCTGCATCCCCAGCCAGAAGGCCCGATTGCTGCAGGAAGCGGAGCAGCAGATCACCGACACCGAGGAGCGTTATCGGCTGGGAGAGATCACCGAGGTGGAGCGTCACACCAAAGTCATCGACACCTGGACGGAGACCAACGAACGTCTCGTTGAAGAAGTCAAAAAGAACTTCAACGAAAACGCGCCCTTGAATTCCGTTTGGATGATGGCCAACTCAGGCGCTCGTGGCAACATGTCACAGGTGCGTCAGCTGGTGGGCATGCGCGGCCTGATGGCGAATCCCCAAGGGGAGATTATCGACCTGCCAATCCGTACCAACTTCCGGGAAGGGTTAACCGTTACCGAATATGTGATCTCCTCCTACGGTGCGCGTAAGGGCCTGGTGGATACGGCCCTGCGCACGGCCGACTCGGGCTATCTCACCCGGCGCCTGGTGGACGTGGCCCAGGATGTCATCGTGCGCGAAGACGATTGCGGCACCACCCGCGGCATCCTGATCCATGCTGATGAAAAGGGTCGCTTCTACAGCAAACTGATCGGTCGGCTTGCAGCCGAACCCGTTACCGACGCCGATCGCAAGGTGTTGGTGGAGCGCGATGGAGAGATGGATGGCAGCCTGAGCCGCGCCATCGAGCAGGCCGGCATCCACACGGTCGCGGTGCGTTCGCCGCTCACCTGTCAGGCTTCCCGCTCCGTCTGCCGCAAGTGCTACGGCTGGGCCTTGGCGCACAACCAACTCGTGGATCTTGGCGAGGCAGTCGGCATCATCGCTGCCCAGTCCATTGGCGAGCCCGGCACCCAGCTCACCATGCGCACGTTCCATACCGGCGGTGTGTCCACCGCCGAAACCGGTGTGGTTCGCTCATTGGCGGGCGGTCTGATCGAGTTCGGCGCCAAGGCTCGGGTGCGGCCACACCGCACGCCCCACGGCGTCGAAGCCCATCTCGCCGAGACCGATTTCAGCCTTGAGGTCAAGCCCAGCGGCAGTGGCAAAGTGCAAAGGCTCAGCATCACCTCCGGTTCGATCCTGTTTGTTGATGATGGCCAGCAGATTGGTCCGGACGAAATCCTTGCCCAGATTTCGTCGGGAGCCCAGGTCAAGAAGAGCGTCGAGAAGGCCACCAAGGATGTGATCTGCGACCTGGCCGGTCAGGTGCGCTTTGAAGATGTGATCCAGCCCCGGGAGGTCACCGACCGGCAGGGCAACATCACCCACAAGGCACAACGCCTTGGCCGTCTCTGGGTGTTCAGCGGCGATGTATATAACCTACCGCCCAATGCTCAGCCCGTCATCGAGGCGAACCGAGCGGTCACCAAGGGCGAGGTGCTGGCGGAAAGTCGCCTGGTGAGCGAATACGGCGGTGCCGTACGTCTGCGGGAATCAGCCGGAGATTCACGGGAGGTGCAGATCGTCACGGCCAGCCTCACCTTGAAGGATTGCAAGCTGGTTGGTGAGACCACCCATTCGGGTGAAATCTGGCACCTTGAGGGTAAGGACAATACCCGCTATCTGCTCAAGACGCAGCCTGGTAGCAAGATCGGCAAAGATGAGGTGATTGCCGAATTGGCGGACGATCGCTTCCGCACAAAGACCGGTGGCACCGTGCGCTTCTCGCCTGGCCTAGCCATCAAGAAAGCCCGTTCCGCTAAGCACGGCTACGAGGTCAGCAAAGGCGGCACCTTGCTGTGGATCCCCCAGGAAACCCATGAGATCAACAAGGATATTTCCTTGCTGATGATCGAAGACGGTCAATGGATTGAGGCCGGCACCGAAGTGGTGAAGGACATCTTCAGCCAGACCGCCGGGATTGTGACGGTTACTCAAAAGAATGATATTCTGCGCGAAATCATTGTCCGCTCTGGTGAGCTGCATCTGATCAGCGATAACAAGCTGCTCTCCCGCTTTACCGGTGAAGGCAAGCTGGTGAATCCCGGCGAAGAGATCGCACCAGGCATCACCGCCTCGGCGATGCATTTTGTTGAGGCTGTCGAAACTCCTCAAGGCAGTGCCTTGCTGTTGCGGCCGATCGAGGAGTATCCAATCCCCGATGCGGCCCATCTGCCCGATCTCTCATCGGTCAAACAGAATGGCGGACCTTCGCTGGGCCTGCGCGCCACCCAGCGCCTCACCTTCAAGGATGGTGAGCTGATCAAATCCGTGGAGGGGGTTGAGCTGCTGCGCACCCAGCTGATCCTTGAGACCTTCGACACCACCCCTCAGATGACCGTGGATGTGGAGGTGGTAGCGGACAAGCGCGCCAAGACGATCGATCGCCTGCAACTGGTGATCTTGGAAACCCTGCTGGTGCGCCGCGACACCCTCTCCGACGCCAGCCACGGCTCCACCCACACGGAGCTTCAGGTTGTCGACGGCGACTCGGTCAAGCGTGGTGACGTGGTGGCCACCACCCAGATCCTTTGCAAGGACGACGGCGTGGTCCAGCTACCGGATCCTGCTCCCGGAGAGCCGATCCGGCGGTTGATCGTTGAGCGTTCCGAGGACACCCGTGAGATCGAACTCGGCAACTCCGCCGCAAGCGTGTCGCTTGGGCAGCGGGTGGTGGATGGGGACGAGCTGGCCCCTGGCGTGCTGGCTCCCTGTTGCGGCGAGGTTGAGCACATTGCCGGCGGCAGCCTGCGCGTGCGCCTCGGCCGGCCTTACATGGTGTCGCCCGATTCTGTGCTGCACGTTCGCGATGGCGAGCTTGTGCAACGGGGAGACGGCCTGGCGCTGCTGGTGTTTGAGCGCCAGAAAACCGGTGACATCGTCCAAGGCCTACCGCGCATTGAGGAATTGCTGGAAGCCCGTCGCCCCCGCGATTCCGCAGTGATCTGCCGCAAGGCCGGCCGGGTGGAGATCAAGCAGGGTGAGGACGATGACTCGATCACCGTCTCTGTTGTTGACTCCGATGAGGCCCGCATCGACTACCCGATTCTCTTGGGTCGCACCGTCATGGTGTCCGATGGACAGGAGGTGAAGGCCGGAGAACTGCTCACCGACGGCCCGATCAATCCCCATGAGCTGCTGGAGTGCTACTTCGAGGATCTGCGCACCCGCAAAAACATCCTTGAGGCGGCCCAAGAGGCAATCTCCCAGCTCCAGTTCCGCATGGTTCAGGAGGTGCAGAACGTCTACAAATCCCAGGGCGTCACGATCGATGACAAGCACATTGAGGTCATTGTCCGCCAGATGACGAACAAAGTGCGGATTGAAGATGCCGGTGACACCACCTTCCTGCCCGGTGAGCTCAAGGAGCTGCGCGGGGTGGAGAAGGAGAACGAGACCATGGCCGTTGTCGGACGGGCCCCGGCGGTGATCACTCCGGTGCTGCTGGGCATCACCAAGGCGTCGCTCAACACCGACAGCTTCATCTCCGCCGCCTCGTTCCAAGAGACCACCAGGGTGCTCACGGAAGCGGCCATCGAAGGCAAGAAGGATTGGCTGCGGGGTCTCAAAGAGAACGTGATCATCGGCCGCTTGATCCCTGCCGGCACAGGCTTCGGTGGCTTCGAGGAGGAGCTGCGCGCCGAGGCCGGGCCCCACCCCGACATCCTTGAGGAGGAGGCTGGCTATCGCCGCAGCCAGAACCTGCGGCCGGACTACACCGTGGAGATGCCCTTCCCCACCACTCCCGCCGCCGTTCTCGATGACCCCTCCGACGAGGACCTGGAGGCCACCCGCAGTCGCCACGGCATCGAAGCCAGCAGCAGCGCCTTTGCCGCCTTTGTGCGTCCCAGCGTGGAGGATGGCCTAGAGGAGGATCTGTTGCCCGATCCCGAGGCCCTAGAGGGCTTACAGGAGGAGGGCCTGCTCAGCGATGACTGATTCGCCCCTGACCGCCCTGGGGACGTCGATCCCTCGCCAGCGGCAGCCCCGCTGGGGCTTTCACCAGCACAACGAGCTTCTGCACGGTCGCATCGCCATGCTGGGCTTCATCGCCCTGCTGGCGGTGGAGTGGAAGCTCGGCCACGGCATATTGATTTGGCCTTAATCCCATTCCCACGATGAAATCGCCGCGGGCGGGGCGAGGCTCCGCTGGCAGGCCGTCCTCACGGACGTCCCAGATTCAGGGTCAGCCCGCTCGCCCCCAGCCAAGCAATCCCCCCGCTCGGTTCCGTGATCGCCTCCGTAGCGAGTCTGCCGACCTGCGTTCAGTTGATGCGGACCCCGGCAACCCGCCGCTCATTCGGCGCCTGAGAAGGTCGGAGGCCATCCCGGATCCGGCTGCGCCGGCGCGCTCGCCTCGCAGGCGCCCAGCCAGTCGGCCTGAGCCTCTGGTGGCAGATTCAGGCTCGCGGGCGGCCACTTCTGCTCGGCGGCGGCCAGCCGGCCCCTCCCGCGCCAACGATCGGGATCGTTCCAGCTCGCGAAGCCGCGAGCGCTCCGGCTCCACCAGCCAGCCGACCGCCACACCCCCGACCCCCGCAACCCCGGCCCCAGGCCTGGCCGTGTCGCCTCCCGCCCCGGCCCTAGCCGGGGTCCAACCGGCGTCGCTCTCCCCGCAGACGCCGCTGCTGGGTCGGAGCCTGGCGGAGCTGGAAGCCTGGGCGGTTGCCCAGGGCCAATCCGCCTTCCGTGGCCGCCAGCTGCACGCCTGGATTTACGACCGCGGCGCCCGGGATTTGGCCGCGATCACGGTGCTGCCCAAGGCTTGGAGGCAGCAGTTGCTCGGCCAGACGCCGCCGCCGCCTGGGCCGAGCAACCCCCTCACCGCAGCCGCCACCTCGGGTGCTGAGCCTGCTGCGGTCGCGACCACGGCGCCTGAATCGGGCCCGGCCTCGCGGCCGTCCGCCGAGCTTGAGCCCTCCAACGCGCCGGTCTCGATCGCCCCATCCCAGCCGCCGAGCGGCACGCTTTCGGCCGAGGCCTGGAGCGATCCGGACGGGATGAACCCTGGTGTGGGCGCCTTGGCCAACGCCGGCACGGCCCTAATCGGGCGCTTGCCTGTGTTGCATCGCTCCTTGGCGGCCGATGGCACCGTCAAGCTGCTGCTCGGCACCGGCGATGGCCTGAGCCTCGAAAGCGTGGGGATCCCGTCAGCCGATCGGCTCACGGTCTGCGTCAGCAGCCAGGTGGGCTGCCCGATGGCCTGCCTGTTCTGCGCCACCGGCAAGGGGGGGTTGCAGCGCTCCCTGGCGGTGCACGAGATCGTTGATCAGGTGCTCAGCGTGCGGGAGGCGATGCAGAGGCGCCCCAGCCATGTGGTGTTCATGGGCATGGGGGAACCACTGTTAAACATTGAGGCCGTCTTGAGCGCGATCGATTGCCTCTGCCGCGATCTGGGCATGGCCCAGCGGCAGATTACCGTCAGTACCGTGGGCGTATCGGCGGCCCTGCCGGCCCTGGCCCAGCGAGCCCTGGAACGCCTCGGCCGCGCCCAGTTCACCCTGGCGGTGAGTCTGCACGCGCCGGATCAGGCCCTGCGCCAGCAGCTGATCCCCACTGCCCGGGCCTACCCGATCGAGGCCCTGCTGGACGACTGCCGTCGCTACGTGGCGCTCACGGGCCGGCGGGTGAGCTTCGAATACATCCTGCTCGGCGGCATCAACGACCAACCCCGCCACGCCGCGGCCCTGGCCGCTCGCCTGCGGGGCTTCCAGAGCCATGTGAATCTCATCGCCTATAACCCGATTGCCGAGGAGTCCTTCCGGCGACCCACGCCGGCGGCGGTGGAGGCGTTCCGCCGCAGCCTGGAGGATCGCCACATCGCCGTGAGTGTGCGGGCCAGCCGCGGTCTCGATGCCGATGCCGCCTGCGGCCAGCTACGGCGCCGGCTGGCGGAGCAGGCTCCTGGCTTGGGGGGCCGCCCTTAAGGAAGGGTGGTTTTGGGATCGGTAGTTGATTGGAAGCGCTTGTGGCGTCGGTGGGGTCGTTGCTGTTGCCGGCAGGTCAGTTTGATGATGGACCTTACTAAGACAAGCGACATTCCCAGATCACAACGCTCAGCTTTCTTGCCCCCTTCTGCGACAGCTACAGCAAGGCTGCAGCAACCAATCTATCTGGACTCGCTGCGATCGCGGCCAGCACGGCCCATTCACACGGCGGTCAGGCCGCCATCCAATCGGATCACCTGGCCGCAGATGAAATTGGAGGCCTGCGAGGCCAGAAAGAGCACGAGGTCGGCCACTTCGATCGGCTCGCCGAAGCGCCTGGCCGGGATGCGCGCCTTCATCGGCTCGCCTTTGCTGGCGTCTCCCCACACCTGTTGACCCATATCCGTGAGGATCACGGTGGGGGCCACCGCATTGGCCTGAATGTTGTAACGGCCCCATTCAGCCGCCATCGTCTGGGTGAGCAAGTTGAGCCCGCCTTTGGAGGCGGAATAGGCGCCATGACCCTCGGGTGCCAACACAGCGGCAACGGAGGAGATGTTGATGATCTTGCCGCGGCGCTGCTTGATCATTCCGGGTGCAAGTGTTTGCGAGAGCAGATAGGGGGCACGCAGGTTGACGGACTGGGTCTCCTGCCAGTGTTCAAGGGTTGTATGCAGCAAATCTTCCACATACACAACGCCGGCATTGTTGACAAGAATATCGACTGTGCCAAACAGCTCCAACGCCCGATCAGCCAGCCGACACGTGTCTTCAACACGGCGCAGATCCGCCTGCACGCCATGGCATTGACGGCCAAGCCGTTCGACCGCCTGTCGGGTGGTCTCGAGGCCGATCGGATCACGGCCGCTGATCACAAGATCGGCTCCTGCCGCAGCCAAACCAGACGCGATTTCAGCGCCGAGCCCGCGAGAGGCCCCCGTGACCAGGGCACGCTGATTATCGAGATTGAAGCGGCCGGCGGCAGCGGACATGCGGTTAACTTCAAGAATCATTCAAGCATACTGTAGTGGGCTTGTCGCAATATTGACAACAAGGTCAACAGCAACAACAACCACATCCCGCGATCAGGATCTCAGCCGCATGCTTGGGCTTAATTGCGCCTGCGAATCCCCAGCATAAACGGCAGGAAAGTGGTGCACCGTATTGTCATCCAGGCAGCAGCAGCACACTGCATTCCGGCTCGCTTCAACTTGAACCTCCACCTGATCAAAGGGCGTGCTGGTGAACACGCGGCAGCGGATGGCTGATGGCTGAACCACATCCTCCACACTGCGGGCTGTCCGGCGCCAATGAAGGACGAGATCCTGGGCTATGGCGATCAAGGAGCCTGCGGCTGAGGGTGGCCTG
>Ga0315904_10013724_pt1 | contig 10125 bp, 8 predicted proteins | sample LakEriMetagenome_6_FD_203529 | JGI IMG/M metagenome (GOLD analysis project Ga0315904, IMG submission 203529) | Freshwater fungal communities from buoy surface, Lake Erie, Ohio, United States - Buoy 12 MA120 | ecosystem: Environmental > Aquatic > Freshwater > Lake | place: USA: Lake Erie, Ohio...
CGTCTGGACTTCGCCCGTCTGTTGAGAGCCTTCGGGCTGTTGCTCTTCCTGTGTTCCTCCAAACAGGATATCGCCGATTTGGTCAGCGATTGTTCGACTTGCAAGAGTGGTAGGAGCCTCTTGTTCCACGGTTTGAGAAGACCCGTTAACTTCATTTTCGTTATTTTGCATAAACAGCATTTAATCTAATGCAGAAATCTAATTGAATTGTCCCAGTTTTCTTTGTTTTGTCAAGAAGGTATATTAACCTATTTTGTTTTGGCAGAGTACTTCTGGGAATTTGCCTGTTCGTACAAATCAAGCAACACAGACTTAACAGCTTTTGCACCTTCTGCTCTACCGCACTGGTGAGCCCTTGCCTCGTTTGTTAGGTCCTGAGAGATAGCAATATCAACCTCACTGCTAACAATTGTGTCAATTACTGTGAGAACAGAGTCCCAAAGGTCATTTTGGGCAAACTGCAACGACTTATTGATTTTGTCTTCCATTGTTAAATTTGGGGCTGAGCCGTAGGAGCCTGTTCCTGCATCATCTCGTCCGAAACGGGTGTCACGCCAGTCCTGCCAATAACCTTGTTCTGCTCTTGCGACACTGACATTTGCAGGGACTTCATGTAATTCTGGAAGATTGCCTGTGCCTGGGGGTCGCTTGAAAGCATCTGCTGAGCCTTCATTGACTTGCCAACAATGTCCTGCATTGCCTGCATCTTTTGCTGGGCCTGAGGGTCGTTTTCAGGATACCTAGGCTCGATGCCCATGAGCATCTTGGCGGCCTCCACCTGCATGTCGTCATATGTCTTCTGAGAGGCGTTTCTCTGGTCAATGATGACCTGTTCGGCAACATCAGGCGAAATAGCCCTGACGATGTTCTCAAGAAGCTTGGCTCTGTCAATAACGCCGATGTTATCCATCGGAAGGGCAAACTGCGAGATTGCCTGAAGCTTTTCAATGTTCCAATCAACATCCAGCTCCCTGACATCAAACTTAACGCAGAAGTCGTACATTGTGTTCACATCGTTGGGGGAGACATCAATCCTGGAGCCAGTGATTCTTTCAATAAGCTCGGCTGGCATATATTGAAGGCAAAGCGAGAAAACCTGCCTGTAAACCTGGGATGATGCCGTTAGGAACTTGTTAACCTGGAACTGTTGCCTAATCTGAGTCTTGATTTGAGGCACGGCTGGATGGTACAGGCCATAGTATTCAGAAAGCTTCATCTCAACTCTTTCAATCAAGTTGAACGCAAGCTGGGGTGTTCCAGGGGGCGGGGGCATGTATGAGTAATCGTCCTTTGAAAGCACAGGAAGGATGACTCCAGGACCAACCCTGTTAGATACGCCAGTACGCTTCTTGGCCAGGATTGTGGGGACTGTCTCAAGTGCGGTTCTGTCACGAATTGAGTCGTGCTGGGCCTTGATTTCCTCCTGGTCGGTGAATGAAAGCTCGGGAATGCCCCTTGACTCGCAAATTGCTCTTCTGATGTTTTCCTGACGAAGCTCGATGAAGGGATACTCCCCGTGTGCGTAGTCAAGCATCTCGTGCTTGGCGTAAAAATCCTCTCTGACATTCGGGCAGAAGATTGTGTAATAGATGGTAGGTGTGCCGTTTTCAGTGATTTGCTTGCTGTAAGCGTAAACAATTTCAACCAGGTTGTCCGACTTGTTGAGGGTGCCAGCAAGGTGCTCCGAGACTGGAACAAGGTTGCTCATCTCGTAGAAGTTTGACTTACCTTGTGTCTCGCAAGCCTGTTCGACAAACTCCTCGCTCCAGCCCTCTGCAATTGCTGCTGAACGAAGTTCAACCTCGGTCATGAATGTTCTCCTGAACACAACTCTTGCGTCCTGAAGGTCCAGTGTTTCAGGGGGTACGGCAAACTCGTCATAGGGCTTGAGTGCCGCAACAACAGGAAGGTTCTTGGACACATAGGACTCGTAGATATCAGCAACGCCTTCCTTGCCCATGTCCCTGAAGAACTTTCCAGACTCCTTCTTGGTCATGCCAAATGTGTTGACCAGGACATCTGTAACAATGTCGCTGTACTCGCCAACCTTAATTGCGTCAACGATTACGCTGAGCATGGGGTTCTCGGCGGAACGAACTGTAAGCTCGTCAAGCGTCAGCTTGATGCATCGCTTTGCCAGTCGCTGTTCCCAACCAATGTGCATTACCGACCAACCGTATGTAAGAGTGTATTGAATCCAAAGCTCGAACTCCTTTTCCAGCTCCGAGCGAAGCTTGTTTTGGGTAACCCACTTCATAAGAAGCTGGGCTGCACCAGCCGTTGATGCGTCGGAGATGTCAATGCCGCTGATTCTAAGCGATGAGCGCTGCCAAGCAGTCATCAGGTTAGATGTCATCTCGTTGATGATTCTGTCGATAACCCTGGCTCTTACATCCGAGGCTCCCTCGAAAGGAAAAGCCTGTTGGCCAGACTCCATGTTGTGGGACCACTTCTTGCCATCCTCGGACTGCGAGTCCCATCTCGCAAGCCTAATGTTGTCGCTTTCGTTGAATCTTGAGACATTTCCTCCGTTGAAGATGGAACGCTCATACTCATCGCACAGATATTCAATATCTGGTGAATCGGTAACGAATGCCAACTTATCCTTGCGGTATTTGTAGTTTTCTTTTTCCATGCGTTTTCTGAGCGTTTGGTTATTAGATATTATTTATTTGAAAAGTCAAGAACTAATATGAGCCCCCGCCGACAGCCTTAAACGAGTCCTCGTCAGTGTAAATAGGATTCATAACAACAAGGTACCTAAGACAGTCAATCGGGTCTTTGCTGGCTCCGTTTTCCTTGTCAAGCCCAGTCCACTCCTTGATGCAGTAGATTAGGTTTTGGCAATCTTCGGAAACAAACAACTTGGGCTGGTTTATGGGCGACACTGGCTGATTGTTATCGTAGGAGAACAGGTCGTTAATCATCGAAATGCCCTGTTCCTGCTTAACGCCAGCGGACGGCTCAAAAAGCATCGGGTCAGGGTCTTCTGCAAGAAGTTCAATCAGAGATGTGCCACCTTCCTTGCCGACAGATTGGGTGGCACCAGCACGAGGGTCAATGTACCTGACTTCGATTTGTTCGTCCCCCTCTAGCTCTCTGATGATTTCCTTGTACTCGTTTAGACCTCTTCCCGACCCGTTGTTTTGCGCCAAACCCCTCTTGCCGTCTGGCTTTTCGCCAGGAAGCGCCCATTCGCCGAGCGAGATGTCTGGCCATTCCCGATAGACATAACCCGTGCCGTCTTCTGATACACGGAGCCAAAGAATGAACCAATTCCTTGCACCAGCTGGGTCAACCACCATGTAGTTTGTGCCTTCCTCAGGAACTTTCTCAGCACTGAGTATGTGTGAATCGCTGAATCGAGGAAACTGCGTACCTGCGAGGGCTTCGGCGTAACCGTAAGCACGGATTTTGATTTCGTAGTTCGTCTTGCCTTGGAGCGTCTTCTTGAGGTTTTCATATGGGTTGAAGGGATTGAGCTTGGAGTGAAACCACATCGCTGACGAGTCTTTTTTTCCATAACATGATGCAACATAAGGCATATGACCGACTTTGCACCCACTTACATGTTGATTTTCAGGGTCAAGCATGTCTGCCTCCAAAGACTTCTCAATTTTGCAACCTGCCACATACTCCTTGACGACAGGAGAGTATCCATTGATTGGAGTAAATGTAACAATCAACTTACCACCCCTTGTGACGATACGATATCTAAGCGTTTCAATCCAATCCAAAGGAACAAGCTCGTCGCACCACACCAAGTCAACCTCACCACCCTCGATAACATCCCTGTCCTGCGAATAATTCATGAAAAAGCACTGGGAAGTGTTCGGCAGGATGAATGTGTTGTCTGAAAATCCGTTTTTCTGGCTATATTGAATGTTTGTGACCTTGTTTTTTTTCAAACCCCTGAATTCCTTCGGCATATACTTCCAAACAACATTCTGTTGCATCTGAACTGACGACTGTGATGTGGTGTGAAGGCACCAAACACGGGCGCCAGGCTTTTCCATGAGTGTTTTGATGACCTTTTTTGCTGCCCACTCAGTCTTACCAGCTCTGTTGCCGCCAAGAATGCAGATTTCCGTCTTGTTGTTGAACAATTCGTCAGCATCACGCCAGTGTGCTGGCTCATAACCATGCCTATAAGGGTCCTCTCTCTCAAGGCGAATCATCTCCTCACGCATTTCTAGCGTTTCCTTTAGCTTTTCTGGGCCGATTTTCTCAGCAAGAAGCTTCATTTCTTCCAATGACGGTATTTTCATCACTGGATGTGGTGTTAGTTTGTCTATAATGCTCATTTCTTTTTTGTTTCTTGATTGCTCCACTGGAAATCATTAGGGTCAAGACCAGGAAGATAGGCTGCTGCGAAAGCAGCAAACGGCTTAAGGTTGCCAGTTGTAGCAGCATAAATGGGACCGAACAAAGGCTGTTGTTGCATCCACTGAGGGTCGTTTACCCTTTGAGAATAAGAGAGTCCTTCTGAGCCAGAAACACCAAGCGACTGCATGACGGAATCAACAACTGGTCTTACACCAAACGGGTCAGACACGCCATATTCCCTTGTCATGTGTCTAGGAACATTATTTTGGTCAAACGCTCCTCCAGTAGCAGCACCTTGCATTGCTATTTGCAGCGGAGTGAAAACAACATTTCCCTTTGCAAGGGCAGCTCCGCCAAACCTTGAGAACGCCAAAGCATCGTTTCTTAGTGATTTTCCAATAAGAGGAGCCTGGCCTTTTAGAATTTGGGCATCGGCTGTCAAATTTGCAAGATGAGTTGAAAGTGGTCTCTTCATGAACGGTGTTGTCTTGTCATAAACAACTTTCCAATCGGAAGGCCTGGAAGGGAACTCAACACTATCAAATGCTGTTCCAAAACCCTGCAGGTGTACGCCCTGGCGTACGCCTGTAGGAACATGAATTCTTGTGATGGGATTGGGGTTGGGGTCGTGAATAATTCTTATACCAGCGTTTGCACCAGGAAGAACCCTTCTCAAAAGATTTGGTGTTGCGCTTGTGTATTTGAGGTTTTTTGTTTGCGACGATGAAGCAATTCCTGCGTATCTTTCAATAAGTTCCTGCAAAACGGCAGCCCTGATTTCTGGGTCTGGGTTGTTTGTTAGATTGTGTATCTTGTTTTGCGCCAGGACAATTTCATCAATTGAATCAGCCGTTTCAGACGCTTTTTCAAGCGCTGTCGTTGCTAGTTGGGCGGCTCTGGACCGCCTGAGGAGCTCCCTCATTGCAGCAATCTTTTGTTCGTTGGAAATGTTTTTGGAACCAAAAAGCCTGTTGAAAATTGTTTTTTTGTTATCTAGTTGTCCCATGACAACATCTTCAGTCGAGCTAGCCGTTTCAAGAACTGCATTATAAGCGTCGCTGACAAGTGCCTGCCCAGGAGCTGAAATAGGTCGGTTATTAGAAATCTGTGGAGTAAACCCACCCAAGTCGTCCTGTCCAAGGATGTTGTCCATCAATGCCAGCAATTCTTTGTCAGACTTCATGGAGCGCATAGCCTCTGGAGTAAGTCCGCTTCTGAAATCAAACTCCCTTAGAAGCTCGTCGGACCATCTGTCAGAAATACCAGCCCCAGTGCTTGCAAAAAGTCCGATTTTCCTGAAATCAATCTTTTGTTTTGTTGTCATGCCCCCCTCCGTCAGGGGGGTTGACATTATTCCCTGGGGATTAAGCGAGTTTCCAGAATACCTATCAAGCAGCTCTACTGTTTGTGGAGCAAAAAGAGAGTTGTCTGTTCTTGGAGCAAACTTGCTTCTGAAAAGGTCGGCGTTTTTTCCAAATTCCCCGTCCAGCAATGCCTCAAGCGGAGCATCGTTAACGACTGAGTTTTTAATTACTCTGTTTGACTTGTCGATAAGTCCAGCAACCCTTTGTGCAGTTGATTCTGCCCTTTTTTCAATCAACTTTGGAATGTTCTCAAACTCAGCTGCAAGCGCATCAGTGGAAGATTGATTTGCTCCAAGAAGATTTCCGACAGTATACCTATTGTCCGCATCTTGGTAAATCCTGTCAAGCTTTTCAGATATTGTTGAGGGAGTTGTTTTTGAAAAAGAGCTTTCTGATGAAACCCTTCTTGTGCCAGTTGTTCCAACGCCAGTGTTAACTTCCTCGACAATGGTTTTTTCTCCAGATGGATTTGGATATTTCTCATCTATGCCAGAAGCAGAAAGAATCCTGCCTGCGATGTTGTTGCTACCAAACGGCCCATCGGATTCCCTGGCGTTTGCAATTGCCAGCGCCTTTTCATTATCCGACATCCTGTTCCACACCCTGGTTTTGATATTGTCTGGGTCTAGCTCTGTGTTTAGCCATGTTGGGCCCTTGTAACCAGTGTCTATGCTTGGCGTTGAAAGACCAGCCCTTCTTCCATTTGAGTCGAGGGGGTCTGCTGGGTCCCAGGTCAAATACCTGTCTTTTCCGTCTGCACCAATTGTTCTTCTAAGATTGTCGTGCACCTTTGTGATTTCATAGTTGGGATTTTTTGAAAAAAGCCCTTCGTCAATAACCGCAATTGCGCTTCCCTCATCACCCCAATAGTTGGGAAGAGGGGCGTTTCTTGCGCTGTAAGTTAGTGCCTGAAAATGGTCGGTCCCCCTTACTGTTCCTGATTTAACAAAATCTCCAAGCGCTGGGTTTTTTTCAAAAGGATTTGGATTCGGACCACCGACATCCCTCAGGATTCTGTAAGCGTCACCCCTGAGGCTTTCTGGAATATTCCAAAGTCCAACTCCTTTGTCATTAACAAGCGTGTCGACAAAGGATGTCCCAATTGCCCTGTCAACAATATTTCTGTACCTTTCGCTTATACCGTTGATTCTTTCGTTGTTTCTGGCCAACATCTGTTTCAGTTCGTCCTGCGGCTTGACCCTGTTTAGTTCCGAATCCAAAACAATTTCACCTGGCTTCCTTCTTGCCTGGCCAGTTCCACCTTCTATTGCCGCAGCCACCTGTATAAGCTTGTCACCCCTTAGTTTTGGGTTTGCTTTTTGGGCCTGACCAAGCCTGTTCCTTAGAACATTAACAGACTCTTCTGGAAAATCAACAATATCTGGGGTGTTGTCGGAATAGGTTGCGCCGAGGTCGTCAAAGTCGCCTGTTACAGCAAGGTACCTTTGCAATGCCGCAGTTATCTGCTCGGCATCCATGTTCTGAACAATTATCCTGGGATTTGAGATGTGTTGCCCCTCATAATAGTTTCCGCCGAGGTCACTACCAGTTGAAGTAATGTACTTTCTGACATCACCAAAACGAGGGTCCTCCCTCAAATTGACATCAGGCATTGCTTCTCTGTCGCCCGTTAGGGCGACTTCCGATTTTTTGGGAAGCCATCTGTCTGCGGTTCCAGATGTAGAAGTTGTCGTGATTTTGCTGTTGTGCCTTAATCAACAGCTCCGCCGTGGCCATATCGCTATGGCTGATGTTGGGGGGCGGCCAACTTCTCAGCGGATTACTTCCGCTTTGAGGGCTTGGAGTATTTTGAGCCGACATCATTGCCCTTGTAATTCTTGGTTCTGCTGCAACCGCAGCACGAGCCCTTGCCCCAAACGGACTCAATGGCCTTCTCACCCTTATTGTTAGTGCTCTTTCTCATAGAAATTTGCCCGCATGGTTCGGATGCTTGGTGGCAATGTAAATGTTGCCATCAACCTGCTTGACGGGAACAAGCATGCCTATCTTGAAGTTCTTTTGATTTCTGACAAGAACTTTTTCACCCCTACCCCTGATTTCACAGACAAGCAGCTTCTGGTTCATGGGCTTCTGCACAACCCTGCCAAAAACTTCCTCAGGAGCCCCAGGAAGCCCTTTGCCCCCCTCAGGGGTACCCAGCTCCCCATCGAGCCACTCAAGGCCCTCGTCGGTCCAGCAAACGGGTCCCTTGCGTGTTCCAATGTCGGGCGCCTTGTACCAATGAATGTCCTGCTTCGCCTTCTCACGAAGCTTTCTCATGCGCACACGGGTAAGACCCCTCTCCTTGGCAATGGATGATTCCGTCACTTGGTTGTAGTCAATGTAGTTGTCCATAAATTTACCAGGCTTTGCAACTCCAGTAGCGCGCCTTAGTCTTAGGCCCAGGATTCGCACACTTGTGCCTAGCCCTGAAACTCTTTCGCCTCTTAGGGTCGTGCTTCTTGATGCTCATCTTGGGGTCCCCAAAACGAACAATCCTAGCCTTCCCGTCTCGACCCTTCACATAAACAGCAGACTTCTTAGACCCGCCTGGCGTCCTAAAAGGCCTGTTCAACGCCACTTTCTTTCCCTTGTATGTTGCCATATTCACAAACATACCAGCATTTACCTAATAATGCAAGCTCTTTTTTGCAAAAAAATTCCATCCGTGTGAATCCGTCGACATTCTATCACAGTAACAGGGGTCTCACCCCCCCCGCCCCGTCTCAACAAGCGTCTCAATAAGGTAAAACCAGCGTTTACAAATGTTACAATTGTGTGTCGGCGTAAGTCGTTGGTAGTCAGTGACTTGCGGAGCAAGTTACGGCACTAGTGAACACCTGTTCAGTAGACGGCATCGGCGAGGTGTGGTATACTGTCTCTGTCAGGTGAGGGAGGCCTCCCTGCAGTTCTCTGAAAGTCGAAAAAGTAGCAAATTTGAAGGAAGGGCGGGATTCCCTAGGGTAAGTCACCCTGTCCCACCTCCCAAGGTTAAACCATCGAAAATACCCTAATACAGATGTCGTCTGTGGTGTTCCCGCTCCGTGCGGGTATCGGTGGCAGGTTGGTCGGTTTCGTTTGCATCTCCGTTGAGGCGGATGCGGCGGCCTTCCAGTCCCTCGCCACTGTCGATGCCAAGGTCATCCTGCGTGGCCGCTCTGAGGGCAAGTCGTCCTTCCTCGAGCGTGCCAAGCGGGTCTTCGGCACCGATACCCTGCCTGTCACCGAATAAGTGACTGTCAGCCAACCCGCAAGGGATTGGAATCCTAAAGCAGAAGTGCCAAGGATTGGAAGGGTCAGGAAACTGACCCTCTGTCTTTCCCACCACACACAATGGAAAAACCAACCGAAACAGTAGAAACGCAACAGACTAAAGTAGAGGGGAGGGGATACCTCCAATCGCATTGCATCCTAGTTATCAAAATAGAGAAATTAAGGCGAAACTTAAAGAAAGCGAGAAACAGCCAATACCATTCCAGGATGCACGCAAAGGGTCAGAGCATAAAGTGTAGGAAGTATAGGAAAGAAAATAGGTGGCTAAAGGAAAAGGTCAGGGCACTAAAGGAAAAGTTGAAACAGGTCAGGCGAGCAAGGCGAGGTTGAAACAGTAAAGACAACAGGGAGGCCCTACGGGGTCTCCCTTTTTTGTGTCTACCTATTCGTTTAAAGATCTGTTGACGACCCGGTTGGCTGGCTATCTTGGTCCCCCGCATGGAAACATTATTTTGCTTAGTATCACTCTAATACCCCCTATCAGTTTCCCTAATACCCTGTTTACCCCCCTAGACAGATAGGGGGAAATGTGGTATAGTGTCTCCGTCAGCCTGTTGATTGACAGTCGAACTTTGAGGGTGGGGGGCGGTTCCCCTGCCGTGGTTAAAAAGCAACAAAAGACACGCAATGTCCTACATCATCCTGCCCCTTCGGGCTGGCATCGGTGGTCGCCTCGTCGGGTTCGTCGGAATGACGGCCGAGGCGGACTCCCTTGCCTTCCAGGGGCTGGCGACCGTGGATGCCAAGGTGCTCTTGCGGGGCAGGTCGGAAAGCAAGACTGCTTTCCTCGACCGTGCCAAGCGGGAGTTCGGCAGCCAGGTCTTGCCCGTTACCGAGTAATCGATAACGAAACACAGCGAGGGGTCCTCTACGGGGGGCCCCTCTTTCTTTGCACAGGTGAAATCCGAGCTGGATCGGCCAGGGCCAGTTTCGGCCAGGCTTGTTGGCCTGTATTCCCCCCATGTGGGAATCCCGTTTTGCTTGGTATCACTCTTTCCCCCCTTCTGGAAAAGGTCTAATGCTTGGTAACACTCTTTCCCAGTATTCCCCCTACAGGTGGAAACCCCTTTGCTTGGTATCACCCCTTCCCTTCCTTTGCATTTTTCACCTGGAAGCAAGAAACCATCTTTTTGGGGTGGAAATTAGATAGTCAGTGAAACAG
>Ga0315904_10013725_pt1 | contig 10125 bp, 10 predicted proteins | sample LakEriMetagenome_6_FD_203529 | JGI IMG/M metagenome (GOLD analysis project Ga0315904, IMG submission 203529) | Freshwater fungal communities from buoy surface, Lake Erie, Ohio, United States - Buoy 12 MA120 | ecosystem: Environmental > Aquatic > Freshwater > Lake | place: USA: Lake Erie, Ohio...
GGGCTGTCCCACCAACACCGTGCAGGAGCCACAGTCTCCCTCTTCGCAGGCGGTCTTGGTGCCGGTCCAGCGCAGGCGTTCGCGCACAAACTCGCTGACAGTGAGGAAGGCATCGCCTCCGCCGACCTGGCAGACACGCTGGTTGGCCTGAAACTCGACAACATCGCGGATGGGTTCCCGCATCGCTTCATTCCCCCCTGCGAGATACAGAGTGGTTGTGCGGCCCGGTGCTGGAGGCCGTCGCGGGCTGGTGACCGAAGGCGGTCTCTCCGCCGGGAGGCAAAAAATACGCTTCGAACTCCGACCCGTTCCCCAGACGCTCCACCAGGCGCAAACCCCCGCCAGGCTCGGCCTGAGAGATGCTGGCCGCCGAACGGGGTCGTATCCCCTGTTGCATTCGGTTGCGCCCCACGACCAGCAGGCCTCCGTCCCGACAGCGCTGCCGGAGATTCACCGCGACCTGTTGCAGTTGGCCCGGGGAGAAACGATCGGGGCGCAGCACATTGACGATCCGCACCACATCGGCCACCCCAACCAGGTCGGCGGGGAGCGGTTCGAGAATGTCATCCGTCCGCACCACCACATCGGGTCGCCCCTTGAGTTCGGGGGTGACCAGGAGGAAGGGGCCCTCCACAGGACAACTCTCTGCGCCGGTGGCGGAAGGTCGTGGTGCGAGTGGCAGGCTGAGCCGTGCCAACCGGTGTTTCGCCCACGCCATCACTCCCCACTTCACCAGGAACCGGCCGGTCAGGTAGTCCCAGCGGTCGCAATGGGAGGGAATCCGCCAGCCATGCCACTCGAGCATCAGGATGTGGCCGTTGGGTTCGACCAGAGCATCGAGGTCCCTGTGCAACCGGACGACATGGGCTTCCAGGTTGCGGTCGGTCGCGATGGTCCGAACCTGGAGCCCGGCCCGTTCGAGACAACGGATGGTTTCGAGCGTGGAGATGCCATTCGCCATGCCGACGTCCATGAAGACCGGCGTGGCGGCCTGCTGTTCCTGCAAAATCGCGGCCAACCGCTCGTCGAGCTCACTGTGCCGGGTCGCGCGCGAGCGCTTCCAGCTCCCATCGGAATTACGGATTGGGGGAAAACAGGCCTCGAGGAACTGGCGGAACTCGGGGGTCGAGAGCGTGGGGGAATCGGGAGGCAGGTTGAGCCACTGCAACCGTTTCAAGACGCGCATGGCGGGGACTCCTCACGAATTGCTGACAGGGGGGCTGCCCTTGGCCGGGCCTCTCCAACCCTCAAGGCGGCGTCCCGAGAGGATTTCGAGTTCATGCAGGTCCTCGGCGAAATACCCGCGCAGTTCGTCACGCAGCGCCGGATCGAGGGTGGGTCGCTGCATGTCGGACAGGAACAATTTCCCGATCGAATCGCGAATGGCGTCGGGCAGATGGCGGCGTAGCCCGGCGCGCAGCAGCGGATTGCGGATGATCCCGCCGCGATTCTTCTGCTCCAGGGGCAGCCGGTCTCCCAGCGGTTCCACCCCCAGAAAGCCAAACAGGTCCTGCAGCACCGCCACGGGGTCGCGCACCAGTTCGTCGAAGAACAACAGCTTGATTCGCTCCGCCGGGAACACTCTGTAGAACGGTTTCAGGAAGTGGGCATAACGGCCGATCGCCAGGTAACGGTTGAAGGCGAGCGGCTGGTTACGGGGATCGGCCAGGTCCTCGGCGATTGTTTCTTCAAAAAGGGTGCGCAATTCCAGCCCATCCCGACGGCGTCCGATGTAGTGGGCGAAGGCCCGGTCCACCGGATCCCGCAGGATGGCCACGATGCGTGCGCCGGGGGAATACTCGGCGATCCGGCCCGCCGTGTGGATGGACTGCAGGTAGACCGGCGAGACCTCTCCCAGAAGTTGCCCGTCGCGCGCCGGGGTGAACAGGGCCTGGTATTCGGCCTCGGTGGTCACCGCGTGTCCCTTCATCGCCGCCATGGCCGCAGAGCCGGGGTAATCGGCCATGTCTTTGGCGGTGAAGTCGTTCGGAGATTTGTCGGGGGGGACATGGATTCCCGGGTGATGGGTCAGGGCATGGTGCAGGCTGGTGGTGCCACAGCGACTGCCCCCCACCACAAAGAAGACCGGTTTTCGCACAGAGGTCTTCATCGTGTTGGCTTTCTCGCCAGGACGGCTGAGAAATGTCCCGTCCAGCAGCGTGTCGGCAGGCAGTTCCACCACTCGCACGCGTGCATGGTGCGCAGCAACGCCGCGCCCGCCCAGGAATCGGCCGAAACCAACCGGCAGGCATGGAGGAACAGCAGTCGCGGCACATGCATCAGGTATCCGGTCCGCTCGACCTGCAGTCCACAGGCGGTCAGTCGGCGGGACAACTCGGCCAGAGGCAGGGTGTGGCCCATGAAATACGGCGTGAGTGTGCTGGAGCCCATCCAGGGGCGCGTCAGGAGATTGCGGAGAAACACCACCGGGTTTCGTGGATTGTCGAGCGTCACGAACAGCAGCCCGCCCGGTCGCAGCGTGCGGGACAATTCAGAGAGCGCCACCGGGAGGTCCTGTTTCCCTTCGAAATGGTCGAGGGTGGAATTGGAGACGATCAGGTCAAAGGAGTCGGCCGGGTGGTCTGTGAGGCGACGCACATCCGCCTGTCGGACGATCAGCCCGGGATGTCGTTGGGCCGCCTGGGCCACGATGCCTGAGGAGACGTCGATGCCTTCCACGCGATCGCTCACCGCGCTCAGCCAGCCGAACAGTCCTTCGCCGACCGCCTCGTCGAACAGATCGGTCTTGAGTGACGAGGCGAAGTGCCGGCCCCCCGTCCAGTCGCGCAGGATGCCCTGATGCAGTTCATCGCAGAAGCGGCGCCACACGGGGATCGACAAATCCGTAAGCCCCGTGGCGGCCATCGCCTCCCAGTGCTGCTGTCCCGACGCTTCCGTCCCGGGGGTCATGGTTCCCCCTCCAAGGTCACCCGCATCGCCAGGTTCGGCTGCCAATGACTCCAGTGCCGGGTTTGCCGTTGCAAAGGTTCGCCATTCCTGATGTGCACCCGGGACATCTGTTGCAGGTGCTCCAGGAACATCAGGCAGATCAGTTCGTTGATGTCACCGCCATTGCAGGCGTGGGCCCCCATCCCCAGGGGAGTGAAATGCCGGCGATCGTAGGCCAGCGGTTCCCCGCGCAGACGGAATTGCCAGGGTTCGGCAATGACAGGACTGGTGCGATGGCTCTCCCAAACGCATCCCCGCAGCAGCCAGCCCCGGGGAAACCGGTGCCCCTCAAACTCGAATTCCTGGGCCACCCGGCGGTACAGGTATTCGCTTTGGCTGGTCCGCAGCGTCTCAAGCAGGAATGTCCGCAGCAACGCAGGAATCTCCCCGGCAGGGGCGGCCCGGACGGCGGCCACGATGTCCGACTCGGTCCCCCAGCGAAAGAGCAGCCATCCCAGGAGTGACGAGACGTTCCCCGTCGCGATGCGATGCATGACAATGAGGTTGTCGAGGCAGACCCGGTCCGGCATCTGCGGATCCTGCTGACGAAGTCGCAGCAGCACGGACGGTGGGGTGGCGGTGTTTCCCTCAGCGGCCGATTGCCGCTCCACCTGGACATTCAGAATCTGCCGCATCTCCTCGAGGGACCGCTGATCCCGGCGGCCCAGGGACCAGCCAATCCCGGCGGACGCGAAACCCCGGGCCAGTTGATCAAACCGCTGTCCCTCGTCCGATGTCGCGTCGAGTCCCAGCAACAGGTGGTTCAGCGACAGCCGGGCGATCGCCTGCAGCACCGGGAACGGGTCCCCCTCCGTTCCCACCAGCGGACGGATCTGGTTGCGGCAGATCTCGGCCACACCCCCGGTTTGTCGATCGGAAAAAGGGACTGACATCGCCCGCCGAAACAGCCGCCCGTACACGCCATGTGTTGCGGGAGGCATGTACCGCAGGAAGTTCCCCTCGACACCATTCGAGATGGGGAGGGTACTCGGCCCCAGGGACGACGCCTGTCCCTTGATCAGTTTCTCGATCCGATCGAGTCCCAGCACGCAGATTGTGGGTGCCCCGAACTGGGACATCTTGAAAATCGGGCCCTGTCGCTCGAAGTTTCGCAGGTAATAATCGCGATTGACGAGGGCCCGGATCCCATCGAGCACCGACAGTCGGCCGGGGGGGGTTCCGTGGGAGTCTCGGCGACTCCGCCAATCGAGCCCGACCAACGCCGCCCAGCCGAGGACGACGGCCGCCACGAACAGGGGCAAGGTGGCCGGCATCCAAAGGCAGCAGAGAACGACCGCGAGACACCACGCCAGCCCAGTCCCCCAGGCCCAGCGGGCTTCACGGGGAAACGTCGCCGCGAACCGGGGGGAAAGACAAATCCTGCCCTCCCAAATGGGGACCGTGACCACCAGGATCCAACCGAAAGCGTCACCCACGGAACTTCACCAACTTCTGTTGCCCGCATCGGTGAACCGTCCGTCGGACGACCGAACACAGGTTTGCGATGGACCCTGCATCCCACTAAGCGACTGTTTGCAGGATTAACGTGACTTGTATCCGGGACAATCGGAAGGAGTTCCCTCAGCCTTGAGAATTCTGGCAGAACAATTGGCACAATCAGCCGAAACCGCTGCGGAGGTGATTCGCCGAGTCGATTTCTGGCAAACTTTCCGGTCGACCGCCAGGGTTCTGCCAGAACCTTTGACGAACCGCGAGGGCTCGCCGAATCTGGCTTCATTTTCTGAGGAATCCCCGGGATGGACCGCCGCGGTCAGCCCGTGCCAGACGTCAATCCGTCTCTCCTGGCAGCGGACCCGCAAGCGGTGATTCCGAACGATGCCACGACAGAACCGCGTGCGGACACCGTGGGAGGAGAACTGGGAGACAGGAAACGAGCTGCGTCCCCGTTTCTTCACTGGTCTTGATTCCTGCAGAAGATAGAATCGAAACAGGGGTGCCTCTCCCCAAAACCCGGTTTCATTCGCGAGCTGACGCATGTCGCCTGTTCCCGATCGCACAACACCGACGGTCGAGTCGGGGCCGGTCCCCGGGACCACCGGCACCGGTGTGGTGCGCGCTGTCGGAAGGTGGCTGCAGGCGTGGGGCCGGCAGGGAATCGAGTTTCTCTATCCCCCCGCCTGCCGGCTGTGCGGGGAAGAACTCTCCCCCCAGGTCGGCATTCAGCGCGACAGCGGGTTCTGCCCGAACTGTCTCAATCAGCTTCTGGAAGACAACGCGGCGGGGTGCGAGCGCTGCGGTGCACCGGTCGGCCCCTATGCGTCGACGATCCATGGCTGCCGACATTGTCATGCCTACCAATTCGCGTTTGAAACGGTGTTGCGTCTGGGCACTTACAAGCGGGCCGTCAAGTTGGCTGTCATCGAAGCCAAGAAACGGGGGGCGGAAGGACTCGTCGCCGGCCTGGCCGACCTCGTCTGGCGGCGGAATGAGTCGGCGTTTCGCGAGGCCGCACCAACGCTGGTCATCCCCGTTCCCCACAACCTCCGCCAGGCGATTTTTCGTCCCCATAACCCGGCCGCCATCCTGGCCGAGGCGTGGGCCGAACGCCTGAACTGCCCCTGGCACCGTTGGGGGCTGGTCAAGTCCCGCTGGACCGCAGCCCAGGCCCGGTTGCGTCCCCAGGAACGCCGGGAAAACCTCAAGGGGGTCTTCACCGTCCGCCCTGGCATCGTCCCACCCGGGTCAACGGTGCTGTTGGCCGATGATGTGCTGACCACCGGCAGTACGGCCCATGAGGCGGCTTTGGCACTCGTCCAGGCGGGTGCCGCCCGTGTGGTGGTCGCCGTCGTGGCCCGCGGACTGGGAAAAGACCAGGCCTGATCAGGCCAGACCGCGACTGACCAGCCCCGCTGCCGAGTCCCCCTCAGGGTTTTCCTGACATGGACCAGCATCCATCAGTCCAGACTTGCGCAAGTTCACCCTCGCGTGGGAATGTGCCGACGGCGTATCATTCGTGAAGTTGCAGCGCCTGTTCACCCCGGTCATTCTGCCCGACGCGAGTTCACGGATGTCACGCCCCCAGGGGCCCGCCAAGCCGTTTTATTTCTTCGTCCGTGGGCTGGCGATCCTGCTGCCCCCGGTGTTGACGCTGCTGATTCTCATCTGGATCGGCAGCGCCCTGCATGACTACGTCATTCGTCCGATCAACTGGGCGTTGCGATACGGCATCGCCCAATTGAAGTATGCCAACGAGATTCACCCGCGGGAGTCCCTGCTGGTCCCCCCTCCCGGCTTGCCGTCGATTCCCGACTGGGGTCGGGGGTATCGCATCCGGCCCGAACTCGAGCAGGAACTGCAGTCGGCCCTGGGGGCCATTGCGCTGCAGACCCCCGGCGGGGTCTCGTCCGAGCATTTGCTCGAACTGAGCCGTCAGCACCAGGTCTGTGTGCCGATTGGGAAGGAACTGGTCCCGACCAATTACGTCCCGCTGGACGATTACAACCTCGTGTTCCAGCACCTGCGTCCCACTCCCCCCCCGACGACGGCGATGGGGCTGTACATGGAGATTGCCGGGGTGCGGGAATTCCGCACCCAGTGGCATCTTTCGCTGCTGGCGGTCTCGCTCTCGCTGCTGGGGCTGTATTTCGTGGGGCGGTTTCTCTCGGTCCGGCTGGGGCGCTGGTTCTGGGGCCGGTTCGAGTGGATGCTGACCCGGGTTCCGCTGGTCAGCAATGTCTACGCGACCGTGAAGCAGTTGACCGACTTTGTCTTCACCGAGCGTGAGGTGGAGTTCAACCGGGTGGTGGCGGTGGAGTATCCACGGGCCGGAGCGTGGAGTCTGGGATTTCTCACGGGGGATGGACTCGGCCCGTGTGTCGACCTGGCGGGCGAGCCACTGGTCTCGGTGCTCGTGCCGGCGTCGCCCGTGCCGATGAGCGGTTTCACCGTGATGGTTCCCCGCGGCAGCATCATCGAGCTGGACCTCACGGTCGATCAGGCGTTGCAGTACATTGTCTCGTGCGGGGTGTTGCTGCCGCCGACGATGGTGCCGGCCGAGAGTGCCCTTGGTCCCCGCGGGCTTCCCGGGGAAGTGGTTTCTTCCCCGGCGGCGACCCGTCCCCGCTGAGTTTCCCCGGCCCTCCTGTGGTGCTGCCCCGATCGTGACCGACACTCCTGCTCCCCGCCTGCTTCGCATTGCCACCCGTGCCAGTCGCCTGGCCCTGTGGCAGGCCGAGCATGTGGCCAACCTGCTCTCGTCGACCCGTCCCGACTGTGGGGTTGAGCTGGTGCACGTCACCACCACGGGGGACAGCAACCAGGTGAGTGAACTCCGGTCGTTTGGCGGGCAGGGGGTCTTCACCCGCGAGGTGCAGCGGGCGGTGCTGGATGGCCGGGCCGACCTGGCCGTCCACAGCCTCAAGGATCTGCCGACACAGCCCACGCCGGGGCTGGCTCTGGCGGGTGTTCCCGCGCGAGCCGAGACGGCCGACGCGCTTGTCCTGCCGCGCGATTCGGAGGGTATCGCCGACCTGTTCGGTCTGCCCCCCAACGCCCATCTCGGGACAGGGAGCCTGCGGCGTCAGGCGCAGTTGCGGCATCATCGCCCCGATCTGCGCTGCAGCGAGGTCCGGGGGAATGTCGAGACCCGGCTGCGGAAGCTCGATGAGGGGGAATACGACGCGCTGGTGCTGGCGGCAGCGGGGCTCGGCCGGCTGGATCTGTCCCAGCGCATCAGTGCCCGACTGGTTCCCCCGCTGATGTATCCCGCCGTGGGCCAGGGGGCGTTGGGAATTGAATGCCGGGATGACGACGCACTGGTCATCGACCTGCTGACCCGCGTCAGTGAGCCCGAGGTGATGGCGAGTGTGAAGGCCGAGCGAGCCCTGCTGGCCCAACTGCGGGCCGGTTGCCACGCTCCCGTGGGAGCCCACACCTGGTTCGACCAGGAAGAGCTGCGGATTTCCGGAGTTGTGCTGAGTGCCGACGGTGTCCACCGCCTGCAGGCCACCCTGGGAGGTCCCCCCTCGGCCGCCGAGGATGTCGGGCGGGAGCTGGCCGAAGAATTGCTGCGACTGGGGGCGGCGGAACTCATCCGATGAATTTGCCGAACTGTTCCGCAGTCGGTTGTGTCTGCATCCGATAAGATGGTTGGAATCCCGGACTGGAGGTCCCCGGGAGATTTGGAGCCAGGGTGATCGCTCCAATCCGATTGATTGTTTCCACTGGCTTGCCTGTTTTTCCTGCCCCAACCGGTTCCCCTGGCAGAGTTGCCCACCGTGAAGGATTCCCTCATTCACTTTTCGGATTCGTTCCCCGTCGGCGAACTGAAAAGCACGGTGGCCTACCAGGGCCAGGTCCCGCTGTCGTTTGGTTCCGACCCCGACAAGCAGGCGCTGTTTGCCCGCTACGAAGAGCTGGCGTGGGTTGAGCAGCTGCACTGGCAACGGCATTACCAGCGGCGGAAGTTGTTGGGGGCGGGAGGCCAGGGGGCGGTGTATCTCGCCCAGCACGACGGAGCCGACGGATTCTCGCGCCCGATCGCGCTGAAGGTCTTTTCGCCCGAGCCGTATCCCTCGCGCAAGGCCTACGAAGAAGACATGGCGCTGGTTGGTCGGGCGTGCGGCAAGGTGGCCCTGCTGCAGTCAGACCATATTGTCGACATCCACGATTTCGTGGTGCACCAGGGATTGCGGCTGCTGGAGATGGAATGGCTCGATGGCTTCGACCTGCGCGAGATCCTCAAGCCGGCGACCATCGACCTGACCCGGGACTGCCATCCCCCCGAGCGGGTTGAGTACATCCACCGGGTGATCCTGGGAACCGAAACAAAGCAGCCGCGTTTGCAGCCCGGGGTGGCGATCTCGATTCTGCGCGACTGCCTGGCCGGGCTGGCGACGCTCAACGAAGCCGGGCTGGTGCATGGAGACATCAAGCCCGGCAACATCATGCTGACGCGCATGGGGCGGGGGAAGCTGATCGACATCGGCTCGGCCGTTGACTTGCGGCAATCGACCGTACGGCACGTCTGGTCTCCCGCCTATGCCGCCCCCGAGGTGCTGGAAGGGGGCCGCAGTACGCCGCAATCCGACCTGGCCAGCCTGGGTTACGTGTTGATCGAGATGCTGTGTGGGCAGTTCCCCTTCGAGGGATGCACCACCTATCCCGAACTGGCCAAGTCAAAGCGCGAACTGGAACAGCGGCTCCCCGACCTGATCCCCGCCGAGTTGGTCGAGAGCGAACTCTTGATGACCCTCTGCCAGAGGTTGATCGCCGGGAACCCCGCCGACCGCTTTCCCAGTGCCCACGACGCCGAACTGGGGGAAAATGGTGCCGCCGGGTTCCACCGGCAACTGGCGACCGTCAATCTTGCGAGCGAATACAGCCACGACCTGCGGGTGTGGCTCGAGCCGCTGCGCCGCGACCCGGCCGCCTGACCGCTGCGACCGGGTGGTTGCCGACCTGGCTCACGGATGATCGTGATCGTGGTCGTGCACGACACTTCCCGAGTACGACTTCCCGTCGATTTCGACCACCAGGCGGGCGTCGATTCCTTCGGCATGCAGGCGGTCGCAGAGGGTGGCGTCCTTGAGGGCGAAGCGGGCTGTTTTCCCGGCATTCTCCTGTTTTTGCGGGGCGGGGCGCAGCTGGAACTGTTCCCCCTTGCCCGACTTCTTGATGTTGATGCGGACGAACTTCGCGGGGATCGCAACTTCCTTCCTGGCGGTTCCGTCGAGCAGGTAGATCGTTACGGTCTGGGTCTTTTCATCCAGCAGCAGTTCGGCATGATATTTCTCGTTGCCGAGTTCAATGAGGGGCCCGCCGTGGGGTCCCTTGTCGGGATGGGCGTGATTGTGTTCGGCCGGCGGCGCCGGCTTGGGCTTGGCCGCCCCCTGGGCCCAGGCCGATGGAGGTGCCAGCAGAGCCGAGGCCCCCAGCCAACCGGCGAGCAGGACCGACTGCGGGAATGACAGCGGGAAGAGTTTCATGAGCGATCCTTCGAAGAAGCAACAGTCGTGCGAACGGACAGAAGTTGAACAAACCCAAAATGAACAGCTGGCAGAGCGGCCCCCGGCCGTGAGGGTTCAGGTGACTGGCGGCGGACTGGCGGGAAGCGGGTGCGACAACAATTCCTCGTCACTCTTCGTGCCGGGACCAATCTCGGCCGCCTGTCGTCCAAACAGCCAGAAGAGTGCGGGATGAACGAAGAAATCGAGC
>Ga0315904_10013726_pt1 | contig 10124 bp, 16 predicted proteins | sample LakEriMetagenome_6_FD_203529 | JGI IMG/M metagenome (GOLD analysis project Ga0315904, IMG submission 203529) | Freshwater fungal communities from buoy surface, Lake Erie, Ohio, United States - Buoy 12 MA120 | ecosystem: Environmental > Aquatic > Freshwater > Lake | place: USA: Lake Erie, Ohio...
GCCGGACGTGCCCGCCAACACCGGCGACACCGTGATCCGCGTTGTCACCGACCCGCGCACCGGTCTGTCGATGCAGGTCCGCGACCGTTACGACGGCCGCCTCGGCAAGCAGGAAGTCAGCTTCACCCTGATGTATGGCTTCGCTCCGGGCAACAAGCCGATGCTGGAGCGCATCATTCGTCCGGTGGCATAAACGATTTGATTGGTTCGTTTGTCATGTCAGCCCCCTCTCGGGAAACCGGGAGGGGGTGTTTTGTTTGGAGTGGGGCAAGAAAAGGAGCTTCAGCCTTGCCGAGGGCATTCTGGGTTTGCTAGAGCTAATTCAACCTTTCTTCAGGAAAACTATGGCTGCCTGTTATGAATTCACCTGTGATCGCTGTGGCTTCAGTGTTGAAGCTTGGGACGATGGAAATCCTTACATTGAATATCCTAAAGGAAAGCGGCATCATTTTTACCATCCAGGGAAAGTCGATCAGATCAAAGAGATCGCACGAACAATTGTCGGGCACGAACCAACAAGACAGGAATGCGACGATATTCTGAAAAAGTATGCGGGTAACGAATCTGATTTCATTTGCCGATCCTGCTTGAAGATTGATCAGTATGACGAACGCAAAGACCCTCTCGTATGCAAGCATTGTGGCGGAGAGTCTATTGAAAGGACTTCTGATCTCGCCGGAAAGAAGTGCCTCAAATGTGACGGAATCTTTTCCGAAGGTGAGTTCACCGCAATCTCTTAATATTTCAGAGGTTCCAGCCGATTGACACGCGGCTCGGTGCGTGAACGCGATCCAAGCCGCCGCTGCCGAGGCATTCGTTGAAATCCTGCGTGACGCGGGCGTGCCGGTGACCATCGGTGGCAAGGACTATCAGGCAATGGTCTCGCCAAGCGGACTGGCCGTCGATCTTGAGGAAGGCGGTTTTACCCAGGACGGCGCACTCACCGTGAGGTTGCTCGTGGCACACCTGCCAACTCCGCCGCCCGCCCACAACGACACGATCCTCATCGGCGGCGAGCGCCACAAGATCGAGGAAATCAACCGCAAGCCCGGCGCGGGCATCATCGAATACCGGGTGGCCCGCCGCTGAAAATTACCAACATGAACCAAGCCATCGAAGATTACCTGGCCGGCCTTTTCACCTCCGCGCAGCTTGTTCCCACTCCCGAGGTTTTCACCGGGACTTCCTCCGACATCCGCACGCCCGAATCTCATGCGATTCTCGTGCTGGCAGACTCGATTGAAAACGTGGTCGGCCCACTGCATCGAGCGACGGTGAAAATCCTCGTGTCGTCACCCACTGACAACCGGACCCAACACGCCACTCTCGCCCATTCGGTGAAGGGCATCATGGAAGGCGTGCTGCCTGCGGCGAATGGATTCATCATTGGTGGTTTCAGGACGAAAGCCAACTCCACCGCCATCACGGATGACGACCGCTGGCTTACCACCATCGAGGGGATTCTCGGTGTGGATTGGACGCCGGTTGACAACACGCCGTAAGAGTCATGCCCGCCACCTTCGGAGTCACCAACCTGCACGGACTCGCGCCCGCAACCGGCCACGCCCAGGAAGCGTCTGCGGACTCATCCATCGAAGTGGCTACGCTGCGGGATTCGCTTGGCGTCACCGTTGTGGCGAAGCCGAAAAAGCTCATCACCCGAAGCATCACGCTATCCGGAAAAGGCACCGTGAATTTTGGCGATGTCGCCGCAGGGGCGATCACCAAGGGCGTCTCGTTCGTGACCTCCGTCAAGGTGACCGAAAGCAACGACGACTTCCCCGGCTTCGAGATTCAGGCCGTCGCCTACGACGACATCTAACATTCAACAATTCCATGCCCGCCGCGTTCAACGAAATCGGAGTCAAGTGCGTCACCGCCGCCCTCGTGGAGAGCGTGGACGTGCAGAAGCAGCTCGAACACAAGATCATCAAGAAGAGCGACGGCGCATTCGAGACGGGCAACCGCTATGACCCGTCCTTCAGTTTCTCCGTCAAGGGCCGGGGTGTCGCTGATGAATCACTTTTGGGTGGAGCCTCCGCCGCCTACGTGCCCGAGCAGATCACGGGCGGAACCACCATCATCACCACCGTCAAAAACTCCCAGACCAACGAGGATTACAACTCGTTCGAGTTGTCGGGAGTGAACCATCCCGCCGCAGGCGCGGCATGATGCATTCCGCTTCAAAGATCACCTGAAAATCACCCATGAAAGAAGGAACCACCATCAGCGTCGTGCGCGATCACGACACGAAACCCACCGAAAGCCGCAACACCCGGCTTGTCGCCGCAGCACTCTCCAGCGGCGGCATGTTCGCCACCGAAGCCGCCTATTCCGACACGGTCGAACAGACGCCCAACGGCGCGAAACGCACCGTAACCTGGCTCATGGACGGAGCGGCCAAAATCAGCTTTGAACCCATCGAGGTCGCGGAAAGCATCACGTTTGACGAGTTCCGCAAGCGTTATGAATCGCTCGCCTGGTGCGAGGCCAACGCAAACCACCCCATTGCCTATCTGCGGGCGATGAATGACCAGCACAACCGGCTGCTCGACAAGGTCAAGACGATGCGCCCGATGCTGCTGATCCGCAAAGGCAAGCGCATCGCCATCGTGCCGAGCGGTTCCGACGAAGCCTCAAAAGCCACCCGTGAGCAAATCCTTTCCGAATTCTAACATCATGAACGACCGCGAACTACAACTTGCAACCGCCATGATCGACAGCGGGGAACGCCGGATCGGCAACCTCAAGCTCCGTCCTTACACCATGGGATCGATGCAACTGGCCTATCTGCTCAAGCTCACCATGTTCACCCGTGGCAAGGATGATCCACCGCTGGAGCTTGATGATTTGGAAGAGCAGCGGCAGATCATGGCTTTTGCATGGATGCAGTCGGCTGATGAAGATGACATCGCGGACGCCGTTCGTGACGACACCGTGGATCGGTGTGTGCTCAAGTTCTCTCTCAATGTCACCTTCGACATGCTTCCTGGTTTAATGGCGGAAATCAACCGGATCAACGCGATGCTTGCTGCATCCAGTGTCCGTGTCGAAAGCAAGTATCCGTCCAGCGAGGACGATGCGCCGGGAAAGTCCTGAACCCCGGCTGGCTGGCGAGCGCGGTGTTCACCATCGCCAAGGACACCGGTTGGAGCGAGGACTTCATCATCTGGCGGCTGCCGATGGCACGCGCCCTCCAGTATTACCATTGCTCGCTCCAGGCGGCCAATCTCTGGACGCTTGAACCGCCCACCGAAGAGACGATGCAGGCACTCGCTCCGGACGAGCTGATCGGCATCATCGACCGCATGGTTGACGATGGCGACGATGACGATGGGTGATGAGGTGAAATTCAAACTGCATGTCGATGAGTTCCAGCGGGCCGCCGACCGGCTCGCCCATTATTCGAAGCGCGACGGCGAGACGTTCATGAAGGAACAGGTTCGCGGCTTCATGCGGCACCTGTTGGACTTCACGCCCCCCAGTCGTGGCAGCACGCGAGGCGTCAAAGCGAAGAAGCTCGGTGAGCAGGCGATTGTGGGCGACATCCGCGCCGTGTTTCGTGGTGTGTCCGATCCGAAGCGGGCCGATGTGGATTCGTTGGCGCAAATGCGTTCGGTGCTCAAGTCGCGGCGAAAGAGCGGGACTATGCGCGTGGCCAAGGGCGGCACCAAGCTCAAGGCACCGAAGGCGCTGATTGCCGAGTTGATCAAGGCGAAGAAGGCGCGGGTTGGCTATCTGGCATCGGCATGGGCCACGGCGGCGCAGAGCGTTGGGAAAATCCGAGTGCCCGCGTGGGTGTCGCGCCATGCCGCGCCGGGAAGCACCGACATCACTGTGAAGGATGGCGAGATCAGCGCGTCGATCACCAACGCGGTGGAGTGGGCCGCCAAGGTCAATGGCCTGCGGGCACGGGTGAATGCCGCGCTCCGTGTGCAGACCCGCTCGATGGAAAAACGGCTGCTCTATTTCTTCGCCAACGTGAAGGGCAAGTCCGGCTTCGATTGACATGCCACCCGTGGCCAGATGGCCAAGCTCACCGCACTGCTGACACTCAACACGGCTGGATTCCAGTCCGCGTTGAAGACTGCCAAGTCGGAAACCAGCGGCTTGAAAAACTCGATGGCCGGCATGTCGTCGGGCGCATCCAAGGGGTTCGCGTCGATGGGCAGCGCCATGAAATCCGTGGCCAAGGGAACGGCAGTTGTCGCCGCCGCTGTGGCAGCCGCAGGCGCGGCGATTGGCGCGTTGACCTACAAGCTGATCCTGTCGGGTGAGGCGGCGAACTCAGCCGACGCCCGCGTTCGCAACATTGCCAAGTCGATGGGGCTGTTCGGCGACCAGTCCGACGCGGTGGCTGAGCGACTCAACAACCTCGCGGACAAGATTGAGTTGCAGACCGGAGTGGATGGCAATGCGATCCAACTCACCCAGGCGAAACTTCTCACCTTCAAGGAACTCGCCAATACCGCCGACGAGCTGGGCGGCAATTTTGATCGGGCCACCCAGGCGGCCGTGGACATGGCGGCGGCTGGTTTTGGCGCTGCCGAACAGAACGCCGTCCAGCTTGGCAAGGCGCTGAACGATCCGGTCAATGGACTCGCTGCCTTGCGGCGTTCGGGCATTACCTTCACCGAAGATGAGAAGGCGAAGATCAAGACTCTGGCCGAATCCAACCGGATGCACGAGGCGCAGGCGTTGGTGCTCGCCGCCATCGAAAAGCAGGTCGGCGGCACGGCGGCGGCAACCGCGGACGCGTCCGTCCAGATCAAGGCCGCGCTGAATCAGGGATTTGAGGAAGTGGGAAAACCACTGGCGGCAGCACTCGCATCCATCACGCCGCAGTTCCTCGAATTCGTGGAAATGGCCAAGCCCAAGCTGGCGGAAGCTGGACAGTTCCTGGTCGCGATCTTTCGCAGCGGCGAGGCACTCAACCTTGTCTGGTCGTCGCTCAAGCTGGCCTTCGCGCAGAGCGTGAATTTCCTGTGGGCAACCCTGCGGGCGACCATCGCCGCCACCGGCCAATACATCGTCGAATATTTCAAGACGGCGGTCACCTATTTCCAAATCCTGACGACTCCCGAGTTCTGGAGCGGCATGGGCAATGCCATCATTGGGATTTTTCTATCAGCCATCAGTTTCCTTCAAAAAGGATTCTCGGAAATCATCGAGGTGGCACGCCCGCTGGCTGAATTGTTCGGTAAGGAGGATGCTTTCAACAGCATCCAGAAGACGATTCGCGAAAGCGCCTCGATCCTTGATGAAGATGCTGCAGCGCGGTTCTCGAAGGCCGGCGACCTGTTGGAACCCGCCGCCCAAAAGATCGCCCAACGTCTGGCAGAAGCCGGTGAGAACGTGAAGACCCGATTCAGCGAGACCTTCGCAAACACCGCGGAAGCCATCGACACGTCCGGCATGAAGCGTGAGTTCGGCGATACCGTGGAGCGCATCAAAGCGGCCATTCCTCCGGTGAAGACGGGCAAGCAAATCGGAATGGCGGCAGCGGACGAAAAGCCAACGGCTCCGGCAGTCATCGCGGGCGGGTCAGGACAGCTCGGTTCTTTCGCACAATCTATGAACATGCTCTTCGGCCGCAGCGCAAACGCAGGGCTGCTAGAGGAAAACAAGCGGCAGACCGACTGGCTCAAGAAGATCCACGACAACACCAAGAACAGGGGCAACACCACGACACCGGGGGAGGCGGTTTTCGCGTAAGCCATGGCTGAGAACACCATTCTCGAAGGCGCGAGCGGCGGCAGGGACGAAAACATGATTTCGTCATTCGCCGTTTCGTATCACGCCAAAAGCATCGCGGAGGTCACGACGGTCGGACATGCGCGTTTTCACGGGCTGGTCGAACAGGGACGCACCTGGCAGGCGCTCAACGACGGCACCGACGGCTGGATCGTCACCGTCACCTACAAGGGATACGCCGGTGACGAGGAACCCGAACCTGCGGAAACCGAACAATGGAACCTCGGTTTTGATTTTTCTGAAGAGCCGCTGGAGTCGCATCCGAATCTCAAGGAAATCAAGGCGACCTACGGCGGCTATTACGAGGAACCGGGCGGCCCGCTCAAGTTCCCTGAGTTCATGCCCAAGGAGGCCAAGGGTAAGGGTGGACTCGGCGGCAAGGGCAAAGCCAAACCGGGCGAGAAGAATCCGATGTTCGGCACCTCGACCTATGCCGTGATGACTGCCCGCGTCACGCGCACATGGTCGTCGAAAAACATTCCGAAGAACGCGATCAACGACATCGGCAAGGTTTATTCCAGCATTCCGGGTGCGCCGGACGCGATTGCGGAAGTCGATTTTGGCAGCCGCACATGGATGGCGATGCCGCCGAAGATTTCACAGAACGGCGACGTGTGGCGCATCGAAAACGAATGGCTGCTCTCACCGCCGAGCGGCTGGGTTGAGGAGATCTATGAGAAAGCCAGCAAGCAATGACGACGCGTGAAATCAAAGTGCGCAAGGGCGAGAAAGTCCGCGATGCGTGGGAGCGCCTCGTGCGGTGGGTCGATTCGCTCAAAATCGTTCCTGATGACGGGATCGACGTGCGGATCACACCCCACGGGACCATCGTGCGAGTCCGCGACAACCAGATGTTCCGGCATCCGTTCCGCGTCATGGTGAGTGGATCATCGGTACGTGTCGCGCCGGGGACCGTGAATGACCTGATTCCTTTCATCACCGAGAACGGGCAGAAACGCCGCATCGACAACCGGGACAAGGATGGCAACCGAGAGAGCGGCAAGGACTATCCGGCACTCAAGCTGGATCCGAAGAAGGCGTCCAAGGACGGGCGGATCTACATTTCGCTCAAGGTGAAGCAATCGGTGAGCGGTGGGATTTCCGGCGTGAAGGAAAACAAGGCCGGCGAGCAGGTTAGTGAGAACATCGAGATCGTTCAGACCGACTCCGCCAAAGGTCCGCTCGACGGCTTCGGCTACTATCCGCTCGCTTTCCTGCGGGCATCGTCTGACGGCGGTTCCATCGAGGAGGTGTTCCAGATCGTCCACCACAATATCCGCTACGAATTCCAAGAGCGCCGACCTAGCGAAGCGGATCTCAAGAAAGACCCGAACGCAAAAGCAGCAGGTCGCCATCTGTTCATCCCGACATGAAGCGCAAAGTTCCCATCATCAATCACAAGACATGGAACGCCATGATCGACGAGGTGTCGCGGCGATTGCCATTGCGGTTCGTGAGAACGTCGCGGCGTTGGGTGCATCCGTGGACCATCGTGCCGGAATGGAGCGACACCGCCGAACAGTGGGTGTTCCGCATCCGCCCCGGCTTCGTTAACGGGGTGGACCCGGAAATCTCCACCCTCGCGATGCTCGCCTCGGAGAGCACGCTCGACCGGATCGAAGAGGAAACCGGAGCGCGCCCCGAGAAGGATCAATCGGTGGACGCGCTCATCACCGAGTCGCCGCAAATCGTCGTCTCCGGAACCCGCATCATCGGCAAGGGAGCGGATGCCGAATCGGTTTCAGTTTCGATGTCGGGGAACATCGCCGTGGAATTCGAGGCAGTGCCCGAGTTCTTCATCCAGTTCGGTGTGACCGATGAAAAGGTCGTGTTCCAAGGCAACCTCAATTCCGGCATTCAGGAGGTCCAATACGAATCGGCCGGCGATCCGCCATTGCTGAGCGCCTGTGACGTGGTGCTCTACGTGGATCGTGCGGCGGCCAAGCTGGATGTCATCCAGGGCAACCCGTTCCTAGATAGTTACAGTGCGTTGCTCGTCATCAACTATGGCAGATCCACGCCTGCGCGGAAACGCCCGTGGCTGGACGTGACATCCAAATACAAGCCCATTGTTGAGGTCGAGATGGGCAACCTACTGGAAGGAACCGCAGATCCCGAGTTCGACGCCATCAAGATCGCCACCATCTATTTCTTGTCACCGCCCGGATTCTCGCCAGAGCTGCCGATGGATGATACCTGGACCGCATTCGTGAAGCACGACCAGTTCTGGAACTTGTGCCACGCGCCACAGCGGATTCCGGACCCGACACCCATCCAGCCAATCCAACTCCGAACCGGCCTTTTGGGCGGCATCGCTGATTCGATTTTCAGCAGCCTGCTCGCACCCGGCAACGACGCCTTCAACGAAGCGCTCCAAGTGCTGCGCAACCGCAATCTGGCAGGGAGGTTCTGGTCGCTATGAGTGATGAAACCAAAGACGGCTTCGGCTTGGACAAAGAACAGCGACTTCTCGCCAAACGCCTGGGCAAAGAAGAGGAAGAAGCGGAGCAGACAGCCGGATTGGAGCCGCCGTTTCCGTATGTCATGACCCGCTTCGACGCGGAGTATTTCGAGCTGTGAGTTGGTCTGGCGTGCCGCTAAACAATGGTTTTTACCAAGGGGAGATTTCAAGTTCGAAAAAAATTGGGCAATCAGGCTCCGTTATGGACAACGTAAGCACACATGAACTGGATGTCACCGATACGCCACAAACGCTGGCTCAGGCACTCAAGACTACACCGCAGACCATCAATGCTTGGCATCGTAGTGGCATCATCCCCTCCGTTTTCGCATGTGGGCGGGTGATACGCTTCAACCGGAGCCAAGTGATCGCCGCACTCGCCGCAAAATCAAAATGCAGGTGAGGGTTGTCGGTCAGAGGTAGCTCTGAAGCCCCCGATTTCTACTGGCGTGTTGGAAAGCGGGTTTTTGCCCTTATGGAGCACTGGAGTAGGGCAGTAGTCTCGCGCCATGCCAAACCAACTATACGACAGAAAGCCGCGGTGGATCACCTTTCAAACGGCTTCCAGATACTGTGGATTATGCGCACGAACGCTCCAGAACTACGAAAAGGCCGAGATGATCCGCGTCGCCAACGTCATAATTCCTGGCTTGACGCGAGGCCGGAAGCTGATCGACCGAGAAAGCCTCGACGCACTGATCGAGGCAAGCATCGGCAAGAAGACCATGATCCCGATCTGCCCGATGAAAGGAGGCAGAAGATGAATCTACGAAACAGGCATGACCACGTGGCCGGACAGGAACCCGAGTGGGCGCGCGAAAAGGAAATCACCGCACGCTTCGGGATGTCTCACACGATACTTTACAATCTCCGGAAACGCGGAGCGATCAGGAGCGTGTCGCTTCGTAGCGACGGCGCAAAGTATGGAGCGAGACTGTTTCACGTCGGAAGCATCCGCGAATACATCGAAAGGCAAGAGGCAAAGGAAACCGCGCAGGTAATCTGCATTACAAGGGCAGATTTGAAGCCTCAGAAGTCTTGAACAATGGACGCAATCACAGCATCACAAACAACCGAATCGTGGCCGCAGCTTGTTCCGGCAAAGGTCATCGCCCGTTTGCTTTCCTGCTCGCCGCGATATGTTCACATGCTCCACGAAAAGGGCCAGATTCCAGGCTATCGTTTCGGCAGAGCCTGTATCCGGTACAATCCGGCGGAAGTTTTCACCGCTCTGGGAATCCGGACCGAAGCTCCAAAATGAAACCGCCATGTAAATCGAAGACCGTTTAATGGTTGTTTTTTGGCACTGTGAGTTGACGCGGCGGGCATGGGCAGGACATCCCCATGCAGGCCACCGTTTACGCCAATCTCACCACTCGCAGGCTGACCACAACGCTTGGCGGCAGCGCGATTTCATTCCCGGCCTTCGTCCAGGGTGACAAGGTGCGCATCGGACTGCGCTTCGCCGAATCGCTCGAAGGTTCGCCCATCGAGGTGCAGAAGATTGTGACGCACATCCGCGCCTCGATTGGATTTGTGGATGCGCGCCCGACGCATGGTTTTTTCGTGATGACGGTGGACGGCCAGGATACCGCGCCGATCCCACACGACGCCACGGCAGGCACGGTGCAAACCGCTATCGCCGCCATCGGTTTGGATGAAGCAGTGGTCGGCAAACAGGATGGCTCGTGGATCATTTCCACCGGCTTGCAGGAAATCGCACTATCCGGATACTCCGCCGGGGGACTGCTTTCAGAATTGCGGCCCGTCTCTTTCGTGCGGGTTCGCTCGACGCTGGTCGCGGGACAATATCGCCACGAGGTCCGGCTTGTGCAGGCCCCGCTTGCATCCACCGCGAGCTTTGACTTGATTGTGCCGCCCGCCCCAACTGTGAGCGAGGTCCAAGCAG
>Ga0315904_10013729_pt1 | contig 10124 bp, 7 predicted proteins | sample LakEriMetagenome_6_FD_203529 | JGI IMG/M metagenome (GOLD analysis project Ga0315904, IMG submission 203529) | Freshwater fungal communities from buoy surface, Lake Erie, Ohio, United States - Buoy 12 MA120 | ecosystem: Environmental > Aquatic > Freshwater > Lake | place: USA: Lake Erie, Ohio...
AGCGCAGATCTTTACATTTTTACCTGAATATGCTATGGACTGGCGGATCTGGTCATAGACCCGGCCGGTGGAAAAATTCGCAAAGGTGGTGGTATAGGGGATCTTTCCGCCAATGGTCAATCCTGCGGCGATGCCCATCATATTTGCTTCGGCAATACCAACCTGGAAAAACCTTTCGGGAAATGCCTTGATAAAAGCGTTGAGTTTCAGTGAACCGGCAAGATCAGCGGTAAGTGCCACTACGTTGGGATTCTCTTTTGCGATCTCGTAAATACCATCGCCAAACCCGCTACGGGTGTCTTTTTGGCCTTGAACCTGGATATCTTTCAGCATGCGCGCAAGATAATATAAAACACAGAGACGCGGAGGGGGGGACACAGAGACGCAGAAAAAAATCTGTGTCTCTGTGTCCCCCTCTGTGTTTCTTTGTTAATTAAGCTGGAAATTACGCCCGCTATAAAACTGCTCATCGGTCTTCAGTTTCTGTTCCCAAAGCCATGCAGTCCTCATGATATCTTCCAGTGAATATTCCGGCACCCAGCCAAGTTCTTTTTCGGCCTTATCCTTATTCGCATAGATCGCGATCACATCACCGGGGCGGCGGGGACCTACAACATAGTTCAGTTTTACACCCGATACTTTTTCAAATGCTTGAATGGCCTCCAGTACCGAGATGCCATTGCCTGTACCCAGGTTGAATATTTCGCAGTTGTTGTCAGATTTATTTTCCATCAGGAACTGCAGTGCCAGCGTATGTGCATGTGCAAGGTCACAGATATGGATAAAGTCCCGGATACAACTTCCGTCCCGGGTTGGATAATCGATTCCGAATACCTGCATCTGGGGTATCCTGCCTATCGCAGTTTGCGTGATAACGGGTGTGAGGTTCTGTGGTTTGTCGATATTATATTCCCCGATCAGTGTTGTTGGATGCGCACCTGCCGGGTTGAAATACCTGAGCAGGATAGAACGGGTATCTTTTGATACTTTAGCGAAGTCCCTGATCACGCGCTCGCCCATTTGTTTAGTAGCGCCATATGGAGATTCAGCCGGCTTCTCCGGTGTATCCTCAGTGACCGGGATTGAATCAGGATTGCCATATACGGTGCACGATGATGAGAATACAAAATAGGGGATCTTGTATTCTTCTATGCATTTCATGAGGTTGATCAGCGAAAACATATTGTTCTCGTAATATGAAATGGGTTTGGCTACAGATTCACCCACCGCTTTATAGGCTGCAAAATGTATGACACCAACGATATCGTCATTCTCTGCGAATATCGCATGGGTATCATCGAAATTGCAAAGGTCCACTTTGTAGTTCTTTACTTTTTTGCCGGTGATCTTTTCCACGCCTTCAAGTATCCTTAAACTTGAACGTGAATTGTTATCGACAGATACAACATCAAATCCATTCTGGATCAGGTCAACAATGGTATGGGAACCTATGTATCCGCAACCTCCTGTAACAAGAATTTTTTTCATGATTTCCGGTTGGTGTTTTATGATACTACATTCATTAGGTATTCTCCGTATCCGCTTTTCATCAGCGGTGCTGCTATCTTAACAAGCTGCTCTTTATTAATGAACCCTTTTCTGTATGCGATCTCTTCAATACAAGCAATTTTGATACCCTGCCGTGCTTCGATCACCTGCACAAATTGTGAAGCCTGCATCAGGGAGTCAAAAGTTCCGGTATCCAGCCAGGCCGTGCCGCGGTCCATGATGCATACGTTCAGTTTGCCTTCTTCAAGGTATTTCTTATTGATATCTGTGATCTCATATTCACCCCTGGGCGAAGGTTTTAAGTTCTTGGCGATATCTATCACACTGTTATCGTAAAAATAAAGACCGGGTACCGCATAGTTGCTTTTCGGGTTTGCCGGTTTTTCTTCAATGCTGATCACTTTATTGTTCTCATCGAACTCCACCACGCCATATCTTTCGGGATCACTGACGTGATAAGCGTAAACGATGCCACCATCAGGATCTGAATTTTTCGCCAGTTGTTCGCCCAGCCCATAACCGTAGAAAATATTGTCGCCAAGTACCAGTGCTACACTATCATTCCCGATGAATTCCTCACCTATAACGAAAGCTTGCGCCAGCCCGTTAGGCAGCGGTTGTTCTGCATATGAGAAGCTGAGTCCCAATTCGGAACCATCGCCAAAAAGTTTCTTGAAGTTCGGGAGGTCGTGCGGCGTGGATATGATCAGTATTTCCCTGATACCGGCCAACATCAGTGTAGACAGGGGATAATAGATCATGGGCTTATCATAAACAGGCATGATCTGTTTACTGATCGCATAAGTGATGGGATAAAGACGGGTACCGGATCCTCCGGCAAGGATGATTCCTTTCATTCAACAGATTTTACAATAGCCGTAAAATTAGTCAAAACATCGGCTATCCGTGGCTAAAATCTGTTGCGTTAATAAGGATCAGCTTTTTAGAAGAATAAAGTTGATATGTAATAAATAACGGCAGCCATGATGGCACTCACCGGGATGGTGAGTATCCATGCCCAAAGCAGGTTAACGGTAACGCCCCAACGAACAGCTGAAAGCCTTTTAGTGGCGCCCACGCCAATAATGGAACCGGTGATGGTATGTGTTGTACTTACGGGTATACCCAGTTTTTCGGTCATGAATAACGTGATCGCGCCGGCTGTTTCAGCACTTACACCTTCCAGCGGCGTCACTTTGGTGATCCGGGTTCCCATTGTTTTCACGATCCTCCAGCCTCCGCTCAGTGTTCCCAGGCCTATGGCAGCATAGCAGGCAATGGGTACCCAAATAGGCATGGACTTAAGGTCCGGGATCTGGCCACCTGCAACCAGTGCTGCGGCAATGATCCCCATTACTTTTTGGGCGTCGTTTCCACCATGGCCGATGCTGAATGCTGCAGAGGAAAGAAGCTGCAGCCTTTTATACATATTCCCGGTTTTATATGCCGATGGCGGATTCTGAAAATGATTGATCAGGTACGAAATGCAGAAGATCGCCGCGGTGGCAACAAGTCCCCATTTTATCACTTCATTGAAAGGGATGAAGGTGATCGATAATGCTACGGTTACAACAATGATCCCCAGTTTCAGCCAGATATTGTGTATGATGGTAACAATTGAAATGAATGCGGCAATGATCATACCCATCAGGGGTGCTATGAATATGAAAGAGAGCGTTTTGGTGATCTTTTCGATCTCGATGCTGTTGAGGCCTGCATGTGCTATGGCCGCTCCTGCGAACCCTCCGATCAGGGTATGAGACGATGATGATGGAATTCCAAACCACCAGGTCAGCAGGTTCCATATGATGGCTGCAATGAGACCCGACAAAATAACGGGGAGCGTAATGGCATCAGCATGCACTGTTTTTGCGATCGTGTTCGCCACATTGTGATCCTTGAAAATGAAGAACGCGATCACGTTAAAGAATGCAGCCCACAGAACAGCCTGGAAAGGTGTAAGTACCTTGGTAGAAACGATGGTTGCAATGGAGTTTGCCGCGTCGTGAAAACCATTAATGTAATCGAAGATCAGCGCAAGGGCAATAATAACAACTAATAGCGTCACAGTTACGCGTATTTTATGATGATAGACTCGATCACATTACCGGCATCTTCGCATTTATCAGTAGCATCTTCCATCACCTGGTAGATCTCCCTCATTTTGATCACTTCCTTCGCATCATTCACTTCAGCAAATAATCTTTCGATGTTATGGTCAAACAGATCATCCGCCTGGTTTTCGATGCTGTTTATTTTCACTATGGCTTCCGTTATCTGGCGGAGATTTTTCATATTCCGCAGTTCCTTAACGGCAAGACAAACCTGCTCAGCGCTTTGCTCTATCAGGTCGGCGAATTTGCTTAACCCGTAATCATCCTGGTGTATATGATAGAACATGATCTTTTTTGCAGCGGCATAGATATGGTCCGCCACATCATCCAGTGCTGTTGCCAGGTAATGGATGTCCTCACGGTCGAAAGGCGTAATGAAATTGCGGCTCAGTTCGGTGAATATCTTGTGGGTGGCCTCATCATTAAGATGCTCCAGGTCCTCGATCTGGGCCATAACGGCTTTTCTTTTGGCTGTGTCAACTTCATTGACAAGTTGCTTAAGTGTTTTTGACATCAGTAAAACGCGTTCACTGGAGTCTTCAAACAGAGAATAAAATATCCTGTCTTTTGGAAGGAATATTTTCAGAAAAGTATTTAGAGCCATCAACTGAATTTCCGGCAAAATTAAACCGATTGCCGAAGCAATATTTTCCCGGAGCACAGTTAATGATTTCTTAACATTGCACCCGTTATTTTATATGTTCATGCAACACCCCAAAGTCAAGCTGTCTTTGATATTTGTATTTATTGTCATGTGTGAAAACTTGCACGGGCAGTTCCTGATGGACATGATCGACACCACAAAAGAGCTTGGCCGGACCAATTTCGAGACCATGAACAGGCTGAACCACATTACCATTTCGGGATATATGCAGCCCCAGTTCCAGGTGGCATCAGAAAAAGGTGCTAAATCTTACAGCGGGGGTGATTTTGCACCAAACTCAGACAACCGCTTCATGTTGAGAAGAGGACGGATCAGATTTGACTATGCACGTACGGACGAGCAACACAGAAACCAGTTCCAGTTCGCGTTCCAGTTCGATGGAACTGAGCGGGGGGTGTTCATCCGTGATTTTTGGGGCCGGTACTGGGAGAATAAATGGGAAAAGCTTGCCTTCACTATGGGAATGTTTGCCAGGCCGTTCGGATTTGAGGTCAATCTTTCTTCTGGCGACAGGGAAACGCCCGAACGGGGCCGGATGTCGCAGATCCTGATGAAAACTGAGCGTGATCTCGGTTTTATGGCAAGCATTGAAAACAGGAGGAAGCATGGGACCGGTAAATTCTTTAGGATCGACGCGGGTATTTTTAATGGTCAGGGGCTTACTGCTCCCGGAGAGTTCGATAGCTATAAGGACTTTATAGGCCAGGTAGTGATCAAACCGCAGGAAATAGCGAAGAATTTAAGGCTGGGGGGAGGCATTTCAATTTTGCAGGGAGGGTTGGTGCAAAATGCCAATTATAGTTACCGGATCAGTGAGCAAAATAGCATTAACGTATTTGTGGCCGACTCAGTGACCAGCTCAGCAGGGGGTAAATTACCCAGACAATACTATGGCGTCAATTCGCAGTTGAAGTATAAAATGAAATGGGGTTTTACAGAGTTGCGGGCAGAGTATTGGACAGGCACCCAAACGGGAACCCAAAGCAGCAGTGAAACACCCTCCACGTTAACGCTTACAACCGACGGGAAATATTCTCCTTTGTATGTAAGACCTTTCCAGGGCGGCTTTCTCTATTTTCTGCAGAATATCTTCAACACCAGCCATCAATTGATGTTGAAGTACGATTGGTACGATCCCAATACAAAAGCAGACGGCAGTACAATTGGCAACCCTGCCTCAAATTTCGGCGAGGCCGATATCAAGTTCTCGACCCTGGGTACCGGATACCTTTATCATATCAATTCAAATCTCAAAATACTGTTGTACTACGAGTGGGTAAAGAATGAAACTACTGCTCTGACGGGGTATACATCAGACCGCTCAGACAACATCCTCACTATTCGCACGCAATTCAGATTCTAGAGCGGAGGAAACATTCCGGTAACATTCCATTAATGTGTTGATAACATTCGGGTAACAAGCCGATAACCTGCCTCATTCACATTTGCATAACAATTTGAATCATGCAAATGCGGAAACTACTCTTTATTCTAATCCTTCTATTCCCGGTTTGCCTTCGTGCCCAGAATATAGTTCTTAGCGGAAAGGTCACCAATCCGAAAAACGAACCGCTCTCTGGCGCTTCCGTCATCATAAAGCCCATCAACCGAACGCTTGTTACTGACGTTGAAGGAAGGTTTTCGATAAGCCTTGAACCTGGTAAGAAATACCTGCTCGAGATCTCTGCTATTTCCTATGCCCCTAAAACCATCACTGATGTTGAAGTGGGTAAGCTGACAGACAATAATATAGATATAGTTCTTGAACCTGCAGTTAAAGAGCTGGAAGGCATAGTGATTAAAACTACCTCCACGAAGAGGCAGGAGAACACCGTAGCCATGCTCAGCTTCCAAAGGAATAATAGTGCTTTGTCGAGTGTAATGGCTGCTGATTTTATCAGGCAAACACCTGATAAAAACACCGGTGAGGTATTAAAGCGTGTTTCCGGTGCTTCCATCCAGGACAACAAATATGTTATTGTGCGCGGATTGAGTGACAGGTACAACCAGGCGCTTCTGAACGATGCACCCATGCCAAGTTCAGAGCCCGATAAAAAAGCCTTCTCATTTGATATGATCCCTGCAACAATGATCGACAACATCATTGTAAATAAAACAGCAACCCCTGACCTCCCCGGAGAGTTTGCCGGTGGCCTTGTACAGGTAAATACAAAGGATATCCCTTCAAAAAGCCAGCTTTCCGTTGGATTTTCTTTGGGCTTCAACACACAATCCGCATTCCAGAGTTTTACTTCCAATGAAAGGAACTCATTAGACTGGCTGGGATTTGATGACGGTTCCAGAAGCCTGCCTGCCGGTATCCCTGGTGTGGCCGATTATCGTGCTCAAACTGATGAGCAGAAGATCGAGACCACGAGAATTTTCAAAGACCAGGTGTATTCCGAAGTGCAGAGGAATGCTCTTCCGATCACAACTCTGAATCTTTCCTATTCCGGGAGGAAGCAATTCAAGAACGGGGGAACATTCGGAACAATGATTGGGCTTTATCACAGGCATTCAGAGATCATTTACGATGAAGTGGAAAGGGGCCGTTATGAGCAAGTGAGGACGCCCATTTTCGAAGGTGCCGAGATACAGAACCGTTTCTCTACCAATCTTGGTGCTATTGCGAACTTCACTTACGTAAAAGGCAAGCACAAAATTTCTTTTAAGAACCTGTTCAACCAATTGTACGATGACAACTACTATACACGATTGCTGAATAATACGGGTCGTTTGCAGGAAGTGAGTTTGAGGTCATCGTTTTTGAACCAGCGGTCGTTATACTCCGGACAGCTTGAAGGAGACCATGCACTGACCAGGTCAGGAATAAGACTGAAGTGGAACGGGAGTTTCTCTCATAACTATAAAACACAACCTGATTTCAGGACAGCGCAATATGTCAGGAGTTTCAGTGATCCAAACGGGGATTTTGAATTGGATGATGATGATACCCGCAGGTTTTATTCAGATCTGAAGGATTACAACATGGGTGCAAACGGATCATTGGTTATCCCATTTGCCTTGAATGAAGAAAAGCAAACATTCAAGTTCGGCGGCGGAACACTGGTGCGTTTCCGTGATTTCAACGCCAGGATATTCAGGTACGAGCCTGCATCATCAGCAACTGATCTTACCATTCCATACGATCAGGCATTCCTGAAAAGCAATATCAACAGTAACGGTTTGTTCCTTGACGAACAGACACAGAATACGGACGAGTATTTCGGTATCTCCGCTTTGAACAACATGTTTGCCATGTTTGATAACAAATTCGGCAAGCTTCGCGTGATCTGGGGTTTAAGGGCTGAGTTCTTTGAACAATACCTGGAGTCAACAGACCTTTCGCTTAAGCGCATTACGATCAATACCGAGAAATGGGATTTCCTACCCTCCATAAATGCCACATATGCATTCAATGCAAAGAACCAGGTAAGGGTTGCCGCATCTAAAACGGTGGCAAGGCCTGAGTTCAGGGAGATCGCTCCATTCCAGTTCTTCGATTACGAACAGATCTGGGGTATTTCAGGTGAACCCACTTTACAGAGAACAGCGATCATTAATGCGGATCTGAGATATGAATATTATCCCAAATCCGGCGAAGTAATATCACTTGGACTGATCGCTAAAAAGTTTGACAAGCCTATTGAGATCAGGATGGATCCCGGTAGTAATGGTGATCGTTGGTTGTTCAATTATGCAAACGCGGAAGAGGCAACATTATACGGGGTGGAGTTCGAGATCAGGAAAAGCCTTGATTTCATCAGTGAGAAGCTGAGCAAGCTGGTGTTTGTTGGTAATGCAACATTGCTCGATTCTAAAGTAAGCCTGGTTACCGAAAGTAATAATAACGTCAAAACTGAAGTTGATCGTCCTTTATTCGGCCAATCTCCTTACCTGGTCAATGCCGGATTCCAGTATGCTAATAAATCATGGAACATGTCTGCATTGTACAACCGAATCGGTCCAAGGTTGGCACTGGTTGGAGATCCCACAGGTGCGGGCTTCTATGATATCTACGAGAAACCCAGGAACCTGGTTGACCTGATGGTATCTAAAAAACTTTGGGACAGTAAAGGTGAATTGAAACTTACTGTCTCTGACCTCCTGAACAACAAGTATGCATTTTATGATAATCCAACAACAAGAGCCGGATATGACTACAACGGCGGAGACAGGATCAATTATGCGTACACCCCAGGAACTACCATTACACTCGGATTTACTTACAACTTCGACCTTAAATAACAGGCTGTAAAAACAAACAAATATTTAGAAACAATCGTATGACAACGTTAAAGAAGATTATCCCGGTTTTGGTACTGATGAGCGTATTCGCTTCATGTATCGATGTGAATATCGACGACAGTTCAAGTTCAGGAACACCCACTACTCCTGATGATCCCAGCCAGACAAAGATCCTGGTGGGTTCTTATGAAAGGAACATTACGCTGACCCCGGGAACATATACTCTTAAGGGCTATGTGTATTTCACAGCCGGTACCACGCTTACCATTCCTGCCGGTACCATCATCAAAAGTGATGTATCTCAAAAGGGCGCACTGATCATTGAAAGGGGTGCGAAGATAGATGCGCAGGGTACTGCATCCAGTCCCATAGTGTTTACTTCAGGTAAGCCGGCTGGTCAGAGAACAAGGGGCGACTGGGGAGGTATAATCATACTGGGTAATGCTCCTACCAACAGGCCACTTTCTCCTGCTCCACTGGTAGAAGGTGGTGTAGATCGCAGGTATGGAGGTACGGTTGTCAATGATAATTCCGGCATCATGAAGTATGTACGTGTTGAGTTCGCTGGTATAGCTGCCGAGCCGGGTTCCGAGATCAACGGTCTTACGCTTGGTGGAGTAGGGTCAGGTACCACACTGGAATATATCCAGGTATCCTATGGTAATGATGATGCGTTTGAGTTATTCGGCGGAACAGTGAATTTGAAGAACGTGGTTGCTTATGCTACATCTGATGACGATCTTGATTTTGATTTTGGATATACAGGTAAGATCCAGTTTGCAGTAGTGCAAAGAAGGCCAGAGATCGCTGATACGGATGCAGGTAACGGCGTGGAAGCAGATAATGACGGTTCGGGTACATCGGCACTTCCTTATACAAGACCTACACTTTCAAATATTACGTGGATCGGTCCTAATGGAGATGCTGCAACACAGGCAAATTTGAATTTTGCAAACAGGTGGAGAAGGGCTGTAAGATTTGAAGTCCGCAATTCGATCCTGATGGGTTTCCCTAAAGGTGGATTCTCATTGGAAAGTGCAGCAACAGCAAACGCATTCAAGACTGATACTTCAGTGTTCAGGACAAATATGGTGCATGCACTGGCCGATCCTTACAAGGTGGACGCAGCTGCTGCTGCAGTGATGACAGCTGCAGACCTGAAAGCAAAAGTTGAAGCTGCCGGTACAACAACATACACCAATGCTAATGACATTATGCTGGAAGCACCTTTCAACTGGGATGCTCCTAACTATATGCCCAAAGCAGGATCTCCTGCTCTGACGGGTGCTAATTTCAGCGGCATGGATGTGTTCTTCAATACGGTAACCTATAAAGGCGCATTCGGAACTACCAATTGGCTCACCGGATGGGCAAGCTTTACTCCACAGACGAATACCTATTAGATCATAATGATCAATTAAAGAACAGCCGCCCCCAAGCGGCTGTTTTGATATTTTAAATGCATGAGAGGAGATCTTATTTGTTTAGTTGCGATATTCTTCTTTACCAGTTGCGGAGGGCCTGGAAATGGTCCCGGGCCCGGGCAGGAAAGTAATTCGAAGTTGGAGACAAAAGCGAACTCTTCTGTT